>ERZ869929.477-NODE-477-length-24076-cov-5.877191_pt1 | contig 24076 bp, 35 predicted proteins | sample MGYA00579312_ERZ869929 | MGnify/ENA primary metagenome ERZ869929 (study PRJEB32216, sample SAMN09231818) | wastewater metagenome | place: USA: Maryland | collected 2016-08-09 | study: EMG produced TPA metagenomics assembly of the PRJNA472060 data set (Reclaimed... | reverse complement strand
TGAAGTCGCTCATTCGTCCTCCAGTTGTTTGTCCCACATCTCACACGCGGCGATGATGGTTGCCAGTTTCCGGCGCATGGCGCGTTGTTCGCCTTCGAGCGTGTCCTCACGTCGCGCATGTTCCATGAGGTCGGTCAGATTTGTTTGCAGGACGTGCAGCCAGTCCAGTGAGCAGCAATGTTTCGGATTGCACTCCGGGAAGTCGCCCCACAGTTGCATGGCAGCATGGACTTCGTTTCGCTCTGTCTCGATTAGTTTGGCGAGAGGTCGTTTGGCTGAACAATTTGCTGCTGCCAACCCCGCCCCCGCTTTGCGATTCTTGCTCATAGGTTCTTCGGTTCGTTGCCTTGCGATCCACGCCCGCTTCCGGCGGGGTGGCAGAGCGCGTCGTTGTGGCTCACGAGGCGGCGCGGAGCTACCGAGATGCGGAAGTAGTTCGTGAGCGCGTCGCGTCGTCCTGCCGTCATTTGCACCATCGCAGCCGCCGCCTCGCCCCGCGTCTGGTATTCTCGGCGTCTCTCGGACATCGGATGTTTTATCCATCGGCGGTCGTTCTTGTGCCATAGCCCCCAGCCACAACCACGCGCTGCACCAGAACTGCCGCCCCGCTTTTCACGCTCAGTCTTTTCAGATTTCCCCATCGTTCCTTTTCGCTCCACCGTTGCCGCCAGCGGCAGTCGGTGAGCTTGATTCGTTACGCCAGCGATTCCTCCGTCAACTTCGGTTCTACATAGAACGATTCCCCTTGCGTCACCTTCAGACCCACGCTCGGCAGGAATTCCGCCAGCTCATCGCGCTGGCCCAGGATCGACTCCTTGTCCACCTCCGGCTTGTTCCGGATGAAATTCGGCAGCAACCGTTCCACCGCCGCTGTCACCTTTTCCCACGTCCACGCGGGCGAGAGCAGCGACAACTTCGGTGTGCCCGTCCGGAAACCCACCGTGCCATTCAGGAACTCGATGCTCTTCCGTTTGCCAAACTCGCTCGGGTTCGCCACTGCCCATGCTTCGAGATCGCCCGTCGTCTGTTCGATCTGCGCGTCGAGCTGGCCCAGCTTCAGCTCGTAACGATTCCGGATCGCGAGGATTTCGTCATCCATCGCCGAGGCAAACGCCCGCCGCGCATTGACCACCTCGGCCAGCCGCGTCACTCCCGCCTCCGCGTCCGCCCGGCTGGTGATCCCCAACGCCAATGATTTCTTGATTCGATTGCTCATAGTTTTTTGTTCGATGTTGAATGTTGAATGTTGAAATTTCCGCCGGACTTATTTCTTTGCCTTCCGGTCTTCGAGTAACAGCACACAGGCCGCGTGGTTGATCTCCGCCGCCGTGCGCGCGCTGAACGTTGTGCCCGTGGCAATCTCATCTTTGGCCCGATGCAACAACTCCTCCAGATACTCATTCGGCTTCGACGCCAGGTATTCCCGCTGCCGGCCGTAAAGCTCCAGCACCTTGTTTTGAACCACCGCAATTTCGCTGTGCATAATTAACTCCAATCGCCTTCCGGCTCGCCTTCCTTCTCGATGATCAGGTGTGCCGTGATGAAATGTTTCCATTCCAGCTTTTCCCCGCGCGCGAGCTTGCGCGCGTAGCGCAACCGTTCCGTGATCGCCTTCAGCGCATCCCGCTTCGCCACCATCCGGATCACCTCATACGGCTTCTCCTCGATGCGCGACCGCCCCTCCTGCACCGTCACCACCAATTCCTTGTCCGGAAACTCCAGCCCGTTATGCTTGAGGATCGCCGACACATCGCCAATCGTCGGGATGAGCGGCAGCTTGAACTTGTGCACCCCGCGCCGCCAAAGCTGTTGCAGTTCCTTTTGCGAAGCCGCCGTGATCCCGTCCAGGATCGTGAAACACAACACCGCCCCGCACCCCACCTCATCAATGATCTCGCGGATCACCTCCATGCAGTTGTGGAATGAACCCTTGCGATACGTGTGCGCCAGCAGATGCAACTCATCCAGGATGATCAACGTGTCCGGCGACAGCGCGTGCTTGATCCGGTCAATCAAATCCGCCGTGTTCGATTTGTCCGACACCCCGCAGCAATCCGCAATGCGCCGCACCATGCCGCCCAGGCCGGACGCCGCGCGCATCCGGATGAAAATCGTCCGCCCGTGATTATTGTTTCGCGTGAAATGTTCCAGCGCCCACGTCTTGCCGATGTGCGACGGCGACACCAGGAACACCGGCGTTTGCGACTCGCGCGCGATCCTGCAAGCCGTCTGCACCACCCGTGCAGAGGGCGTCATGACGAACTCCGTTTTGCCCGCCTGATACCGCTCCGCTTCGAGTTCCAGGAAGTTGCGAATGGACCGCACCAGCTCCTTGCTCGGCGCCATCGCGTTGCCCTCGGCATCCTTGTATTTGCCCGTGAACAGGCGATACACCAGGTTGTCCGACACCCCCACGCGCTTGGCGAAATCCGGTTTGGCCATCGGATGCCGCGGATCAATGCACCACCGGAACGCCGCCCGCAAAGCCTCCTTGGCCTCCGCATCGTAACGCGCAATGTTCGCGTTGACGTCATCCATGCTGAAGTTCCACGAAGCCCGCACCGTGTTCCCCAGGTTATTCTGGGCCACGACCTCCACCGCCCGCTCCTCATTTTGCTCGCTCATTTTGTTCTCTGGTTAATGTTTCCGCCACCGATTGAAGCAGACCACGACCCAGGCGCAGGCGAAGGCCACAGGATTCAAAGCCAATCGGCCGATTTTGCCAAATAGCGGAAATTCCTTCTGCATTTGCACCATCATCTCTCTCAGGTCTTTTTTTGATGCGTAGGATTTCATTCCGCGATGCCTTTCTTCAGATTGCGCAACACCTCTTCTGGCTTCTCGCAGGTCTGCTTCGAAATGATCTCGATGTATTCCTGAAGCCGTCTTTTGGCGGGCAACTTTGCGATTTCATCCGCAATTTTCCGAATTCGGTTTGCAAGCTCAGTCGTCCGCTCAGCAAGCTCGTTCCAATTTATTTTTTCACTCATTTTATTCCGCTCTCTCTTATTTAAGTTTTACCGTGCTACGCCCCGCCCAGCCCAGCCGGGCCACACCATTGCTAACCAATCCACGCCTTGCCCCGCCTGCCAGGCCCCGCCTCGCCGTGCCCGGCCATGCCTTGCCTCGCCTCGCCTGCCATGCCGTGCCCGGCCATGCCTTGCCTCGCCTTGCCTGCCATGCCATGCCACGCCAAACCATGCCGCGCATCGCCTTGCCAAGCCGCGGCAAAAAATCAGACCCGCTCAAATCGACCCCAGCCCAATGCACTACTGCGCTCTGGCCGCCCTTCGCAAATCCCAACCCCCCACCCAGCTTGATCCACCAGCGCCAGCAATTGTTCCCGGCTCACAATGCGCGGGTTGAACTCGATGCGAATCCGCAATCGCCATTCGGGGTATTCCGGGCGATACGTGAGGCCGCGTGTATTGATGCCAATCGTCACCGCGTCCTCCCGCATCTTTCCCACAGCGAGCGAGCCGTCATTGTTTTCAATCGGGATCAGCGCCGCGCCCGGCTCGGCGATTGAGTCCACAAAAATCGCCTGCCGCAGACCCACCTTAGTCACATCATCAAAAGCCGTCGCCGCCGTGATGATTGATTTCTTCAACGCCGTGATCGGCGCGCACTCGCGGCCTTTGCCGTCGATATACCGTGCCGCCAGAAATTCGGCGTTGGGATCGCGTTGCTCCTTGGCCTTCTTGGCCTTCTTCTGTTGCTTGTCGCGAATCTCTGACTTGGCCTTCTCACTGAAGGCATGAATTACCAGCGGTGAGCCGCGCCGACCGCGCAAGCAGAGCTCGATGGATTGAATGCCGACTTCGGCGCTATTGACGTTAGTTTGCATATTTGCTCATTTTGTTCTCTGGTTTTGTAGGGCGCGTCACTTTGTGCGCGCCAAAGTGGTTTAATTTCCGAAGCCTTCCTTGCGGCGGTATCGCTGGCCAGTTTGGCAATGTCCTCGTCAATTTCAGCGACTACTTTTCGCATGTGTGTTGTCATATGCTCTCCCTATTCGCTTCGCTTCGTTCTCTGGTTTTTGGTTTGCTCACAACAGCGCTTCCGCGCTGAAATCGTTTCCGCCATCCGCCATCTTCGATCCTCCATCCTCGTTGACCGCGGCCAGCACCTCCGCACTGCCCGCGAACCGCTTCACATTCCTTGCGCTCAACTTCTCCTGGTCCGTCTTCGCCGTGCCGGCCAGCACCGCCGCGTTGTGCCGCTTCATGAACTCCACCTGCGCACCCGCCGCCGCGTGCCGCTCGCGCTGCGCGGCCAGCTTCTGCGCCTGCCACTTGTTCTTCGCCCCCATCGCCGCGCGCACGCCCGCCACATCGTTGTGCGCCGGGTTCAGCACCGGCGGACAAACCGAGATCACCCGCAAGCTCGCATCACAAATCACCAACGCCTCGGGCGACATCGGATTGCAAAACGCCACGAACTTCTCCCCCTCGCGCAACGGTCGGCCATCGCGGTCCACCGCCAGGAAGCGGATCGGGTCCGGATCAATCCGCCAGTCCTCAAATTCAAACTCGCCATTGCGCACCGTGAGCGGATCGCCATTGCGCAGCGCGTGCTCCATGCCCACCAGCGCCGGAATGCAATGCGCCGGCAGCGTCGTGAGTTCGCCCGCGTGCTTCGCATACGCCTCCGCGCGCGACATCCGCCGCACGCGATACAGCAAATCATTCTGCGCCACCGCCAACTGCACCTCGGGATTTTGTTCGGCCAGCAAGTGCACCGGATGCCATTCGAGTTGCGCCGCCTCGCGCCGCCACTCCTTCAAAAGAAACCCGCACTTCTCCCAGCCCTGGCATTTGTGATCCAGCTCCTCGTTGATCGCCGCAATGTTCGCGTGCGCGATCCCCACGAATTCATTCCAGGACAAACGCGGCAAAATGATCTGCGCCGCGCGCGCCACGTCCAGATTCTGCGCCACCTTCAGCAACTTGTTGTTGTAGGCATCCGCCCGCTCGACTTCCTCCGGCGAATGATCGCGATTCAATCCCACCTGACCCGGCAACGAAGCCAGCCGGTCATTGATCATCCGCCAGTATTGTTCGACCAACCTTTTGAAACGGAAGTTACCGCCGGACGTGGGGGCAAATTGGCCTTTGTGGGCCGTGAAGTTAAAGCGACCGCCGCGGGCCACCGTCACCTTGCCGCCCGTCGTCTCGTGGATCCGCTTCTCGAACGCCTCGCGAATCGCCGCCGTGCCGTGTTCCACGAAGAACATCGTGCCCGTGTCCAGGCGATAACCGCGCGTCGTGAGATACGTCACCACGAACCACATGAAATCCCGCTCCGTGAGCACCCGTTTCTTCTCCTCCTCGGCATCCCAGAACGTCGGCTTGATTACCAGCAACGGCATCGCATCGCTCAAATCCTCCACCGCGCCGAAACACCGCGGCCGCCACGATTGCAATTGACCGGGGAAATTCACCTTCACATCAAACTCATGATCGTCGAAGCCCACGTGCTCGCCGAGCTTCAGCCCCACGCGACCGGTGCGAATCTTGAGCCCGAGCGCTGACGCCTTCTGGATGCCAATGCGCGCCGCCGCCAGCTCGTATCGATCCGGCGTGTAGTTATACAGGTTGGCGCTGGTCCAACCGATGGGCAGGCCGGTCTCCGGCTCGGCCTCGGGCCAGACATCGTAGCCGGGGAAAATGGGGTAGCGCTTCGCCTTGATGGTGAACGGCACGCGCGCCCGCCACAGCGCGATGAGTTGACGCCACGCCTCGCTCGTGACCCGCTGGTTGGATTCGCAGAGCATCCGCCAGAACTCCACGAACTCCGGCTTGAGTTCCGAGCGTGATTGACCGACCTTGGCCCAGTTCACCAGGATGCGCCAATCGCCCGCGCGAAACTTTTCCGTGCCCTTGGTGAACTGGTACCACAGCGCGCGAATCCGCTGCCAGGAGCACGATCTTTGGAACGCTTTCAACCCCGCGGCAATCCGCTTGCATGCCGTGTTCACCCGGCCCGCCGCGGCGATGGTTTGCATCCAGCCCAGGCGCGCCTTCGTCTCCTCCTGCACCGGCTCGGGCAGCGAACAGAAATAAACCAGGTCCGTGCGCGGCACTTGATAGTGAAACTCGTTGCTGACCGGGAGATCGTTCATAAATGAATCACGCCTTGAACTTCCGAATCTCATTGGAAACCGTCACCAGCATGTCGAGGAACTGACGCCGCTCCGCCTTGGTAAGTTCCGCCAGCGTGGGCTGCGGATTGATCATCAGCGTGGTCATGGGAGCGCAGCAGAGCCCCATCAAATCCACCGCCGCCTGCCGCCGGGCCGCTTGCTTTTCCTCTGGCGTCATCGGCTCGCGAGGGTGATACTCCGCCGGCTGCTTCTCCGCGCGGAATTCGAGTATCAATTGGTTCTGCGTCTTGCCCTCGATCAGCTTCTGAATGGACTCCGGCAATTCCCCGCAGTGGGCAAATTGGCTAAAATGGCCGATTCCAAATTTGCCCTTTTCGGACACATCCACCGCCAGCTTCATGTAGGTCCGCAAGGTCCGCTCCGGCGCATCCGGAAAATTCTTTGCCAGCCACGGCAGGAACTCCCCGTGCGGGATGCTGCCATCCTCCTTGCCCCGTTGCTTGATGAAGTTCAGGAAGAGCCCCATCCACACCGCCTTCTTGGTCGAGTCCAGAAAAGCCTCGTGCACGGCGGTGAAGTTTTCCTTGAGAATCCCGATGGCCTCCGCGTGCCATCCCGGCGCCAGTTTTTGCAGTTTATTGTTCATGTCGAAAAATCAGGAAAGTGCCGGAGCGGGCGAGCCTTCGCTTGTGCCTGTATCGGCGCGGGCAATCACACATGCGTTCTCCGTTAGCTCCGGCAAAGTGGTTTTCACTAGACCCGCGCTCCTTTTAGAAATCGCTCCAGGCTCGCGCGCGTGATCTTCGGCGCACCGCCCGGCCCGCGCCGGTAAGCCGTGCCCGGCATCTCCGCAAGCCAACCCTCATCCACCAGGTTCGTGATGTGCGTCGCCGAGCAACACAACACATGGCGCAACCGCTCGCCATCGAACCATGGCTTTTCCGCATTGAACCCGCGCGTGATCTCCGCCCAGGCATCCGCCCAGTTCGCATTGCAGTTCGCATTGCCCCGGCGCGATCCGAAAGTTTTCCGGTAGAACTCCACCGCGCTCGGCAGCAGCCGCAACTCGCGCCGGCCGCCCAGCCCGATGTCGAACGCCACGGCGATGAACTTGTCCTGGCACAACGCCAGCAGATCATCCTCGTCATGGCCCGGCAGCTTCTCGCGCGCGGCCGACACCGTGAGCAACACGCACAACGAATCGTCGCCGATCACCAGCTTGCGTTGCAGCGCCGCCGTCATTAGTTGATGCCTCCCGTCAGAATGACCTCACAACTCACGCCCGGCGCCGACCACACCACCGCCTGCCAGATCGTGTCGCCTTCGCCCTCGGTGGACAGCTTCACGCGCCCGAGCTTCAGCGCGACCGCATTGTCCGCCGCCAGCAACAAGTCCGGCCGCTTGCCCGTGAGCCCTTCAAACTGCGCGCGGGGGGTGTTGGGAAGATCGGAGATATTCATGGCGTGGTAGGGCGAAGCTGCCGCTTCGCCGCGGGTAAATTGACCGACGGCAACGGCGCGTGCCCGTCGGGGAGTTTGATGCCCACGGAGTCTCCAGTAAGAGCGCCGGGTAGGTCCGTGGATGATGGCGAGGGGGCGCTAGGTGCAGAAATCATCCGGCCCGTGAGCGGCGACCGCCCATGCAGCCGCCAGAAACCCAGGGCAAAGCGCCGCGCCGACGCAAACGATTTCTCCGCGCGCGTCATAACCCGGTCTCCTCGCGGGCGCGTTCCTGGGCGAGCGCGATCTCCATCGCCTCGTCGCCATTGCGCGCCGAGCGGCACATGGCCAGGGTGAATAGCACGGCGAACCCGAGCAGCGCCTTCGCGAATGCCAGAATCATCATCATACTTCCTCCCGTTCGTTTCGGTATTTGGCTTCGATCCAAAGCGCCACCGCGCGCACGCCGCGCGCGAGGTAAAAGAAAATCGCCATCATGCACAGCGAGTAGAACCCGCGCTTGAGCGAGAGGAAGAACTCCGCGGGCGTGGCCGCCGCCGCGAGCGTCCAAAGCTTGGCAATGACCCACCAGATGAGCGCCACCGGGATCGCGCCGAGCAGCAACCAAAAGCACAGCCCGCAGTAAAATTTGAGATTGGAGATCATGCCGCCTCCTTGGGTGACAACGCCGCCACCAGTTCCACCGCCGACCGCACCAGGCATTCGGCTTTGATCCGCGCCACCGCGAGATCATCCGCCGTCAACCAGCCCTGCACGTTCTCCACTTGGAAGCGGCAATTATCCAGATGCTCGCGTGGCGTCTTTGGGTTCGCTGTGTATTCGCTGCTCATGCTGTCTCCTTGAGTTGTTGGTACCGGCGCTTGAGTGATTGGCTGCTGCGCTGGCCGGTGAGCACCAGATAGAGATGGCTGCGGTTTACCCCGAGCGTTTTGGCATCTTCTCCGATGCCCTCAAACCGGGTCTTGGGATTTATGAACTTCTGCCCGCGGCTAGCCCGGCCGGCACAACGGATTTCCTTGCGGGCGTCTTCGATCCAGTTGCGGATCGTCACCAAAGGATTCACGGGCCGGCCACGCTTCATAGTCCCAGTTCCTTCCGCACGGCGGTTTCCACCGCCGGAATGCTGCGGCGCTGATGAATCACCAGGCTCACGGAGTTGCGCGGGCGATTGATGCGCCCCGCCAGATCGCTCACCGACCAGTTCCTACGGACCAGTTCAATCCGTATTCTCTCGGTCAGATTTGCTTGTTGTTTTCTCGGCTTCATCGCGCTACGGTTTCAACGTTCGTTGACACTGTTATCGGACAAAGTCAGAGATGAGTCAACATGAAAAAGTAAAAACTTTTGACCGGGTCAAAAGCCTGCGAAACCGGCTGAATCTGACGCAGCCGGAACTTGCCAAAATTCTGCGCATTTCCGCCAATTATGTGTATCAAATCGAGGCGGGAAGGAAACCGCTCGTTGGGCGGACTTTGGAGGATGTTGAAAAGTTAGAGCGTGATGGTTTACCGGGTCAGATCGCATCTGACTCCGTAAAACCTCCAGTTGCAATGCGCGATGACGCGCCCGATTATGTCACCGTCGTCGCGAGATCGAGGAAGCGAATCGCAAGTTGATGAATCTTCCAAGGTGATCCACCCCAAGCTCCAGCTCCCGTTCCTGCTCGCCCGGCTCGTGCTCGATTTCTTCCGCGGGCTTTTCCGTTGACACCGCGGGCCGCTCTGTGTTGTAGTCCTCGCGGACCTCGACGCGACTGAGCGCGAGGTCTTTCGTTTCTCCCACCCGGAAAATTCGGCAAACCCCACCCCGGGAAAATTCTTCATGGTTTCATGTCGCCCGTAATGAGCGACATCGCCCAAACCATGAAGACCATCCGACCCATTGCCATTTTTCTCACCGCCATCCTCGCCCTTGCAGCCCTCCTGAACACCGGCTGCAAATCCTCCACCGGTGGCAGTTCGCTCCTGTTCAACACCAGCACCAACTCCATCGAGAACAAGGCTTACCTGGTCACCAAGATCGCCGTGGCCAAGGTGCTGGAGAAACATCCCAACGCCACCCCCAAGCTCCAGATCGCCGCCGATGACCTGCTCACCCTGGAGAAATCCGAGCTGCTCACCGTCGATCCGCTCCTCGAAATCATCAATCGTCTGCCGCCGGACACGTTCAAGGATCCGAACACCGGCCTCTACATCGAAGCCGGCGTGCTGTTCTTCAGCGACGAACTGGGCGCGGTGGCCGCGAAGAATCCGGACCAACTCCGCGCCGCCGCCCGCGGGATGCGCCGGGGATTGGAAACCTTTTTGCCGAAATGATGCCCCGCGAATCACGCGGATAGACGCGAATGACTTCTAACCAAAATGAAAACAGCCTGCCTCCCGGCCGGGAGCAGGCGCGGGGTTTGCCGGTTATCCAACGCAGCGACATTCAAAGTCTGCACAAAAACCGGCTGCAATTTCTCCATCTGCGTTCATTAGCGTTATTCGCGGGCTGCCTCCTGCTTTGCGGCTGCAGCATGGTCAGCGGCACGCGCCACGCCGACGGCCGTTTGGTCGTCACGAGCTGGCGCTTCCTCTGGAAATCCGAAGCCATCCGCTTCACCGCGCGCGATACCAACTTCGTGGCCGTGCTCTCCATCGGCAAATCCGCCAGCGATGACGCCTCCGTCGCGGCCGTCACCGAAGGCATCACCCGCGCCGTTTTGAAAACCGCCGTGCCGCTGCCCTGAACTATGAAACCCACCATCGGTCGAATTGTTCATGTGATGCTGCGGGACGCGAGTATGCGGGTGATCACCCGGCCCGGCATCATCACGCGCACATGGGACAACCTCATGACCGTTCAAGTCACCGTTTTTCCGGATGTGATCAACGATGGACTGGGCGCCGCCCACGGCCTGTCCAGTGTGCAATACGAGGAAACGCAAACGCTGGTCGCCGGTGGCGACATCGGCTGTTCCTGGCACTGGCCACCCCGCGCATAATGACCCTCAACCTCCATCTCATTCGCGCCGCGCTGGAATTTTCCACGCGCGTCTATGATGAATGCTCCCTGGAGGACCGTGCTTCCAACACGCAAGTCCTGATCGGTGGCAGCCTTGACGATGATGGCGCGTTGATCATCGCGTTCCGGGGCACACGCGAGCCGCGTGATTATCTCACCGACGCTCGCTTCCTGTTCAAACATCCCTGGCCCGTCGTCGGCCACGAGAATGCCAAGGTCCATCGCGGATTCCTGGAAGGCTACTTTGCGGTATCGGAGACCATCCAAGCGCGGGTGCACGGCGCGAAACGGATCATCATCACCGGCCACTCGCTCGGCGGCGCGCTGGCCACGCTCTGCGCGCTCGATCTCGTGGACAACGGCCTGCCCGTTTGGAACGTCGTCACCTTCGGCTCGCCGCGCGTGGGCAATGGTGCATTCCGCGATTACTACGACGAACATCTGCATGGTGAAACCCTGCGCGTCGTCGCGCAGGGCGATCCCGTGACCGTGATGCCGCCGTGGTTCAATGGCTACCGGCACGCGGGCCGCGAGGTTTATTTGCAGAACGACGGCGATGTGAAGGTTGAACCCGGCCTGATCGGCAAAGCCATCCCGGTCGCGCAATCCATCTATCACGACCTCCGGGAAACCGAGGCCACCAAGAGCCTGGTCTTCTTCGGACCGCACTCGCTCCGCAATTACGCCCAGCTCATTTCCGCTCTCGCATGAATACCGCCACACCTGAACCAAACGCGTTTCTCCAATTCTGGGTCATCGTCGCCTTCATCGCCATGGTGCTGGGCCAGATCATCAGCGTGGTGGTGATGTTGAGCAACCGGAAGCAACAGCGCGAAGTCAGCTTCAGCTTCACGCCCGCGAGCAAGGAGGAGTTCGACCAGTTCACCGTCACGGCCAATAACAACTTCGTGCAGATCCGCGAGGAGATGAAACAGGACCGGCATGAAAACCAGATTCACGCCAGTGCGCGCCAGGCGAAGCTCTTCGACGAGTTGAAATCCACCCGGCTCGAACTCGACAGCAAGATCGAGGACACGCGCCGCGAACTCAGTTCAAAGATTGACGACATGTCCGACCGCGTGATCACCACCCTTAAAAACACCAGCGCGATCTAATGGAACAGGAAATCAAGGAATTCATTTTGAAGGCGCTGCTCCGGGCGAAGGAGCCGGTGCAGGACCGCTGGCTCAAGGACGCCATCCGGAGCGGGTTCATGCACGTGGCCATCAGCCTGGGCGACCTCAAGCAATACATCGGCGAATGCGAAAGCGCCGGCTGGATCGCCGGCACGCGCGACGAGCTGCTCGGCGTGGTCTGGGCGCTCACCCCCAAAGGCAAAATCAAAGCGCAACAACTGTGAATGAATGAAGAGCAGGCCATCCAAGTTGGACCAATACGCCGCCCAGATCGCGGACCTGGATACGGAGAAGAAAACGCTGGCCGAAATCTGCGAATGGCTCGCGGGCGAAGGTTGCAAGGTCTCGCCGTCGTCGGTCTCGGTTTACTTGGAGCGGTTGCGGTCGCAGCGGCGGCAGGCGGCCGTGCTGGCGCAGATCACCAGCGGCTCGCGGCAATCGGCCGAGGTGGAGAAACAATTCGCCAAGAATCCCGCGCCGCAATTGGAAACCCTGATCAAGCTGCACCGCGTGATTGCCATGCAGCTCGCGACGCAGAGTGTGGATCATCCGGAGCTGATCGAAGTGGCGAATGGTTTGACCAAGACCGTGATGGATTACGCGAGCGGCCTGACCAAGGCCGAGATCGAAAAGCAGAAGCTGGCGCTGTCGGATCGCCGCGTGAAGTTGCTGGAACAGAAAGCGGCGGCATTCGACAAGGTCAAGGAAGCCGTGAACTCGGGCGGCCTCACGCCGGAAACCCTCACCAAGATCGAACGGGAGTTGAAACTGCTTTGAGCAAGTCCACCCATAACCCGGCCGGCGCGGCTTACTTCATGCCGTATCAGGCCGCCTGGATTCAGGACGAATCGCATCTCAAGATTTGCGAGAAGGGCCGGCAGATCGGCTTGAGCTACGCGGACAGCTATGACTCCGTCCGCAAGGCGGCGATGAAATCCGGGAAGGATGTCTGGGTGATGAGCCGCGACGAAGTCCAGGCGAAGCAATACATCCTTTACTGCAAACGTTGGGCGAACGTTTTGAAATACGCCGCCGAGGATCATGGCGAGCAGGTCTTCACCACGGACAGCGGCAAGGCCGTGAAGGTGCAGGTGCTCACGTTTGCCAGCGGCGCGAACATTTACGCCCTGAGCTCCAACCCGGACGCCATCGTCGGCAAGACCGGCCATGTGAAGCTCGACGAGTTCGCCCTGCACAAGGATCAGCGCATTCTCTATTCCGTCGCCAAGCCAGTCATTCAATGGGGCGGCACGCTTTCCATCATCAGCACCCATCGCGGCGCGGCCACTGTGTTCAATGAATTGATCACGGACGTGAAGCAGCGCGGCAACAAGATGGGCTGGTCGCTGCACACCATCCCGATCCAGAAAGCCGTGGACCAGGGCATCGTGGAAAAGATCAACGCCGTCACGGGCAAGGATGAATCGCGCGCGGATTGGCTGGCCCGGCAACGCGCCGAGTGCATCGATGAGGAACAATGGCTGCAGGAGTATTGCTGCATTCCGGCCGATGAATCCTCCGCGTTCATCACTTACGAGATGATCACGGCCTGCGAAGACGACAGCGCGCGGAAGGGTTGGGATTACCTCGCCAAATGCACCAACCCGCTTTTCGCCGGATTCGACGTCGCCCGCACGACGCATCTCAGTGTGATCGACATCGAGGAGAAAGTCGGCGACGTGTTCTGGGAGCGGATGCGGATCGAGATGCGGGGCAAAACCTTTGCCGAGCAGGAAACCGAGCTGCGTCGCGTGATGCAATTGCCCGCTTTGCGCCGTTGTTGCCTTGATGCCACGGGGCTGGGCATGCAGCTCGCCGAGAATGCCGTTCGCAACTACGGCTTCCGCGCCGAGGCCGTGCGGTTCAGCGGCCAGGTGAAGGAAGACCTCGCCTTCCCCCTGCGCAGTGCCCACGAAGATCGGGTTCTTCGGTATGCCAAGGATGAGGCGTTGCGCAGCGATTTGCGCGGCATCAAAAAGGAAACCACCCCCAGCGGCAACATCCGCTTTGTGGGCGAGGCGGCGGATTCCCATTGCGACCGCTTTTGGGCCAAGGCCCTCGCCTTGCACGCCGGCAAACCCGGCCAGGTGCAATTCTCCGCCACGCTGATCTGATATGAGCCAAAACTTTTGCCAACCGGTCGTGTCGAGTGTCCCCCGGCCGACTGCTCATCGGCGTTCTCTGGCCGGTCGGTTGGCGCTCTTTCTGGTTGCCATCGCCGCCGCCAATCGGCTACTCCTTCTGGCGAGCAATGAATCCCGAGCAAACCCCACCCTCCGCTATCATGACAGGGGAAATTGGTTCAAGCGCCTTGGCCCAGCCTCCAGCGCGCAAATTGAGGCTATCCTTGACCGAATCCCAAGCCGACAAAGCCGGGTTGGGCGACCACTGGCGGGCGGCCATGAAGAAACGGCTGGAACGCCAGGCCCGGAAGCTGTCAGCCAAAGAGCAATTGATGGCCGCCGCGAAGCAGATTTTGGACGTCGCCAATGCCGAGGATTGGAGCCAGCGGGAAGCTTCACGCCGGGCCGGTCTGAGCTGGGGCGCGTTCCGGCGCTGCCGCGATGGGCGGAACGATCCGGTGACGTGGCTGCCCAAAATCCAGGCCGCGCTGAACAAAGTCCTCGCCGCCAGACACTGATCCCCCATTGCATCCCCGTTGAAACGGAGGTGCAATCGTGAGTTTTCTCCAGCGGTTTGGCTCCGCCCTGCAATACGTCCTGCGCGGCAATGGCATCCCCGCCGCCTGGTTCAATCGTGCCGGGGCGGGCGATTCCGAGCGCGTCAACCAGCTTTCCCAGCCCTACGCCAACAGCGTCTGGGTCATGGCCGCCGTCAAAAAGGTCGCCGGGCCGATCTCCGCCGTCGAGCTGGAGCTTTACGACGAGCAGGACCAGGAGATTACCGATCCCCGCCTTGAAGCCTTCTGGCGCGCGCCTGCCCTGAATGCCGACGGCTCGCGGATGAGCCAAGCCGATTTCCTTGAACTCGTCGCCTCCTGGCTTTGCATTGCCGGTGAAATCTTCTTCATCTTCGATGATTCCTGGCAGCTCCCATTTCCGGAGGTGGACAAATACGGCGGTTACACGCCGCTCTTGATTGGCCGGCCGGACCGGCTGCGCCCCAACAAATATGGCCAGCAGCTTGTTTCCTGGGAATACACCGACGCGGCGAATCGCAAAACCACCCTGCGCCTGGATCAAGTCATTCAGATCAAGCTGTTCAATCCGTATGACGACATCCGCGGGCTCGGCCCATTGCAGGCGGCGCTGATCGCGGCCGGGGGCGACTATGCGGCCGGCGTCTTCGCCAAAAACACCGCCGAGGCCAATGGCGACCAGGGCGTTTACATCGTCGCCAAGACCGGCGTGCCCGACGACACCCAGCGCGAACAGATCATCAATCAGCTCCGCGAGAAACGCAGCGCCCAGCAGCGCGGGATCTTCCGCCCGGCATTCCTGACCGGCGACATCTCGATTGAGGATCCCAAAGTGCGCGCGGTGGACGTGGCGTTCATTTCGCAGCGCATCGAGGCCCGCAAGGAAATCGCCATCACGTTTGGCGTGCCGCCGAGTTTCTTCGATCCCGTGGCCAGCTATTCCATCGGGGCGGCCTCGGATCGTTACATCCTGATCGAAGAAACCTGCAAGCCGCTGGGTGGCAAAATCTGCGGTGGCCTCTCCCGCGTGAGCGAGCGCCTGCGCGGCCAACCGGTCTGTTGCGAACTCGATTGGGACGATCATTCCGTCATGCAGGCCGTGCGCCGCGAACGCATTGATGCCGGCCTCAAACTCTGGGGCACGGGCATGCCGATGGAGGAAGTCAGCGATTATCTGAATCTCGATCTGCCTGAATATCCTGGTTGGGATGTGGGCTATCTGCCCTTCAGCGTCGCGCCCATTGGCCCGAACGGCGAGCCGCCGCAACCCGAGCCCGCCGCCGATCCCGCGCTCGCCGAGGACACCACACCACCGGATGCCGTGCAGGAAGCCTTGCGCGCCCTGCGCAGCGGCCCTGAGCCCGCGAGCCGCGCCAGCAATGCCGCGCTCTGGCGTTCGCACATGCTGATCCGCAGCAAATCCGTGCGGCTCTATCAATCCAAGGTTTCCAAGCTGTTCAACGAATATCGCGCCATTGCCCTGAAACATTTTTACGTGGTCGCCGGCAAAGCCGTTGGCGCGAACGCTCCCGTCAGCCGCGCGCTGATCGACCTTATCTTCGATGAGAAATCATTTGGCCGCGATCTGATCAACACGCTCGATCACGTTTCGCGCGCCACGCTCGACACCGCCGGCAAGGAACTGTTCGCCGAGATCGGCCGCAAGGATGATCCCTGGCAGATGCCCCCGCAGGAAGCGCTGGACTTTCTCAACTCCCGCAAGGCCGGCCTCGAAGGCGTGGCCGATACCGCGCGCGGCCAGTTGAACACCGTCCTCGAACAATCGCTTAAGGACGGTCTCAGCACCGAACAAACCGCCAGCGCCATTCGCGGTGTGTTCAACGATCTGACCAAGGGCGAAGCCAAGCGCATTGCCACCACGGAAGTCAGCGCCGCTTACGGTACCGCGCGGCATCAGGCGATGACCGATGCCGGCGTGCAATACAAATCCTGGTTGAGCAGCCACGGCCCGAACGTGCGCGCCGCCCATCGCCAGGCGGAAACGGATTATTCCGCCGTGCCCATTCCTGTGGATGAACCGTTCCGCGTCGGCGGCGAAGACCTGATGTATCCAGGCGACCCAAACGGCTCACCCGGCAACGTCATCAATTGTCAATGCGTCCAGATCGCCGTCGCCAATCCCGAGGAGAACCCATGAAGAAACTCACCCGCACCCTCCATCCTGAAATCCGCGTGCTCGACGCCGTCAAGGGCCTCGTCGAATACGTCGCCAGCGATGAGACGCTGGACAGCTATCGCGAGATCATCCGCGCCGATGGCTGGCGCTTCACCAATTTCCAGAAGAACGCGCCCTTCGTGGACAGCCACGATTACAGCACCATCGAGAAGCTGCTCGGCAACGTCGTGGATTTCCGCGTGGTCGGCAAGAAACTCGTCGAAACGGTGCAATGGGCCGTTGACGTGAAGGACGCCAAGCTCGCGCAGCTCGGCTGGAAGATGACCGCCGCCGGTTATCTCAAGGCCGTGAGCGTCGGGTTCTTTCCCACCAAGATGGTGAGCCACTGGGATTCCGACCAGGCGGGCTTCCTGGCCGAGTTGACCAGTCTGGGACTCGACGAAAAAACCGGCGTGCGCGCCGTTTACCAGGAACAGGAGCAGGTGGAACTCAGCGCCTGCATCATCGGCGCGAATCCCAACGCCCTGGCCAAGTCCTACAAAGCCGGCGCGATTGATGACGCCGACCTCGAATTTCTCTCCGAGTTAGCAAACCCATGCGAAACCGACAACCCGGCCACTGATCCCGCTGATGCCGAGTTGTCCCGGCAGCGGGCGCGGACGGCCTTCCTCGTGGAGCTGAAAACCAAAATCAAATCGTTATGAACGAAGCAGAGTTCCAAACCAAAGTCATCGGTGGCATCGAACATGTCACCGGCGAAACCGTCCTGATCAAAAACGCCCAGACCAAGATACTGGAAGACGTCACCCGGCTCGACGCTCAGACCAAGGCCGCGCTCGAAGACCTCGGCCGCGTCAAGGAAAACGCCAACGAGTTCACCAAGAGCCTCGCCCGCCTCCAGGGCATGATCGCCCGCGAAGCCCGCGCAGCTTATGGCGACCCGCTCAAGCGCTTCGAGCAGGAAGACATGGGCAATTACATCGTCGGCTGCTTCAAGCAGGCCGCGAAGCTCCCGCTCACGCCCGCGCAGAAAACCGCCATCACCGGCATCGACTCCGGCGTCGGCGCGGCCGTCACGCCGCAGGAAACCGCCAATGCCATCTACGACGCGCTGCTCCGCTACGGTCAGTGGAACACGCTCGGCGTGATGCCGATTGGTTCGCGCACGCAGATCGTGCCGCTCGTCTCCGCCCGGCCCACCGCTTACTGGGTGGCGCAAGGCGCGCAGATCACCGAAGGCGCCGTCACCGGTACCAGCGTCACGCTCACCATCAAGGAAGCCGCCGCCTGGATTCCCGTGGCCAACGCCATGCTCGAAGATGCCGAACCCGTGTTCGCCTCCTACCTCATGGACTTGCTCCTGCAGGCTGTGGTGTATCGCCTGGATTGGGCGTGCTTCGCCGCCGATGGCACGAATGACACCACGGATGGCGCGTTCACCGGCATCGCGGTCGGTGGCACGGCCGCCGGCGCGGCCTCGGGCAACGTCAGCGTCGCCACGCTGGACTATGACGACTTCGTGAAATGCCTCACCACGGTGGATGCCGGCGTTCTGCAGCGGAATGCCAAGTGGTGGATTCATCCCACGATCCTCGCGAAGATCACGCTCATCAAGGACGCCAACGGCCGTCCGATCTTCCAGAACGCGCTCGAAGCCCCGAGCCCCGGCGCGATTGGCAGCATCTGCGGTTACCCGGTCATTGTCACCGGCGCGATGCCCAGCACGGACAGCACGTCCAGTGTGGTGGCGGTGTTCGGTGATCCGCAGGCGCAAGCCGTCGGGTTGCGGAAGCAGTTCACCATGGATTCGTCTAGCGACTTCCAGTTCGACTACAACCGCACCGCGTTCCGCTCCATCGTTCGCGGCGGCACGGTGACCAAGCTGGCTACCGGCCTCGCCAAACTCACGACCGCAGCGTCGTAAACCGAAACGGGCGGGGCGGCGAACCCGTCGCCCCGCCCTCAACCGCAACGCAAAACATTTTGACCATGAAAAAAGAAACGAAGAAAACCGAAGAGACCGCACCCGCTCCCACGCCGATCAATCGCATGACGAAGCCGGCCATGGTCAAAGTCCGCGCCCAGCGGCCCATGTCCGAAGAAATCGAAGGCGTGATGTATCGCTTCACCACCGGCGACGAGTTTGAAATTCCCCAGGCGCGCGTCGCCGGCCTCGGCCCGCTCGTGCAGATTCTCACCGTGCTGCTATTGCTTTGCGCCGTTGCGGCGTTTGCCGCACCGGTTGGCTTGGTGGCCAAGACCGCCACCGGCACGACGAGCGCCACCGTTATGTTCGCGGGTGGCAATTTACAGCGCCCGGTGGTCACGCTTGATGTGACCAGCGATAAGGCGGGGAGCGTCGCGAGCTGGCGTTACGGTACCACGCCGTTCCGTCTCGCCACGCCCATCGTCAACGGCACTAACTTTTATTTCTACAGCTCGTCGTTGACCACGAATGATGTGTTCTTTGCGCAGAACGCCGCCGATGCCGTCACGAATTACACCGTCTGGGGCACCAACGCTTTGACCAATGCCGTGCTTGAATTGGATCGCCCGCTCGGCACGAACCTTGTGGCCGGCGACACCGTGCGCAAATTCACCAGCACGCTTTATGTCCTCACCAATGACGCCAGCGCCACCACGACCAACTATTCCGTGAGTCTTACCAACGGCCTGGCCGCGAACGACGTGCTGGCCATCGAGTCCGACAACATCATTTACGTCGGCACGCTGCACAGCGTCCTGTCGAACTCCATCAACTTCACTGCCACGCTGGCCACAAACCTCTCGGCCAACCTGGTCTTCCGCAAGTTGACCAATTCCCATCCGGTCGTCGTCGCCTCGCCTTACACCAGCAGCGAGATCGTTGCCGTCAATGCCACCAACCTGGCCACGGGGGATATTCTGCTGGTCTCGCCCGCGAGCGGCGGCCACACCAAATACATTTACAACGCGAACCACACTTTGAATCTCGCCAAGGTGATGACCACCGCCGCCGGCATCACGCTGGCCGCTGATGATCATTGCTATTTGCGCGGCGGCACCAACTCCACGCCGGTCGGCGCGGCCACGGTGCGGCTTTACGGCACGATCTTTGTGCTGCCGGACCACCGGCCGGCGCAACTGGTGCTCGATGGCACGAGCGCCTGCACCATCAATTCCGTCATCGTGCAATACTGATGAACCTCGGCCTTGGCAATCTCACGGAGTTGAAAGGGCAACTGCTCGCGGAAGCGCTGCGGACAGATACCAGCTACGACGCCGCGATCACTGCCATCGGCAAGGGCGTGGCCGCCCAGATGGAAAACTATTGCAACCGCAAATTTGGCCGCGTGGAAAACGACGTTTACATCGTCAGCGCCGACCGCGCCCACGCTTATCTTCCCCGCTATCCCGTCGAAAGCATCGCCGGGATTGATCTCAAGACCGACGCCACCGACGGCTTCGTCGCGCAAACCGCCAGCACCATCGTCAACACGAACCTCGAATCCGGCTACGTTTATTTCGGCGGCGAACTCGGGCCTTACTGGTCGCACCTGCGCATCACTTACACCGGCGGCTTTTGGTTCGACGAAACCGAGGAGAACAACGACACGCTCCCGAGCGGCGCGACGCAATTGCCCGCCGATCTCAAGCTCGCCTGGATTCTCCAATGCCGCGCCGTCTGGCAGGCCATTGACAAAACCGGCATGGACATCATCAAAACCGGCAGCAGCTCGAATCTGATCCTCGATCTCGTGCCGGCGGTCAAGGACATGCTCAATCAGTTCACCCGTTACATGATCACGTGAACAGCGCGCCCACAGTTCAAATCGGATTCACGCCGGCCGCCCAGGCCGCGCTGAACCGGCTGGACAAGCTCACGCCCAATGTCCTCAACGGCGTCGCGCGCGGCATGGATGAAGCCAACCAGGTGACCATCGGCGTGATCCAGAAGGATTTTCTCAGCTTCCCGAAAAGCGGGCCAACCACGCCCGATGGCTTGCGTGTCATCACCAATCGCCTGCGCGGCTCGATCCGCGCCAGCAAGGCTGTCATCAGCGGCGACACGGTGCAGAGCGCCATCGGCAGCAATGTCAAATACGCCGCGCTCCACGAGTTCGGCGGCACGATCAAACATAAGGCCCGCGCCGGCATCGTGCGTTTGCGCACGGATCGCGCCGGGAATCTTTTGCGCCAGGTCAATGGCAAGCTCGCCGTGTTCGCCAAGAAGACCCACAAACAAGCCAAGGAGGTGAGTTACCAGGGGCAGGCTTACACGGTCACCTATCCCGAGCGCGCGCCGATCCGCCGCGGCATCGCCAAAAACATGGAAGCCATCAAGCTCATCGTCTCGCGCCACATCCTGCGCGCGATCAATCAGGGAGCATCATGAGCGCCGCCGCGTGGACCAATTTCATCAAGCTCCAGAATTTCGTGGGGCATTACCTGTCCAGCTACAACGCGCTCGACTCCGTCAACATCGTCACGCGCTTTCAGTTGTTGCAGAATGAAAGCAAGCTCCCTGATAAAACGCTCGCGCTCGAAGTCCTCGCCTACATCACGCCGCGCAACGGCCGCAAGGGCATGGGCATTATTATCGAGCCGCCGGAATTCCAGGTCAACGCGCCGAATCTCCCCGGCCCGGAAGGCTTCATCATCGTGCCCATCCTCGTCATCAGCGAGAAAATGCTGAACGAAACCTTGGCCACCGGTTGCAACCTGCCGGCCGATCAATGCTGCCAGATGATCATGGACGCATTGCACTGGCAGCAGTTCAATGGCTTCGGCCAGTTGTTTTGCGACACGCAGGCGATGGTTCGCGCCCAGGACTTTGATCCGCTCGATGCCTGGCGGTTGCGCTTTAAGCTCCGCATGCCGCGCGGCCAGACCGAGAAGGTGGCGCAACCCACCATCACCGAGGTGGACGGCATGATCACGCTCGCCTGCAGCACGGCGGACGCCCAGATTTATTACACGCTCGACGAGAGCTATCCCGGCCGCAGCAACTCCGGCGCGATGGTTTACGAAGCGCCCTTCACCGCCGAGGCCGGCGACGTCATCAACGTGGCCGCCTACAAGGACGGCCTCACCCCGTCACACATGATCCAAGCCACCGTAACCGCATAACATTATGGGATTAACTCGCTCACTCATCATCAAAGGCCCGGCCAAGATCGTTTACAACTCGATCACGTATTACACGCCGGACGACATCGCCTGTGCCATCGACGACGGCGCGCAGGATGTGAACAGCTCCTTCCACGGCCCGCACGTGGACCGGCTCATTATCAATCCCAAGGTGACCGTCACCTTCACGCCGCACGCCATCATCGGCACCGGACCGGCGGAGGTGACCCGCGTCAACGCCATGACCGCGCTGATCCCGGCCATCTTCACCAACGGCTTTTACGGCACGCAATACATCGGCAGCGGCTCTGAACTCAGCCTGCAAATCTGGAGCAGCAACGGTGAACTGGTCACCATTTCCAACGCCGTCATCACCAGCCCGCCCTCGCTCACGTTCAGCGCGGACAAACCGATCTTTGGCAGTTGCACCTTCACCGGCATCTGCAAAACCACCACCAGCGACATCGTGCTCGGCGCGGCGAACTCGCTGCTCGATGTGGCCGCCAGCCAGGCCGATCCCGGCCTCGCCTTCCTGGGCGTTCCCAGCTATCTGCAGCGCCGTTACAAAGGTGCGCTGGGTTCGCAGACCGGTTTCACCGAAATCTGGCCCGAAGGCGGTTGGACCGTGAACTTCAGCCCGCAATGGCGCGAGCGCCAGATTCAGGGGCTCACCGTGGACTTCGAGCTGGTCGGCATGGAGATCATCGCGAGCTGCGTGCCCACCGGCCCGAGCATGAGCCAGATCATCAACCTGGTCGGCATCGGCGGCGACAACGGCGCGAGCTGGCCGCAAGGCTCGCTGCAAACCGCCCAGCAAGCCACGCATTCGCTCACCATCGTGGATCCCAGCGACAGCAGCGTGCCCGTGACGCTGAACAAACCCGTGATCCGCTCGGCCAACTTCAAGTTTGGCCACGAGAGCCTGCGCAATGGTGAGATTCAATTCGTGAGCACCAAACGCTTCAGCACTGGTACCGCCGTCGCTCTGGCCGCGTTCGCATGAAGGTCGAATACTCAGCCACCAGCTCCATCAGTTGGACGACGCTCGGCGATGAAGCCGACCGCTCGGCCCTGGTGGAACTGTTTGCGCCGAGTTTCTCCCCGCTCAACCAGGTCACGCCGCTGGCCGGCGGCACCAACACCTTCAAAGCCCCGCGCGGCAACATCAACGCCGGATTTCAACTTGTCATCACCATTCCCTATGCGACCACGGCCGCCGCGCTCGAAGCCGTCCGCACCATTAAAGACCTGTTCACCACGGCCAAGAAACATTTCAAGCTCACGCAGGGGGCGACGGTTCATTACTACCCGTCGGCCTTGCTGAACAATTATTCGCCCGTCCTGCGCGGCGTGACCGTGACCCACAACCTGAGTTTCACCAGCGACGATCTGACCACCACCGCCCCCACATGAAACGCCTCTTAATCTTAATCTTCGTCTTAATCTTAATCGCCCCCGCGCCGGCGACCACGATCAAGGTCAACAGCCGCAAATTCACCAGCGAACCCACCATGCGCCGGCGGACCACGATCACCTTGCTCGAAGCCGGCCCGGTCGTGAGCGGCTCCTGGCTGATCGCGGGCGACGCCGTGAGCCTGTTCACGGACACCAACGGTGTGGCCTGGTATTCCAACGTGCTCGCCGGGGCATATCGCCTGGACATCGCGGGCAGCCCGAGCCGGAGTTTCCCCATCACCGTGTTCGACACCAACGGCATCGTGGACGCGCAAGCCCTGGTGAACACCACGAACTACAACACGAGCTTTTACACCACGCCCCAGGTGGACTCCTTGATCGGCGACTTGCAAAACCAGATCGATTCCCTCGAAGTCGGTGGACTTTCCTTCGTCCCGCAACTCGGCAGCGCCAACCTGACGAACTGGTCCACGCTCACAACCAATGTCCTCGGAAGTATTGGTGGATCCACTTTCACCGACACCTACAAAGCATGGGTGAGCGCAGCCGGCAGCGACACGACGGGCACGGTCGGCAAAGAGGAATTGCCGTTTGCCACGGTGAGCAACGCCGTGCGAGCGGTGAAAGTTGCTCTCGGCAGTTCGACATCGCGCGGGGTGGTGCTGGTCGGCGCGGGCGTGTTTGGCGAATACTGGGTGAACCTGCAACGGACCAACCTTCCCGGCATTTCACTGATTGGCGTTTCCCCGCAAGCCACAATGCTGACCAGCACGGGAACAAGCTACCTGACCAACCTCGGCCCGCTGGTGGTGCTGGGCCACAACAGCGCGGTGGCGAACCTTTCAATCAGTAACAACATCAGCGCCGGCTACAAGCAGGCGGCGATTGGCTGGGATGCGTCGAGGGGGACGACCGCCGGGACAACCTTTGTAGTGCCAACCAACATTTTCATCCAAAACGTCATCGGCCAAGGCAGCAGCGACGTGGGATACTTCTACGATTCCGGCAGCAGCTATTACAGCATGTGGTTGGACAAGGTGGATTTTGAAA
>ERZ869929.475-NODE-475-length-24195-cov-5.317274_pt1 | contig 24195 bp, 38 predicted proteins | sample MGYA00579312_ERZ869929 | MGnify/ENA primary metagenome ERZ869929 (study PRJEB32216, sample SAMN09231818) | wastewater metagenome | place: USA: Maryland | collected 2016-08-09 | study: EMG produced TPA metagenomics assembly of the PRJNA472060 data set (Reclaimed... | reverse complement strand
CAGCAAGTTCGGCCACTTCTATGCCAATGATCGAGTAACCGAGCCTGTTGCCGAGTTCTTCTCTGCCGCCAAGTACGACAAGGTGACCAGCGCCCGCGCCACCATCGTGACCAGCATCGCCATGTTCTACGACCTTGAGGACCCCGTTCACTTCGCGCAGGACGTCCACCACGTCCTCGCGCCGGACGGCCTCTGGCACTTCGAAGTCGCCTACGCGCCGACGATGCTCCGCTCGGGTGCCTACGACACGATCTGCCATGAGCACGTCGAGTACTACACGCTGACCACGATCAAGCGCATCCTTGACGAGGCCGGATTCATCATCGTGGACGTGGTGACGAACGCCATCAACGGCGGGTCTATCGCGGTCACTGCGGCGAAGGTCGGCAGCACATGGCCGCGCGAGTGCAACGTCACCGCGTGGATGCTCGCCAAGGAGAAGCGCGAGAAGGTCGGCGACCCGCTGACGTGGATCGCATTCGCCGAGCGCGTGCGTGAACGGCAGCGCGACCTCCAAGGGCTGCTGTCCTCGCTGCACGTCAACGGCTCGACCATCTGCGCGCTCGGGGCCAGCACGAAGGGCAACGTCCTACTCCAGTCGTCGGGCATCGGCACGGCGCTCATCGACGCCGTGGGCGACGTCAACCCGTACAAGTACGGGCGTGTCACTCCTGGCACGCACATCCCCATCGTGTCCGAGGCCGACGCGCTCGCCATGGCACCGGATTACCTGCTGATCCTGCCGTGGCACTTCCGTGAGACGTTCATGACCTCGCTCGCCCCGTACCTCGCGGGCGGCGGTCGGCTCATCTTCCCGCTGCCTGACATCGAGATCGTCGGGTGACCTACACCACCCGCGACGTCACCATCGTGGTCTGCGCCAAGAACGAGGAAGCCCGCATCGGCGCGTGCCTCGCATCGCTGCGAGACCAGGAAGCCCGAGCCATCGTCGTCGTTGACGGCGGCTCGACGGACGCCACTGTTCTGATCGCGCTCAACTTCGGCGCTGACGTGCGGATCTCCCACGCCGGCAACCTGCCGACCGACCGACAGATCGGGGCCGACCGTGCTGACACTCCACTCGTTTGCTTCATCGACGCAGACCACCGGCTCGCACCCGGCGACCTCGCCCGACTCATCGGAGACCTCGAGCGAGCCGACCTCGACGTCTGCCAAGCTGGAATCAGAATCGCCCCCGGCTCCTTCTGGAACCGAGCCGAGTCCGACTTCCTCGACGTAACGCACAACGTCCCCGGCGAGCGCCACATGATCGGCGTTGCGCCGACCATCTTCCGTCGCGGAGTGTTCGCTCGCCTGCGCTTCTCCGGCCAGGGCACCCCGTCGATTGACGACACCGACTTCTTCTACCGCCTCCACCGCGACACCCCGCTCCGCACCGGCATCGGCTCCACGGTCATCACGCAGGCGCACGAGGGGTCGTGGAAGTCCTACGCCGCCAAGTTCCGCTGGTACGGGCGCGGTGACGGCGAGTTCTGCCGCAAGCATCCCGAGCGCGCTCGGTCGATGTGGTTCCACCTTCTCGTCAGATACCCGCTGATCTACCCCGCGCGAGCCATTCGCGCACGCCGCCCCCGTGCCGCGCTCTACGCGGTCGCTCAGGGGTTGCTGCGCTTCCGCGCGCTCATCACGTCCTAGAGGAGTCCACATGCTCGCAGCGCTCCTCCAGATTGCGGGGCTGTGCATTCTCGCCATCGGCGTCGGCATCGCGTTCGGCATCGGCGCGGGCATCGCCATCGGCGGGCTGGGACTCATCGCCTACGGCATCACAGAGGAGCTGAACTAGATGGCCCTCGGTCGGATGTTCAAGCGTGACGATTACTCGGAAGAGCGTGCCCTGTCCTACCAGCAGGTATGGGGCAGCGGCGGCGACTGGAATCCCTCGACCACATGGTCCGGCGCGAGCGTGTCCTACGACACGGCGCTTCAGGTCTCGACGGTGTACGCCTGCGTGCGGCTGATCTCCGACACGATCTCGACGTTCCCGGCCGCCCCGTTCTACCGCAAGAACGGCGAGCGCCTGCCGTTCAACCCGAAGCCCGCGTGGATCGAGCAGCCGGACATCGGCATCACCCGCGCCGACCATGTGCAGCAGATCGTCTTCTCGATGCTGCTGACGCACGGGGCAGTCGTCCGCATCTACCGCAACGGCGACGGCGAGATTGTCGCGCTGATCCCGCTCGACCCCATGCGCGTCGAGCCGCAGTACAACAACCAAGGGCAGATGGAATTCCTCTGGGACCATCAGAAGGTCATTCCCGCGCGGGACATCATGTACATCCCCATGATGCGCCGGCCGGGAAGCGCCAAGGGCATCTCCCCGCTCGATGAGGTCAAGCAGACCCTCGGCCTCGCGTCGGCCCTCGACGAATTCGCCTCGCGATTCTTCTCCGGTGGCAGCAACGTCGGAGGCGTCATCGAGACGCCCGCGCTGCTGAGCAAGGAGCAGGCGCAGCAGGCCAAGGAGGCGTTCGAAGCCTCGCACAAGGGCCGCAAGAAGTCGCACAGCGTGGCCGTCCTCGGCGGCGGCGCGAAGTTCGTCAAGGCCACGGTGGACCCCGAGCAGGCGCAGGCGCTTGAGTCCAGGCGATTCTCAGTCGAGCAGATCGCCTCCATCTTCCGCGTACCTCTGCACATGCTCCAAGTCGCTGCCCCCGGCGTCCAGTCGTTCGCGTCGAACGAGGAGAACGCCATCGAGTTCTCGGTCTACACGCTGCGCCCCATCGTGTCGAAGATCGAGGACGCCTACACCGCGCTGCTTCCCGGTGGCGCGTTCCTGAAGTTCAACATGGATGCGATCCTTCGCGGCGACCTCTCGGCGCGGTTCGCTGCCTACTCCACTGGTATCCAAGGTGGCTTCCTCAACCTCAACCAGATCAACCGGCTTGAGGACTGGCCCGCCGTCGATGGTGGCGACGTCTACCGCGTCCCGCTGGCGAACGTGGCGCTTGCTGCTGCCGACCTCACCGAGACTGACATGCGCGTCAAGATGGCAACCGAGCTGATCGCTGCGGGTGCTGACCCTGCCGAGACTCTGGCCGCGTTCAACCTGCCGCCGCTCACGTTCGCGCCACCGCCAGATCCCGCACCCGCACCCGCTCCGGTCATGCCTGACCCGATGAACCCCGCACCGTAGGAGATCCCATGATCGAGTACCGCCGCATTGATGGCGATGAGGTCGAGATGCGCGCCGCAGAGGGCGACGGCATGACCCTGACTGGCTACGCCGCGCGGTTCAACTCTCGCTCGGAGGACATGGGCTTCCGCGAGACCATCGAACCTGGGGCATTCGCCAAGACGCTCAAGGCGCGCAACGAGGTCAAGGCGCTAATCAACCACAACTCCGATTACGTCATCGGCTCGACGCGCGCTGGCACCCTCGTGCTCAACGAGGATGACAAGGGACTCGCCGACCACATCTCGCTGCCGGACACGTCCTTCGGGCGCGACCTCTCGGTCAGCGTGGCCCGTCGTGACATCTCGGCGCAGTCCTTTGGATTCAGCGTCGTGCGTGACGAGTGGAGCAAGGACTACTCGCAGCGTCGGCTCATCGAGGTCAGGCTCCATGAGGTTTCCATCGTTGCCATGCCTGCCTATACGGCTACGTCGGCGAATGTGCGCGCACTCGCGCGCCTCGCGTACCGCACGCAGATGGACGTGGACGTTCTCACCGAGGCCGTGAGCGCGCTGGAGTCCGGCGCGGAACTCACCGAGGAGCAGTTCACCGTGCTCCAGGAGTCCATCGACCGCAGCCGCGCGAAGACCGACGAGCCTGCCGCGCCGACGACGCCACTGTCGCTGCTCCAGAAGCAGATCGACCTCATGGGCAAGGAAATCATCTAGCCCCCAACATTCTTCATCCGCTGCGGAGCCGCGCGGATGTGCCGCTGCGGAGCCGCGCGGGTCGCAAGTAACCCAACCCCACACTCACCCGAAAGGTGGATTCCGCATGAGCGGATACATTGATCGGCAGATTGAGCTGCGCCAGAAGGCATGGCACGAGGCCAAGGATCTCCTTGCCACCGCTGCCACCGAGTCGCGCGACCTCACTGCCGAAGAGCAGAGCAAGTACGACAACATCGTGGCCGACGTTGACCGTCGCGCCGCAATCATCAAGTCGATGGAGGCCGACGAGGCCCGCGAGTCCGAGGTCCGCTCGGCTATCGCTGGTCACGACGAGGCCCGCCCTGAGAAGCGCGACATCGCTCCCACTTCCGAGGCAGACACCCTCCGCAGTCTCGCCCGTGGCGAGATCCGTGGCTATGAGTTCCGTGACGTCGTTAAGACGTCCACTGGCGCTCCGGTGCCGACGAGTTTCTACGCACAGGTGCAGACGCTGCTGCGCGACTACAGCGGCCCGATGCAGCTCGCACAGAAAATCAACACTACGTCGGGAGAACCGCTTCAGTTCCCTAGGACGAATGCCTACTCCACCGGTAGCGTCACGGCTGAAGGCGCGGCATACGGCGAGTCGGACCCGACCTTCCAGTCGTTCCTGACTCTCGGTGCGTTCAAGGAATCCGTACTCTTCCAGTTCTCTCGTGAGATGCTGGAGGACTCAGGCGTTGACCTGATGTCGTACCTCTCCCTGAATGTGTCGCAAGCCCTCGGGTATGTGGTCAATACCGCCGTGACGGTCGGTACGGGCACGTATTTGCCTACCGGTGTGGTGACTTCGGCGGGTTCCGGCGTGACCGGCACCGTCTCGGGAACCTTCGACTACAACACGGTTATCGACCTGTTCTACAGCCTCGATCCCGCCGTGCGTCAGTCGTCGGCGTTCGCGTTCATGGCTTCCACTGGTGGCATCAAGCGCCTGCGTAAGCTCGTGGACACGACCGGCCAGCCGCTGTGGCAGCCGTCGCTCATCGCCGGTCAGCCGGACATGATCCTCGGAAAGAAGATCACTGAGAACGTTGCCATGGCCGACATCGGTGGCGGCAATATCCCCCTCATTGCGGGTGACTGGAACTCATTCCTCATCCGTCAGGCCGGTGGTCTCCGCGTCGAGACGTCCACCGACTTCGCCTTCAATGCTGACCTCATCACGCTGAAGGCTCTCCTGCGGATTGACTCCGGTCTCCCGCAGACGTCGCACATCAAATACCTGCGCTGCCTCCCGTAGTAGCGCAGAACCGCTCCGAAGGCCCGTTGCGATCACAGGCGCAACGGGCCTTCGGGCACCCCGCAACATCCCTTCTGTGAGAGGGCTTCACATGGCTAAGAACCGTTCTGGAAATCCCGCCGTCCGTATGAGCAAGTCCGAGGCCGCAGAGATGGACGCGGTCAACGAATGGGCAAGTAAGCGGGCGGCCAAGAACCACCGCGCCATCATGATCGCCAGCAACGCACCCTGGACGAATACGGGGTACGGGCAGCAGTGCGCGCAACTGGTGACACGACTCAAGCGCGACGGGCACAAGTGCGCGGTCGCCGTCAACTACGGGCTAGAGGGCACGACGTCGGCATGGAACGGCATCCCGCTGTTCCCGCGCGGCTTCGCCCTCCACTCCGAGGACGTCGTTCCCGCCTACGTGCAGGCGTGGGCGCACCAGAACCCCAGCCTCGACCCGCTGCTCATCACGCTCTACGACGTGTGGGTATTCAAGGGCGAGCCGTGGGACCACGTTCCGCAAATCGCACCGTGGGTTCCCATCGACCACTACCCCGTGCCGCCTGCCGTGATGGCGTTCCTGAGCAAGCCGAACGTCACGCCGATCGCCATGTCGCAGTTCGGACAGCAGGCGATTCTGGATGCGGGCATCAAGGACTGCCTGTACGTCCCGCACGCGATCGACACCAAGGTCTTCACGCCGACGCGGACATTCTCGACACCGCAGGGCACGATGACCGGCCGCGAGTTCATGGGCATCAGCGATGACCGCTACGTCGTCGGCATGGTCAGCGCCAACAAGGGCGCGGTGCCCAACCGCAAGTCGTTCCCCGAGTCCTTCCAGGCGTTCGCTCGATTCGCGCAGACCCGCCCCGACGCCATCCTCTACGTCCACACCGAGGCGCGCCCGTCCATGGGCGGCATCGACCTCCTGACGCTCGCTCAGGCGTGCGGCATCCGCGAGGAGCAGATCAAGTTCCCTGACCCGTTCGTCCTGCGGATGGGTGTCCCGAACGAGGTCATGGCCGCCATCTACACCAGCATCGACGTGCTCTTGCAGCCGTCCATGGGCGAGGGCTTCGGCATCCCGCTCGTTGAGGCGCAGGCGTGCGGCACGCCGGCCATCGTGTCGGACGCCACCGCGCAGCCCGAACTGCTCGGCGTCGGGTGGCTTGTCGAGGGCCAGCCATGGTGGGACCCGATGCAGTCATCGTGGCTGCACCAGCCCTTCGTGGACTCCATCGTCGGCGCGCTGGAGGATGCCCACTCACGGCCCCGTGAGCGCTCTGAGAAGGCCATCGAGTTCGCCGCGCAGTACGACGCGGACCTCGTGTTCGACGCCTCCTGGCGGCCCACAATCAAGGCGCTCGCATGATCCCCGCGATGGTCGTGCCGCTGCTCACCCGCCCCGAGCTGCTGAACCGGCTCATCGGGTCCATCGACTACCCCGTCGCCGACCTCGTCGTCATCGACAACGGCCATTGCGTGCGCAGCCTGCCGTGGTCCCCGCACGTCGAGCAGATGCACCTTGTCACCATGCCGAGCAACCTCGGCGTCAGCGGGTCATGGAACCTTGGCGTCAAGTCGCTGCCGTTCGTCCCATGGTGGCTGATCGTCAACTTCGATGCGTACTTCCCGGCTGGCTCGCTGGAGCGGTTCCACGTCGAGGCCCGCCAGGATGAACTGGTCCTCTCGCAAGCAGCTCCACCGTGGGCGTGCTTCGCGCTCGGATCCAGCGTGGTCGAGACGGTCGGGCTGTTCGATGAGCGCCTTCATCCGGCGTACTTCGAGGACAACGACTATGAACGGCGCTGCACCTTCCACGGGTTCGCGGTGCGGCAGTCTGGCATCCCCGTCGGCCACGACAACAGCAGCACGCTTAACGCCGGATACCAAGGCCGCAACAACGAGACCTTCTTCTCTAATCGCCAGTTCTACGACGCCAAGGTGCGCGGCGCGGACATGACGACCGGCTGGTCACTCTCCCGACGTCGGGAACTGACATGGGACTAGCGCCACGGTTAGACCGCATTGGATTCAAGAACTCGATCAAAGGCGAGACGGTGTACGTCGTTGCCTCGGGCGCATCGCTTGACTACGTTTCTCCCGCGTTCTTCACTGACAAGGCCGTTGTCGCCGTGAACTTCATCGGCCGCGAACTCGGGCTGACGAACTACATCATGTGCAGCCACTACCACCTTGACGCTATCGAGATGGAGGGGACAGAGGTCCCCGTCATCGTTCCTGAGATCGACCAGGGCGGCGGGCATCTGGCACCGCGAGCGCCGAAGGGCCGAAACATCTGGTCCTTCCCGACTAACCAACAGCGCTACGCCATGTTCGACGTGGAACACGACTGGCCCACCGAGCCGGACTCGCTGCCGGTCGGCCCGACGTCGCTTCACTTCGCCATGGCGTTCGCGGCGTACCTCGGTGCCGCGACGATCATCCTCGTAGGCGCTGACTGCGGCACCCTCGACGGCAACGAGAACCGCGCCGGACACGACAACGGCATCGGCTCGCCCTACGCCGTGTGGGAGGACTTCCTGCCGCGCGTGGCCGACCGACTGCGCCGCGACGGCGTGAACGTCTACTCGCTCAACCCGTTCGTCACGCCCGCGCTTGAGGGCCACTCGTACCGCTCGCCCCGCTGCCAGATCAACTAGGAGGTCCCGTGACGCTGTATGCCTCCGTGGCGCGGCTCAAGGATGCGCTCGGCGTCTCCGATCAGCGCGACGACACCAAGGTCCAGCTCGCGGCCGAGACCGCCTCGGAGATGATCGACGACTACTGCGGCCGGACCTTCGGCACCGTCGTCGCTACCCGCGTGTTCGCGCCCGAGGACGAGGACGAACTGGACATCGGCGACCTCGCCGGCACCGCCATCACCATCGCCACGAAGTCGAACGTGCTCGGCACGTCCTACGACCTGACGTGGAGCGCATCGGAGTACCTGCTCCAGCCGCTCAACGGGCTGCGTGCGGGCGTCGAGTGGCCGTATACCACCGTCGTTGCCATCGCTCCGCGCTTCTTCCTTGAGTACGAGGACATTCCCACCGTGCAGATCACCGGCACTTGGGGCTGGCCGTCCGTCCCGGCGCGCGTCACGATGGCCGCCACGCTCCAGGCCGAGCGGCTGTTCAAGCGGTTCGACAGCCCCCTAGGCGTTGCAGGCTTCGGCGACATGGGCGTCATGCGCGTCTCGCGTCAGCTCGACCCCGACGTCGAGCAGATGCTCACCCGCTACCGTCGCGGTGAGGATGCGGTCGGGGGCATCGCGTGAGCCTGTTCAGCGACATCCGCACCGGCCTCGCCGAGAACCTGAGCACCATCGACGGGCTGCGGACATACGACTTCATTCCCGACGAACTGACCCCGCCCGTGGCCCTCGTGACCCCGCGCGGAATGCAGTTCGACAAGACCTACGGGCGCGCTGCCGATGACGTCACCTTTGAGGTCTCCGTCGTCGTGCGCCGCACGTCCGCGCGAACCGGCCAGGATCAACTGGACGACTACTGCGACTCGACCGGCAGCCTCTCAGTCAAGGCGGCCATCGAGGCAGACACGACTCTCGGCGGGACGGTCATGGACCTCCGAGTAACGGAAATCAGCAACTACAGCGCGGTGGACATCGGAGAAACGACCTACCTCCAGGCCACCTTCGTCGTTTCGATCATCGCCTAACCCCGCCCCGCACAAGGAGATCCCATCATGGCATTCGTTCATGGCAAGAACACGAGCCTCACGTTCGGCACCGTCACCCTGACCCCGTACCTCAACAACGTGGACTTCCCGCGTGACGCCGCGACCGCTGACACCACGGTCTTCGGCATCAACTACGCGCAGTTCCTCAACGGCGTCATCACGATGGACTGGTCGGCGACCGGGCTGTTCGACCCCGCCATTCACACGGCACTCGCCGCGTACCACGGTGGCACCGCGCAGGCGTTCACCTACGGCCCCGCGGGCACCGCCGCAGGCAACCCCAAGACGGTCGGCACCGCCGTGCTGAACAACTACACCATCACGGGCGCGGTAGCGGACGCAGTGGGCATCTCGCTGTCGTTCAAGACGTCCGGCTCGGTGACTGAGAGCACCTTCTAGGGTGCGTATCTCCTACGTCGATGGCTCGTCGGCCGACACGCCTCGCGCGCTGCCGGCCGACAGGATCGCCTTTGAGCGGAAGTACCAGCACCGTCTCGGCTCGCAGGAGATCCTCGAGGAGCACGTCCTGTTCATCGCATGGACGAGCCTCCACCGCGTCAGCCTCGCGCCCGATGACTTCGATGAGTGGCTTCCCACCGTCGAGGACTGGAACGACGACGACGAGGCCGATGCTGCGGACCCTACGGTGCCCCTCCAGGCAGCGAGCACTGGATCATCGCCGGACTCGCAGTAGAGACCGGCATCCCCGTCCAGTACCTAGAGGCGACCGACGACCTGATGATCGCCACCATGCGCCGCTACATCATCGAGCGCCGCTCGCAAGGACTCTAGGAGGCGTCGTGGCTGAGGGCATCGGCGTCAAGCCTCCGCAGATCCACGGCATTCACGAGACCTTGGCGGCGCTTCGTGCGCTCGACAAGAACGCGGCTCGACGGGTCAACGCTGCCATCAACAAGGCGGCGGGCGAAGTGCGGGACGTCGCCAAGGGTCTCGTTGATCCGCAAGGGCTCTCGGGCTGGCAGCGGCAACTTCCTGGCGGCACCAAGGGCAACCGTCGTCGGGGTTACAACCCTGCCGAGGTCGCGTCAGGCATCAAGCTCAAGCGCAAGCGGCCCAAGAAGAATGGGCCAGTCGTCCAGTCGGCGATCACGATCTCCAACACCACCGCCGCTGGTGCCATCTGGGAGGTCGCCGGACGCAAGTCGGACGGCAAGACACCGGCCGGCATGGCAATGGTCAAGGCCATCCGTCAGCGGGGCGGGGCGGCCTCGCGCACAGTGTGGGCGGCTGCTGACCAGACCGACATGGGCCACGTTCACGACGTCATCGTCGAGCAGGTCAGCATCGCGCGCAAGCAAGTCCAAGCCATGATCGACCGGGCATAAGGAGCGACATGGGTAGCAGGTCCGGTGGCGTTGACATCCCGGTTGTTGCGACGTGGAACAACCGTGCGCTGACGCAGGCCGACAGGCAGATCAAGTCGTTCAGCAAGGGCATCACCAAGTCCTTCATGGGCATCGGCGCTGGCATCGGCGGGGCGCTCGCGTTCGGTGCTATCGCCAGTTCGCTCAAGGATATGGGCGCGGCTGCGGCCGAGGATCAGAAGTCGGTTGTGTCGTTGGCGAAGGCCATGCAGAACGTCGGGGCCGGGGCGCAGAACGCGCAGGTCGAGGACTTCATCAAGAACCTCATGCTTGCCACGGGCGTCGCCGACGATCAGTTGCGTCCGGCGTTCCAGCGACTCATTACCGCGACTGGCGACGTTACCAAGTCGCAGGCGCTCATGCAGACCGCCATGGACACCAGCGCCGCCACGGGCAAGGACCTGGAATCTGTCACGCTCGCCATCTCCAAGGCGGCCAACGGCAACATCGGCGCGCTCACGCGCATGGGCGTCCCCATCGACGCGGGCATCGTCAAGTCAAAGGACTTCGCCGCCGCGATAGCCGTGATGAACAAGCGGTACGGCGGGCAGGCCGCCACCGCAGCCGAGACTTACGCCGGCAAACTCAAGCGGATCGACACTGCCGCGGGTGAGGCGCAGGAAACAGTTGGCTACTCGCTGCTCAAGGCAGTGGACGACGTTACCGCGTCCATGGGTGGCACCGACGGAGCCGTCGGCGCTATGACTGACTTCGGCGACTCCGTTGCCAATGTCGTCTATGGCGTAGACCAGCTCATCCTCGGCATCAACACGCTCAAGGGCCAGACGTCTACCGGCTTTGAGTGGGTCGGCAAGGTCAGGACCGGCGTCGAGTGGCTGGCGAATCAGTCCATCCCTGGCCTCGATTCCGTCATGGGCACTACGACGGACGTGCTGAGTAAGTTGAACGCGGCGGGCGAGGTTGGCAAGCGTCAGCAGGCCGGACTTAACGAGGAGATTGCCAAAGCCGTCGAGATCCGCAACCGATACAACACCGGCACAGATCGAACGGTCCAGGGACTCGACTACGAGACCGGCGCGGCGGGCAAGGCTGCCGACGCGCAGAAGAAGCACGCCGCCGCGCTCGACAAGGTGAAGGCCGCGTTCGACCGGCTCAATGGGAAGAACCGCTCAGTCATCGAGGCGCGGCTGAACATGCGCGAGCTGAAGGCCAACGGCCCCACGGCTACGGGCGGCAAGAACGGCAAGGTCATCACGCGCGACGACCGGCTGCGCTACGCGCTGCAACTGGCCGAGGGTTCCGAGTCTCTGTCGTCGGCGCTGTTCGACAAGGGCAACGGCAGTTACACCGCTCAGCGTCGAGCCGCCGCAGCCCTCGCGGCCGGTCGCAAGTCGATCAACGGGCTTGGTCTCGGGCGTGGTCTCGCGGGCGACATCCTCTCCACGCCGCGCTCGGTCACGCCCGCCGCCACCGCAGCGGCCAGCAACGTCGCGCAGTCCGTCGTAAACAACTTCATCTTCAACGGCGGCATCAACGCGGCCACGCCGCAGGACGCCATCGTCATCGCCAAGAAGGCCGCACGACTGTCCAAGCTCTCCGGTCGCCATGTGAATGCGGGGCTAGGATGATCGCACTGACCATCACGGCGGGAACGGGAACAATCTCCGTCACCGACTCGGGGACCACGGGCTACGTTCTGGAGTCGTGGAACCCCGGCTCGGTCAACCGTGACAACTCCTACGCCACGTCCCGCTGGCTCGACGGCGCATCGCTGACGTCCTCGCGCACCGAGATCACCACGCTCGCCGCGTCCATCCAGGTGTGGGGCACCGCTCTCGCGGACACGCTGACGAAGGTCGCCACCATCGGCTCGGCGCTCGGGCAGTTCTCCTACACCGTCACCGAGTCGCACACGGGCGGGTCGGCGGTCTACACCTGTATGCCGGCGGACTACTCCATCGAGTACAACCCGACGACGCTGCGGTCGAACATGGCCGTCATCAATGCCGTGATCCCGAGGCAGCCGTGACCGCTACTCCCCTGCCGGTCACGTCCTACGGCTACCCGATGGCGTCCTACGGGACGGCCACGGGGCGCTGGACGGTCAGCCCTCCCGATTCCGTTGTGACGGACGAGTGGGGGACGTTCCGCATCGAGCTCGGCGCGTATTGGGACCCCTCGTCGGGGACGGCCGTCCTCGGCTCGCCCGGCACCGACATCACGACGGTGAACGGTGTCCCCACGATCATCGACATGCTGACGTTTGCGCTGCCATACGGCGAGATGAGCGGGCAGTTGACGCTGCCGGGGCTGACTCCATTCGACGGCGGCATTGACTGGCCCTACTCACCGGGCACCTTCATCGACATCTACCGCGTCCTTCCTGCGGCCGCCGCTGGCACCTACGGCACCGCCGAGGTTCCCTACTGGCACGGGTATATCGCCTCGGTGGAGATGGCCGACGGCGCGGGTCTGTCGTCCTCCGTCTCCCTGCAACTCATGGGCGCGCTGTTCGGTGAGGCGTCCATGAGGGCGCATCAGCCGGTCATGCTGGACGACGACCGGGATATTGGGACCAGCCTCGGCCAGGCGCTCGACGTGCTGGCCTACAGCCGTCCCCTGACGCCCTATCTGGGGTTCGCCTTCACGTCCACCACGACCGGCATCGAGACCCGCCACCGTGGCTCACGCGGCGAGATGGTCCTCGACTTCTGCGACGAGATGCTCGGACTCGCGCAGGACCCCACGGGGCAATACTCGATCTTCCGCGACTACACCGGGAGCCCGACGCGGCCCCGTGCCCGCTGCTACAACCTCGCGCTCAAGTCCGACGACCTCGCGGGCGCGCTCCAGCAGAACTACATCTTCGCTGGTGGGTACGGCGTGGCGCTGTCGATCACGCAGGACATCACGGAGGGCGGCGTCAACGCCATCTATGGCGAGGGTCTGTCCCCGACCGACTCGGCGGGCAATGGCGGCGACCGCTGGCGCAACGCGCGGTATCCCCTCCTCACCCCTTCGGCACCCGCCTACCCCGACAGGATCAGCGGCAGCGATTACCCGCTGACGACGGGCGACGTGGACGCCGACTTCACGGTCGATGTGGTCACGCAGCTCCAGGCGCAGTTGCGCATGGCGGGGCAGCCGGACGTGCAGATCACGGGCACCTTCGACACCGACACGGCGATCGCCATCAGCGCGGCGAAGGACGACGCGGGCTGGGTCAACACGACCGGCACCGTTGCCAACGACGCTGAGTGGGACCTCCTGTTCAGCGCGGACGCGGCCACGGGAACGACGGACCTCTCGTCTGGATACTTCCGCCCGCTGGCCGAGGTCAGCACCTCGCAGAAGTACACGTTCCGCACCGATGGCGCGGTGACCGGGGACAATCCCCTGTACGAGTACCGCCTGCGCGTCGAGCGGACCATCTCGTTCGCGGACCAGATTTCCAAGTCCCGCGCGCGCACCTACGCCCGCCGCGTCGTCAATCAGTCCACGGTCAACGGCACGGGTTCCCTGTGGGCCGGCACGATCACGTTGACGTCTGACCCGACTGACGAACTCGGCAACGCCCGCAGCCGCCTCGACATCCGCGAGGGTTCGTGGATTCGGGTGAACAACCTCAATGATGGGACGTACCGCGACTTCCATATCTCGTCGGTGTCCGTCGCTGCCGAGATGGACTCGGTGCCGGTCACGCTGACGGTCTCCGAGGTCGCATGGGATCTCCTCGACCTCTCGACGCGGATGGACCGCAACCGTGAGGCGCACACCGATCCGGCCAAGTCCTTCTACTCGCTGCGCAACCGCCCGAACCGCGCGTTCCGCGACGTGACGGGCTGGGATGCCGAGTCGGGCGCGGGCGTCATCGCTCCCGTTGACCTGACGGCGAACCAGTGGAACGTGGTGCGCATGATCGGCGCACAGAGAGGGTCCATCGGGGCCATCTCCCTGACCACGACCTCCTCGCCGACGTCGTTCGCCTTCGCCATGTTCGGCGGCTCCGTCGCCGGCACCGCGCTCGACACGCTCATCCCGCTCCCGCTCGGCACCGTCGCGGGCGGCTACGACTCGCATTGGGCCGTACCGTCGAAGCAGGACACGCTGGAGTCGATGCGCTTCATCGAGGCATGGGGTTCCTACGGCGAGGCGGCAGGCTACTGGCCGGGGTCGCAGTCGGTCGGCACCGCGCTCAGCGCGGGCACCGTTACCGGCCGCATGGTGGATGCCCTCGCCTGGGACTTCGTGTCAGCCGACCCGCCGTTCCTGTGGGCAGCGTTCTGGCCGACCGCTGACTGCACCATCCACGGCACGGCGCGCGTCCTCATCGAGGAGTAGCGCGTGCCTGCCATTCAGTCGCTCATATGGACCGGCGACCTCGCGGGTTTCGTCATCGGCTCCGTTGCCAGTGACCGCTTCGTTACGTGGAGCGGCGGCAGCGGGGACCTCACCCTCTGGCGCGTCGGCAGCCCGCCGACGGCACTGGACTCGGCTACCCTTGCCGTCACGCCGAGCGCCTTCGTCGGCCGCCGGGAGAATGACTCCGGTCTTGCGGGTTTCATCTACGCGGACGCGGCAGGAGTCAACCCTCGCCGACTCGTGTCCTGCGTGGACTCGGGCGGCGCGCTCACTATCGTGGACACGCTGCTCGGCTCCGGTTCATGGTCCTTGCTCGGGGCAGCGGGTGACGGCTCGGGATTCATGGTTGCCAATACGACGACCCGCTACTTCATCACGACGGCGGGCAGCACGTCATGGAGCCACGCCACCGCGGACACCTTCGTCGGCTGTCCCCGCGCCAACCGCTACGTCACGCAGGCCAGCACCACGGTCTCCCTACGCGACTCATCCGGCTCCGTCCTCGACACCGACACGGCTCCCGGCGCATTCTCGGGGCTGTTCGTGTCGTGGGTCCTGTCCGGCCCCGACCGCATGACCTATCTGTCCTACGACGACACCACCGGACTGATCACCTACCGCACCTTGGATACGGCCGGCGATGTCCTGTCGTGGGTCGCCGCTACGGCCACCTTCGACCCCGGCTACGGCACTGGTGACGCCACCGTCTATCCGCGCTATGCGTCATGGGACGGGCAGATCGCTATAGCGAAGGGATACGCCGCGCCGTGACCTCCGTCCACTGGCTCGACCCGACGACGGGGGCCTACGCGAGTAGTGCGCCGGTCGATTTGAACCTCAATGACTTCGTCCTAACGTGTCCCGGCCTCCGCGCGACCGTCATCTTCGATGCCCTCGACTGGTTCGTCTACGGGTCAGCGGCGGGCGGCCCCATCCTGCGCCTACGCCAGTCCCCGCGCTCCAACCCGACCCGCATCGGTCAGAACCCCACGCTCCGCGCCCGCCAGAAGTTCGTCTAAGAGAGGTAGTCACATGGCCGTATTCACATGCGACGTCCCCGGCTGCGAGTTCGCCTCGTTCGGCTGGGACACCGAGGAGCAGGCATCTGCTCGCGGCGCTGAACACAAGAACGAGCACGAGACCGGACAGCCGATGACTGAGCTGACCGCTTTCGAGGCTTCCGTCGGATTCGTGAGGGGCGAGTAATGGCTGCCATCGTCGCAGGGGACATCCTCTGGAAGTATTCCGTCAGCGCCGCAGCCGGCAATACGACGGCATCTGCCGCATCCACGTCGCTCGGTGACCAGATCAGCACGTCAGCGTGGGCAGGCGGCTCACTGAACGACCTGTTCGATGACATCTCGGGCGCGGAGAACGCGGCCTCGACGGTGGACTACCGCTGCGTGTTCATCCACAACAGCAACGCCAGCAACGCCTACGAGAACCCGACTGTCTACCTCTCGGCAGAGACGGCGGGCGGCGCGTCCATCACCATCGCCATCGACAACATTGCCGCCAGCGCCATCGGCTCCGGCTCAGCGCAAGCGGCCGTCATCGGCACAGAGACGACGGCACCCTCGGGCGTCGGCACGTTCTCGGCTCCCACGACCTCGGGCACGGGGCTGGCACTGACAACCGTCCCGACCGGCAACTGCCGCGCCGTGTGGGTCAAGCGCACCGCCGCGAACACGTCGGCGCTCTCGGCTGACGGCGTGACCCTCGCGGTGACCGGAGATACGGGCAGCCTGTAATGGCAGTCATCTACGCCGACCGCGTGAAGGACACCACGACGACGACGGGGACCGGCAGCGTCACGCTGTCGGGAACCGCGCCAACGGGCTTCCAGGCATTCGCCACGGCGGGGGCGGTCGGCGACAACTTCTACTACTGCATCGTAGGCGGCGCTGAGTGGGAAGTCGGATACGGGACTCTCACCGCGTCTACGACGTTCGCCCGCTCGCGTGTCGTCTCGTCCAGTAATTCAGGTGCGCTCGTCAACTTCTCGGCAGGCACTAAGGACGTCTTCTGCACCATCCCCGCCACCATCGTCCAGGGGCGCGGGTCCGTCTGGGCGACCGCCAACGGTTTTGCTATCAACTAGGAGTCTGAATGGCTGCGAATACTGCCCCGATCTTCACCGATGTGCCTGTGGTCGGGACCGGCATATGGACTTCCTCGCTGACGGCCAACACGAAGTCGGACGGTGCGGGCACCATCGGAACGGACATGGTGAAACTGTTTACCGCTGGGACTGACGGCGCGTTTATCAACAAGATCCGGCTGAGTCCTGCCGCGTCCACGGCGGCGACCGCGACGACTGCGACTGTGGCACGGTTCTACATCTCCACTGTGAGCACCAGCACCACTACCCGCACAGACACTCTCCCCTTCGCGGAGATTGCCTTGGCCGCGCAGACGGCTGACCAGACAACGACGGCAGCGTCAGCGTTTGAGGTCCCCTGTGGCTTCTACATTCCCACGGGCACCTACATTCACTTCTCCATGCACCACGCGGCTGCGGCTAACACGTCGTGGGCCGCCATCGTATTCGGCGGTAACTACTAGTGTTCCCTGACTACTTCGGCGCACCGCGCCCCGAAACCTGCGACGTCCAGCAATTCATCGGGCAGACGCTCACCGCCGCTGCTGGCACCAACTTCACTTGGATTAAGCCGCGCGGTATCGCCATGGTCTACATGACTCTGATCGGCGCGGGTGCGGGCGGCGGCGGCGGCGGAACGAACACCGTAGGCACGATCCGCACGGGCGGCGGTGGCGGCGGCTCTGGCGCTAGGACCACCCTGCTCATACCCGCGCTGTTCCTTCCCGACCGCCTCTACATCAACGTTGCCGCTGGCGGCTTGGGCGGCAACGCTGGCGCTACCGGAGTAACCGGAGGTTCGGGAATCCGCTCCTATGTCAGCATCCGGCCCAACGCTACGACTCTCGCGGAGATTGTTGCCGTTTCAGGCTCCAACGATGCGACAGGCGGTTCGGGTGGCTCGGCTGTCATCGGCGCTGCTGGCGCCGCGGGCAGCGCGGCCAGCGTAGCAAACTCGCCGTTCCTCGCCATGGGCATCGGTTCGTATCAAGCGGGCAGGGCTGGCGTCACGGGTGGCGCTACGGCTGGCGCTGCGGGGTCCTCGCAGACTCCGATGAGCGCGGCTGGCCCGATGGTCAACGGCGGTGCGGGTGGTGGCTCCACGCCTGCCGCAAACACTGATTTCGGCGGCGGCGCGCAAACCTCCACGGCACCTTGGGTTTCTGTTGCGGCTGCCGCCGCTGGTGCCCCCGGCTCCGGTGCGCCTCTCCCGCGAACGGACTACGGCTGGCTCGCTCTCGGCGGCGCTGGTGGTGGCACGGCTGGCGTTGCGGGAACCGCAGGCAGGGGCGGCAGCGGGAGCATCGGCTCAGGCGGCGGTGGCGGTGGCGGTGGCGTGACTGGTGGCCGTGGTGGTGACGGGGGACCGGCGTTCGTCCACATAGTTAGCTGGTGATCTGATGCTCGGCTTTGGCCCCATCTCCTCGGAGCCGATCTCCGCCCTAACCGCAGCGACGGGCGGCACCGTCTCCGTAACGTCCTCGCGCGCAACGACATGGCGCGTTCTCTCGGCCACGACGTCGAGCAGGGCCACGACGTGGGATGCTCTGACCCCCGTCACGTCCTCGCGGGCGACGACGTGGAACGCCAAGGCCGCAATAACGTCGAGCAGGGCGACGACATGGCGCGTCATGAAGTTCATCTCATCGACGCGCGTCACGACGTGGGATGCCCTCACCCCAGTCAGCAGCACTCGCGCGACAACATGGGATGTCCTGACTCCGGTCTCATCGACTAGAGCGACAACGTGGGACGTCCTGACTCCCGTCACGAGTTCGCGCGCAACGACATGGCGTGTTCGCGCGGCCATAACGTCCAGCCGCGCGACAACGTGGGACGTACTGACCCCGGCATCCTCGACGCGGGCGACAACGTGGCGAGCACTTCAGGCCATCGCATCCTCACGAGCCACGACATGGAACACCCGCGCGGCCGTATCGTCCACGAGGGCCACGACATGGGACACGCTCAGCGTCGTCACGGCATCGACCCGTGCTACCACTTGGCGCGTTCTCCAGGCCGTCACGTCCTCGCGCTCGACCACATGGAACGTGGCCTCGACGGGCGTCAGCGTCACCAGCAGCAGGGCAACGACGTGGCGCACCCTCGCGCCGATCACGGCCAGCAGATCGACAACATGGCGCACGCTCGCCGTCGTCGGTGCTTCCAGCAGGGCCACGACGTGGAACACGAAGGCCAGTGTTGCCGCGACTAGAGCCACGACATGGGACGTCCTGACTTCCGTCGCTGCGTCCACCCGCACGACCACATGGCGCACACTCAAGGCCACGGCCGCGACCCGTGCGACGACGTGGAACGTCAAGGCTGCCGCGTCCTCGACAAGGGCGACCTCGTGGAACGTCAAGTCCCGCACGACGTCCAGCAGGCTGACAACGTGGGACGTCCTGACCAGCACGTCCTCGACGCGCTCAACGTCATGGAACGTTGCCGATCCGGCCGCCGCCGTTGACATCACAGTCCAGGCGTGGCTGCTCGACAAGCGCTGGAGCAGCAGCCTAAGTGACCGCGCGAAATCCGCACAGCTCGGGGCGCGCGACAAGGAGGGCACCCTCGGCAACCGCGTGAAAACTGGAGCACTCGCCGCCCGACGATGGGATGGAACCCTATGAGCAACAACAACCTCTATCCCCGCGAATCGGTCGAGTTCCAGCCGGTCGTGGTGCTGGTCAACGGAACCGTCACCACCGCGCCGACGACCTACAGCGTCGTGGAGACGGGTCTACGGCCCTCGACGTGGGGCACCGCCACGACCATCGGCACCGCGACCGGCGTCATGGTCTCGGGACTCGACCCCGGCGACTACACCGTCTGGGCGAAGGTCGTCTCGTTCCCTGAGACCGTCGTCATCGACTGCGGCTTCTTCACTGTCACATAGCACGGCATCACCTAGGCCGCGCATCCGCGACGGCTCCCCTTGGCGACCCTTGGAGTCACCATGCCCGAACCATCCGTAGCCGCCGCCGTCACCGCCGTCCTCGTTCCCATGCTCGGGGCGCTCATGTACGTCATCCGCGCCGAGGTCCGGCGTAACACCAAGGTCACCGACGCGACGGCACTCCAGATGATTCCCAACCATGGGACGTCAATGCGTGACGCCATCGACCGGATCGAGCGCCGGCAGCAGGAGGACCGCGAGACGTACCAGTCGCTCATCTCAGACGTGCATCTCGACGTCAAGGCCACGCGCACCGACCTCGCCAACCACATCGACTGGCACATGAACAAGGAGCACTGATGTTCACTGCAAAGGTTCGCAAGTCCATCTACGCGCTCTCCGCTGTCACCATCCCGCTGCTCGTGGTCATCGGCGTGGACTCCTCCGCTGCCGCCGTCTACGTCGCTGCCGGCATCGGCGTGGCGAACGTCGTGATGGCGTTCCTGAACGTTCCCGGCGACGAGTGATGGCACTCTCGATGAACGGATGGACCGCCATCCGTTACGCGCTCGACCCGCGCCTGCGCCTCATCAAGATCCCCGGCACGACCCGCTCGGTGCGCGTCGTCCGCTCGGCCGCCCCGCTGTTCGCTGCGTTCCTGGCCGACTGGAACCGCGAGATGGGTCCGCGCCTGCGGCTGAACCCCGGCCCCGTCGATGGCTGGAACTACCGCAACTCGCGCCTCACGGCGAACCTGAGCAATCACAGCAGCGGCACCGCCGTCGATGTCCGTTACGACATCCTCAAGGCCGACCATCAGCGCCACATGACCGACGCCGAGCGTAAGGCGCTCAAGAAGATCCTCGCCCGCTACGTCACCGACGACGGCCACAAGGTCCTCGCCAACGGCTACTCGTGGCACGCCTGCGATGAGATGCACACCGAGCTGTCACAGTCTTGGCAGGAAGGCCGGAACACCACCAGCGCCGACGTCGCCAACGTCATCAAGCGCCTAGGCATCGACAAGAATGGAGTGCGTCCAGTCCGCTAGTCCATCTGTGCATATGGAGGCACGATGTCGCTCGCCGCTGCACTGCAAGCCGAAGCCGCAAAGCCCGCCCGCCAACGTCGCTGTCGAGTCTGCAACCTGCTCGCATCACTGGCGAAGGACGAGGCTGCCGCACTGAGGGAAGCGCTCGCGGACCGAGAGCAGTTCGGTCACACGTCCATCGAGCGGGCGCTGGAGTCCGAAGGGTTCTTCGGCATCGCCGATCAGATGGTCGCGCGGCACCGCCGCGAGTGTCAGGCGTGAGTCTGGCCGATGCATTCACGGCGCTCCGCAAGGAGAACGCCCCGAAGATCCTCACCGTGGACATCGAGACCAGCCCCAACATCGTCTATGCCTGGGGGCTGTGGGACCAGAACGTCAGCGTCTCGCAGATCATCGAGCCGTCACGGGTCCTGTGCTTCGCTGCCAAGTGGTACGGCACCAAGCGCACGCAGTTCTACAGCGAGCACGAGGGCACGCACGACGCCATGGTGCGCGAGGCGTGGCGGCTGTACGACGAGGCCGATGTGGTCGTGACGTACAACGGCCCCCGGTTCGACAACGTGCATCTAGCCCGCGAGTTCATCCTTGCCGGACTTGGGCCGCCGTCGCCGTGGGTGGACATCGACCTCCTAGCCGTGGCTCGCCGTCGTTTCAAATTTGTGAGCAACAAGTTAGGTTATGTCACGACGGCGCTCGACCTCCCGACGAAACTGGAGACGGGCGGCCAAGCCCTCTGGAATGACGTCATGAAGGGCGACGACAAGGCGTGGGCCAAGTTCAAGCGCTACAACATCCAAGACGTCGAGGTCACTGAGCGGCTACTGGAAACCCTCTGGCCGTGGATCAACAGCCCGCACCTAGGCCAGTGGACCGGCTCGAGGACGGGCTGCTACTCCTGCGGCGGGCGCGACCTCACCCTTGCCGGCGTCGTCTACGGGCGCACCATCGCCTACCCCAAGATGATCTGCGCGTGCGGCGCGTGGAACAAAGTCCTCCGCAACGGCGACACGAGGGCAGCATGAGCCACGACGATCTCTGCCGAGCTGACGACGACAAGCACGAGTGCCAATGCGCGCTCATCGCCGAAGTGGTCAAGCGCGAACGGCTCATCTACCAGACGACGTGGGCCGCGAACCTGCCGAAGATCGAGAAGCGCAACTACGACCAGGGCTTCCATGATGGGTCGCAGCGGTGAAGATCGTCGCCAAGGTCGGCGACGTGTCGCTCGTGGTGGACGGCCTCGACATGACCTACCGGCAGATCCGCAAGGCGCTCCTCGACGTGGCGGGCATCGCTGCCAGCCTCCAGACGGAGGAGCCTGAACGGCAGGCGCTCGGGTTCGCCGTGACCACCGAGCGAGCCGAGCCGCCCGAGCCGGAAGCATGGTTTAGCGACGACGACGAGTGACACCAGACCGCAGTGAACAGAACGCCCCGACCCTCACGAGGGGTCGGGGCGTTCTTTGCGTTTGGGCTAGAAGGCGCTCACGCGCCCCTGCTCGATGAGGTCCGTCGAGCCGATCCCCATGTAACCGGGGATGGTCTCCAGCCAGTGCAGCGAAACCCCGGTGACGTAGGCCCACTCCCGCAGGTAGGGGCGCTTCACCTTCGTGGTGGCATCCGACTCGTAGTTGTGCACGGTCCCACGGGCCACGCCCATGCGTCCGGCCAGTTCCCCCTGCTCCAGTCCCGCCACCTCGCGCGCCTTGCGGAGCCTGTCTCCCAATGTCCACTCGGGCACCCATGTGCCCTGTTCCTGTGCGTCCATGTGTCCAAGTTACGCCAACATCTCGACTTTGCCAATGGACACAGCAAATGTGCTTGCGTAACTTAGCCATACGTGTATATCTTGTGCTCATGTCCAAATATGACCACTTGGTCACGACAAGCGAAGCGGCCAAGATGCTGCACCGGTCCATCAGGACGGTCAACCGCATGGCCCGTGACGGCTCACTTGCCCCCGCGCTGAAACTCCCCGGAGCCACGGGGGCGTACATGTTCGCCCGCGAGGACGTCGAGGAACTGCGGCCGCCGAGGCGGTCAACGTGAGTGCGGCAACGATCACCAGCAGCCAGCGTTACCACCCCGCGGCAGCCCTCAAGGCAGAGGCTCAGAGGCTTCTAGACGCCTGTGGCGTCCCCGCTCGACCTTCGTGGGTACATCGAACGGTCACCAACTACCTGCGGTTCGTCCAGCACACCGGATTCCCGTTCGGCGCCTACCTGTTGAACCGCGTGCAGATGACATCGGAGCAGCGCAGGCGGGCAATGAGTGACCCAGAGTGCCACTCATTCCTCTCTTACTCCGACCCTACCGGCGAGACCGCCGTACGCAACGCGATGAGGCGTCATGGCTAATCACTTCAAGCAGATGCAGGTCGAGCTGGAGCGGATGGGCTACGAGTACCAGTCCCGCAACAGCAAGGGCGGCGAGACCTGGACGCACGGGTGCGGCGACTCAGTCGTCATCTATCCCGGCATGAAGGAGTACACGCACCGCCTCGTACTCCGCGACCGCATGAAGGCCGTTGGTATCTCGCAGCAGACCAACAAGCGCAAGGTCGATCAGATCAAGGACCGCCAGAGCAAGCAGCGCGAGATCGACCACCGCGAGATGGAGGCGAGGAGCGCGTGGCTTGCCGCCCGCATCCGCGACCTTGAGATGGCCGCATCGATGCGGCTCCTCACCGTCAAGCAGCAGAAGTTGCTGGACGAACGACTCGCCGAGTGGCGCGACCTGCAACGGCTCATGACTCAGGTCCCGACCGGCGGCAACTAGCACCCAACGACTTGCAGGCGGGCGTTAACGGGTCTCGCACGGCTCACGTTTCCGCCCAATGGCTGCCCATGAAGGTTCCCCCCGGAACTGAGGCAGTACCAGCGCCCGTCTGCAACACCCGTCCGTTAGCGAGTGTCGGGAAGCCCTCGCCAGCGGCACGCGGTTCGCCGCGACAACTGAATAGGGAACGTGAGCGGCGGGACTGCCCGTACTGCCGCACCAATCACCACCCGTCGAGCCGATGGCAAGGCCGACACCGCCGCTCACGTTCCCACCCCACCTACCAACCGCCAAGGAGGAACCCGTGAACTCGCTCGCCATACTCGCCGCGCTGACCATCGTCGCCGCCCTCTACGCCGTCCGCCGATTCCAGCTCCAGGCCGCAGCCGCCACTCAGCGGGCCGACCACATGACGAACCTGTGGCAGATCGTGATGGAGCAGCGCGACGCCGCCCGCAAGGAACGCGACGACGCCAGGAACTTCGCCGACGAGGCGCTGATGATCTCCGGTCTCGCCGACGCCATCGCCCGGCATCCCGGTGGCCGTGACATGGCCGTCGCGCCGGCACTCAGCATCGTTCGGGGGCTGTGATGACCACCTACTACAAGGCCGTCCGTCCCGACGGCAGTTCGTTCTACGAGCCGTCGTTCAAGTGGGCGACGGAGCCGGGCGGGGTCACGACCCACCCGGACGCCGACGACCAGGTGCGCCGCGGCGTCATCGGAGCCGCTGGTTACCTGTCCGTCTCCACCGTCCCCACCGACTGCACTGGGATGCAGTGGCCGTGCCGCCTGCTGGAAGTGGAGCCGGTCGGCCCCCTGTGGA
>ERZ869929.474-NODE-474-length-24210-cov-4.629890_pt1 | contig 24210 bp, 43 predicted proteins | sample MGYA00579312_ERZ869929 | MGnify/ENA primary metagenome ERZ869929 (study PRJEB32216, sample SAMN09231818) | wastewater metagenome | place: USA: Maryland | collected 2016-08-09 | study: EMG produced TPA metagenomics assembly of the PRJNA472060 data set (Reclaimed... | reverse complement strand
AGCCGCTCTTCGCAGGTTCATGAAGCAACGCCAAGACGCCGTGCTTTTGGCCGCGTGGCATAACCCTTGGCCGCAATCAATGGAAAGCATGAAAAACTCTTGGCTGATTGACACCGCCGATAAGTTCAAAGGGCTGCCGATTGACCGCGTGATCGAGATTCCGCCGATGATTAACAAACTCATGCCGGGCATCTACGCCCAGGCGCATGTTGGCTTGTTCCCGAACCGCTGCGAGGCCGGCACTAACATGGTCATGTGTGAGTTCATGGCTTGCGCCAGACCAGTAATCGCCACGGACAAGACTGGACATTCGGATGTTTTTACGGGTTGCTCCGATTCCGGCCCTTATCTTCTCAGCACCGGATCGTATGACCATGCCGGATGGTTCAACTGCGAAGTCAGCGACATCATCAGCCATCTGGAACATGCCTACAACAACCGCGGCGAGCTTCCCTGGCGCGGTTTGGAGTGCCGGCGACTAGTTGAGCGGTTTTCGTGGCGCGACGCAGCCATGAGGATTGTAGAAGCGGCGTTTGCCAAATAAAACCCCCGGGGAAAGCGAACCCCGGGGGAAACGAACCAACAACACCAATGCGGGTAAGTCAATCAGGCAAGCTTTGATTTCGACCGCTTTACTGGCTTCGGATCGCGGTTCTCAACTTCAGGCTCGCGAGCCTCAATAACGACAACTCTGGACTCCACATAATCCACGAAAGCAACCGCCTTCCCCATGTGAATCAGCGTCGCCGCGTCGCCAGAGCTTAGGTCGATTACGTCACCCGGCTCGGCATTCGGATGGCCTTGGACAATTACGCGGTCAGTGAGTTTGATTTTCATAAGCTAAAAAGCCGCCACCCCGGTAACGAGATGGCGGCTTGAACATTCAGGAGTTACCCATTTAAGACCCCGCCCAAAACGCTGAAGGACGCAGCGTGACGGATGCCCACGTCAGCGAGTCTGTGCGCATAGATTTTTACCACGCGATTGATAGCCGCTGTGTATTCATCGACCACAATGTCCGTTGCGCCGAATGAGGCGATGATGACTTCGTTCCAGTTGCCAAAGAAAACCGGAGTTGTAATCGTCGTTGCTGTTCCCGTGGTGAGCACCTTACTCACCTGGTTACTCACCTCGGCGCGATAACCGTTGACCATCCCGTTTTCCCACACGGGCGTGTTGGTGGAACTGAACCGCGAGGTTGTCTTGAGTTGGCCGCGGACAGCCGGGCGCATGAGATACGCGAGCGAGCCGCCGTCGGCATTCGCTGCGGCAACAACCGATTCCAGCGACACCATGGCCGGATAAGCGGTGGTGTTGTTGATCGCCAAACCATCCGTGGCGAGCAAGACAGAACCGATACCGGTCGTTGCGAGGATGCCCGCAGGCTCGCCGCTTGAACCCGCGCCATGCAATGTGGCAAGGTCGATTGCCAAACCAATCTGCGCCGCGAGGTCGTTCCGGAGGATGTTGTCGATTGAAGGGTCAGACTCCAACAGAAGCATCTTCGAGAACTGAACGAGAGCAGCCACCGTTTTCGGAGCAAGAGTGATCTGTTGCAGGTTCACGCCGGAGAGCGTGGACGCCGCAGTTTCCCCGTTGATCCAGTTCGCGGTAGAAGCACCATTCTGGCGCGGGATTGTCGCCTGACGAGTGAGGTTAATCACTTGTGCTCCCAGGTTAATGACTTGGGATTTGTTGCGGAGCACCTCAATGAACTGAGACGCGAGGTTGTCAGTCTGGACGAGCATACCGCCCAAGGTGGCAGTGCCGGCGATGGCGTTACGTTTGCTGACCATCGCTTCGTCGGGGACAAAGAAACCTTCCGGCTGCTTGCCGTTGCGGAGCGCCACTTCGTCGGACATTTCCTTCTCGAAGCCGTCGAGTTTGCCGGCGAGCTTGGAAGTGATCGCGCGCGACAGGGAGTAGCGTTCCCATTCCTTCGGCTTGATGTCGATGGGTTTCGCGGGCTGGACTGGCTGCGGCTTGGGCAGCATGGACACCGCGGTGGCGCGGAATTCAGCCAGCGGCGTGTTCAGCACAATGGCGTCTTCGGCCATCTGGCGAATGTTAGGGATGCGGTTTTCGAGCTGATTGGCGATGGCGCGAATTTCCGAGCTTTCGCGGTTGCGAGCGTTCGAAGGTTCGTTGCCAATGGTCAAGCCGGGAGACGGAGCGGGCGCGGGAGTGTCGATAACAGTGGACATAGTTTTCTGTGGAATTGCGGAGTTAGGCGTTGGGTTTGCAGGCGGTTCACTCCGGCCGACCCCAACAGTGTCATCGGCGGGAATCGGAACTGTGCTGATTTCCAGCGCCTGGAACGCATATCGCCGGGTTTCCACACCCGCGCTCGTCGTTCGGCTTAGTTCCTTCGTGGTCTTGTAACCAAAACTCACCAGAGTTCTGATTTCATCCCTCATGTCCTGCAAAATTTCTTCGCCGTCATCGGAGCGTGACAGCTTCACGATAGCGCGGCCGATACGATCTTCACCAACAACCGCAGAGCCGCGCTTTACTGCGCCGACCTGTTCATCGGTGTCATGGTTGACCAGAAATGCGCCACCGTTATTGAGGCGCGAAAAATCGGCATTCCCAGGTCCGTGGTCGAGGACTTCCAGATAACGTTGGCCGGTTTCCCAGTCGTAACGTTCGACAGGTTTCTCGCTCGAAAATGCCAGCGCGACTTCGCGGGAGTCCGGGGTCACATTGCCCGGCTCAATCATTACATCACGATAGAGCATCAGAGGTTTTTCGGCCTTTGTCATCTTAATCAATCGGTTTAGTCAACTTTTAGGCGTTTGGAGGCGTTGCCGAGTCTTGAACGATCGCGCCTTGGACGGGCTTGGCCACAAAGTTCAGGTCGCCATCCTCCGCCTGCTCCTGGTCAACGGTGGTTATGTCTCCGCCCATCTCTGCAATGACCTGCCGACGCGACTTGATGCGGTTGTTGATCGCCATGATTGCCGCGGTGAGGTCCTTTTGCGGGTCAACCCACGGCCAACGACGCGGCTTCCAGTCTGGCGCATTGAACTTGTCGAACTTGGCCAAAGGCAGCGCAGAGCCGTTGGGCATTTTGATTGCGCTGTTGAGCAAAGCCATCCGCAACCAGTTCGGGAAGATTCGAGCGTGCAAGGATTCAATCAACCATTCCTGCACACCCATGTATTCCTCGACTTCCTCGAGCTTGCCCGCCCGCATGGATGAATAGTTGACGGACTCGAGGTCGTTGGCCAGCGAGTTGTAGTTGATGCGGAGGCCAGCCGCAGCCCCGCGCAAGGCAGACTTCACGAAATCGCCAAAGGCAGTGTTCGGGTGCGTCGGGTCAAGCGGTTTCATCTCTTGGCCCGGGTCGAGCATCATGGTCATCCCAGGTTGCATTTCCTCGCGGTTGTCTTGGCCAACAACTTCGCCAGAATAATCGGATGGGACTTGCTGTTCGATTGCGTAGCCCTTGCAAGCGGCGATGCGAGCGGCAACCAGTTCAGCCTCGCGGTATTTGGCGAGATGCTCCAAAGCCTGCATTGAAGACGTAATCCAAGGAATCCCGATGGTCTGGTCTGGTCGTTCTTTCCAGAATAGGTGGATTGTGTCAGTGGCTTGCAGAACAATGCGCGTGCGGTTGAGCCGAGCGAACTGGATCGAGTCCCCGGGGTGGCTCGACCAGACGTGATAAGCAATCGGCTTCCGCCATTGATTGACTTCAACCCCAAACCGGACTTGATTTCCGTTGCGCAAGTTGTCATTGTAATCGGTATCCAGGCAGTCGATTTCAATGATTTCAAGTGAATACCCGAACTTGTTGTCCGCATTTTGATGCTCCCTGATTAGCAGACCACCGGCGCAAGCCGTCTGGCGGACTGCCATTCCCTCGACCTCGCGGAAACATTGCGTGCCTGACATCGTGCAATAGTCACGCTTGCACCATTCTTTCCAAGCTGCCTTTATCGCGTCGTTGGCGAGGTTGTCCATCGTGCCGGATGGGTCCATGACCTTCATCTCCAACTGAACCCCGCAAGCCCCGAGCACGTTGTTTTCAAGCAGGCAAAGGTAGCCTTGGCCGTATTCGTTGTTTCTCTCAAGCTCTCGAGAACGACCACGTAGCGTGCGGATCACCGGACCAATCTCAGCATCGGCGGAAGTTTGCGGTGATGCCCAGTCAGATTGAAGCCGGCCAAGCGCAGCCGCAGCAAAGGAGCGCCGACGCATCACTGGAGTTGTCCTTTGGGCCGGCTGTTCAAAGCCGAAATTGAATTCCCGCTTGGTAAATGGAAGTTTGATTTTCATCGCGGGGTGGTGAATTGTGCGAAAACAGTCCGGCCGCGGCGAGTCCCGGCAATTCGTTCTTCGTTCGCCACGATCACATCATAACGGTCCTTGAGCTTTAAAAGCTGCTCATGCGTCAGCCGCTCGAAGGTTGTCCCTTCAATGGTGCTGTTCAAAACCGTTGCGCTGGCCCGACTTTCAAGAACCGCATTGATGTTGTCGAGCGTGCGCCGTGCTTGGCTGCGTGTGTCAAAGTTATTTTCTGCCTGAGCAAAGTCCGGCAGCACCTCGACGCGCCCGGCGTAGATTTGATTGCGTTCGGTGGCGCTGATGACTACGCCGACAATGTCATAGACGCCAGCCTTCCATGTGCTGGTGGTGGACGCGGCGACCGAAACAAGGAATTCTGAGCCGGAAGTGCTCCCGGTGATGTCGATTTTGTCCAGCCCGTAGCCGCGGAGGTAGTATTTCAACGTCCAATCCGAAGGCGGGTAATCGCTGAATGAACGGGTAAATTGAAGCGTATCTCCCGCCCGTATTTGGGTAGGCTCGCAAGTCGGGATTGGCGTTGACATTCCGGTGTCGTCACGCCTCCCGGCTTCCGGCACGGTCAGGCGCTCAAGACTTGCGGAAAGTCAAATCAGTCCGAGGGTTTAGCTTTGCTGCGCTTCTTGCCTTTCGGCCAACCCCCTAGCTTTGCGTTCTCGCGCGCTGCCCTAGCTTTCGCGGGCGTCGAGATGCTTCCGAGCATCGCGGCGGGGTTGATTGGTTTTCCGCAGTGAGGGCAGTTCATGTGCGTTGGGAGTCAGAGATTCCAGGCACGACGAGCCAGCCCTTGAAGCTTTCATTTGGCACTAGAGAGCCATCATTTTTACCATCCTTTGATACTGCCCACCACGATCCATCACTGTCATCGAAGTATCGGATGCCGATGGTTCTTTTTGGCGTGTCCTCTTGGACGTAGTAGTATCCAGAGTAGAGAGGATCAGCACCGTGCGGCATCCACCAATAAGGTCTTGCTTCGTCGCGGGCTATCGTCGCGGCGATCATCTGGTCAGTTTGCGGGTTCATGAGTTTGCAGTTGTTGGGGTTTCGTTCCAGTAGTCCACCATCACTTCATCGTCGAGTGTGCGAGCCACAGTCAGAACAGAGTGGCAGTAGTGCCAGCCCTCGTATCCTGAGTCATCTTTCATCCACACGATAGCTGCCACGAACGGGTCAGCATACGTTGAGATTTCGTCGTGTTGGATTATGCGCCCGATGGCGACTATTGCGCGCCCTTTCGGAGGTTCGTCTTTTCTCCAGATTGGATATGCAGCCAGTTGGCGTTCCAGATCGCCACGGGTTTCGATCAGGTCTTGCACCTGTTGTTTGAGCGCGACGACATCCTCGCCGCGCTCCTTTGCCAGCTTTTCCCAGTTCACGTTCATGCGACCCTTTCGATTTTGATGCCGCAGATGGTTTCCACCGACACGGCGGCTGGTTCGGCGGCGAGGTAGGCGCATTGAGCGAGCACCGCACGCTTCAGCATCATCGCGGCATAGCCGAGCTTGAATGCCACAGCCGAGAAGCGGACTTGGCGGCCATTGGATGTTCCGAGCACTTTGACGCCGCTCGGTGTAGCGATTGAGAAGGTTACTTTCATATCCCTACGATATACCCAGCGCTGGGTATTGCAAGAACTATTTTCAACTTTTTTCAAATCCACTTCTTGCCGGTCTGAATCCAAGGCTGACGCATCCTTGGAGCGCGCTGTGGCCTTGGTAGTGATGGCGGGATGTTCGTTTCTGGTTTAACGTTAAGAGTCTCTTCCGGCGGCTTCAAAACGTATTCCTTCGGCTGCGGTTTGACTTTCCCAATGGTATTGGCCCTAAGCCTTGGGATGTTCGGTCGGAGAATGTCATAAGCCGCCAGACCGTAAACCATCTTGTCCAAAGCCTCGTTGCGCGCCTGCTTCTTGACGTATTTACGGCGATAAACCCCACGCTCGAAGGTATCAACTATCCCTTCTGAGCATAGTTGCTTGTAGTATTTTTCGTCAAAGCCGGTTCTGACCTCCCGTTTCCGGCCATCTTCCTCGATGGTTATCACCGACTTGGGAAAGTGAATGCACCGCGGCCCGGCATCGACCAGTTCAAGCCGTGAGAAAATGGCGTCCTTGGCCGTATCCGTTCCGACGGAGAACAGGGTGATGCCGTAATGCTTTTTGGCGCTTGGGGTTATCAGCGGCGCATGAGCCTGGTTGCTTCCCTTGACTGCCCAAACGCGCCTAGATGCCCGCTGCTTGCAGAAGCGGTAAACGGCCTTGGTCTTGTGTCCGGAATCAATTGCGGTGGCTGTAATGTCAAGCAGGACGCCGCTAGGGTGCTTCCAACGGGTTTGAAGGTAGTCGTCAACCTGCTGCTGGACTTCTGGCCGGTCAAAGTCACCGTAAACGACATGATTGGCGATGCACCAACATTCCTCCTCATCACCCCAGCCAAACACCCCTATTTCAACCCGGTCATCTTGAACGTCTATGCCGGCCAGCAACAACACCACGGGCTCGGGCAACTCAGGTCCGTATTCTTCCGCACGCTCCATGAGGGGATGCCATTCAAGTTGCTTGGTGGCATCGGCAAAGGTTTCGGCAAGGAATGTATTTATCCAGACCATCAGCGTCTCGCGCCCGCCGTGCTTGGCCTTTAGGTGATCCTCGGCGAATTCGTGGTGGTAAGATTTGAAAGCCGTCTTGCGCCCAATAAGCCGGTATAGCCCGTTTAGATGCCGTCCGCGGATGCCTGTGAACGGCGCGGTCGCCTGCCATTGCGCGCGCGGGTCGTTGATTGCCTGGATGCGCTCTTGGTCCGACCATCCTGCGTTGCACTTCTCGCAGACGTAAACCGCCCTTGATGTGTCCCGGAATTCGCCTTCGCCGGCGCGGAAAACTGGACGCTTTGACTCCCCATGAGCCGTTAAAGCGTCCAATTCCTCCTTGGCGAATGAGAACTTGAATTGCTCCCAACGCAAATGCTGCATGTGACCGCACGCGGGGCACGGCACAAAAAACCGCTGCTTGTCGCTTTGGTCGAACTTGCTTTCAATGCGGCTTGAGCCTTTGTGCGTCGGCGTGCTGCTTTTGAGCTTCACCGCGTTGTGAAATGTCGCCGCCCGCATGTCCGCCAGCGCCATTGAATCGCCCTGCGGAGTCACCTCAAAATCATCAATCTCATCTTGGATGACCAGTCGGGCCGAGACGCGGCGCAAGCTCGACGTGCTGATTGACCCGACCGCCACCAATCCACCGCCCGGAAACTTTCGGTTGAGCGCCCGCGATTCGCTCCCGCTGGCCCGCGGTTCTTTCAGCTTTCCCTCAAGGCATGGCGTGTCCCGAGTTGCCGGAATGAACTTGTCGCGCATCCAATCTTTCGCGTCGTCAAGCTTCGGATAGACAACCAGAATCTTCGTTGGCTGGTGGTCTATGAAAAACTCAATGATGAGAATGATGCACATCGTTTTGCCAAGCTGACTCGCCAGCATCCAGACGACTTCGGAAACCGCAGGGTCGAGCGGGTCGTCCAGCATGGCGCGCTGCCAAGGCATCCGAGCAACCCGGAACTTGCCCGGCTCGGCATTGCCTTCGGATGGCAGGTAAGCGTTAGCCTCCGCCCATTCGCTGATTTTATAGCGGGGCGGAGGTTCTAGTAGGCGGGCGATGCGTTGGAGTGCTTTGCTCACGTAATTGGTTTTGGTGTTATCCTGTTATCCGGTTTGCGCCGCTTAGTCTTTTAACCTAAAGACCAACAGTGCGGCTATTGCCCACTTGCTTTGGCAGAGATGCGGCATTCAATCCGTCTATGGTTGACCGTTGCAAGATAACACCAAAGCCAATCACGCCATTTCACTTTTTGGCTATCCACACAGCCATCGTGGACATGCCACAGAACAACATTGATGTGACCACTCCGAAAACAAATGCGCTTTCTGGCGCAAGGTTGAATGTTCTGCTAAACCACACGCTAAAAACTAAGGCGGCGACAAATGCAAACAACCAACAGCAAAACAATTTCAGCAAAAATTTCATATTTTTATAATTCCTTTCGCCATCTCACTCCGCGCCTCGTCAATCAATTCGACCAGACGCTTTACAACCTTCGGCTCAAGACTGAATTCGCTTTCAAGTTTCACATGCACCAGTTCCAGTTTGTTAAGAAACATCAGCACCAGCTTTTCTACCGTGTCCGTCGGGATGAATGTTTCGTCCTTCAGCTTTTCGGCAATCTCGTTTTCGCGCCGTTGCTTGATTGTCTCCTCGCGCGTCTTGGCCTGAAACCAAGTTAGTCCCGTTTCCGGGTCAATGTTTTCCGCGCTGACCCTTTGATGCTTCGTGATCGCCTCAATCGCTTTCGGGTCGGATGCCTCTACGCCTTCAAGCCGCAGCCATTTCGCCACCGACCTCCGGTCCGCTCCGGTTTGGTCGGCAAGCTGGCTGATGGATTGAGGCTTCGGTTTCAAAGCTTGCGCTAAAGTTTTTTCCCGTATTTGTTAATTGCAAAAACCTTAACTTTTCCGTTTTTTAACGTGATGGTTGTTTTTTTAACACCCCAACCATCCATAACGACGGCGAGCGTTTTACACAGTGACGACCACGCCGACATCGGGAAAGTGGCATAGTGTTTAACTTCTACAAACCCCGGTTCAATCAATCTTTTGATTCGCTTGCTTTTGTTTCGCTTCATAGTTTTGCCTTCAGTTCAATTGCCTTCTTCTCAAACCGCTCAATCTCATGCCGGACACTTTCCCGCGTCAGTTCATCCCACTTCGGCAGATCGCGCATTTTGTTTTCGATTCGCTCCCATGCCGTGCCGAGCGTGTGAAAGACGAAGGTCACCGGAGTCGAGTCGTGGGAAATTTGCGGGTGGTCGCGCTTGTCGGGAAGCTCCAACAGATTCGCCGCGAATAACACTTGTTGAATCACTGGCGCGGCTTCAACCATCGTTGTGACCTTATCGGGCGACTTGCGGGCCACGGCGACGAATCGTTGCGCGGTTTCAAAGCTGAACGGCAGGGAGGCTTCACAGTGGGTTTTGAAGAATGAGAAGCCGAGCTGTTCCGAGCCGGCGATGCCTTGAAGTTCAAGCCCGATATCGCGCGCGATGTTTACAGCGGCGATGGTTGATTTCTCAATGGTCTGGCTGCCTTGGCCAAACTTCGCGAACAGTTGCTCGATGCGCCGAAATCGTTCAGCGTCGGCTTGGTGGTCGGCAATGGCGCTGCGTTCGGTGTATGTGAGGTCGGTGGTCATTTGATTTCTTTTGATTTTAGCTTTCCAACCAACTCTTGAGTAGCCCATATAGCATCATAAGCAGCTAAAATGTCTCCGCCTTCAGAATGCTTGAATCCCACATCAACTTCGCAAGATTCAGAATCTCTCTCAATTTTAGTATAATGACCGCTCGCTAACAGCCCGGCCATAATCCTTGAAGCCGCGGCTAGAATGTCGCTTTCGTTAAACTCATAGTTCATTTCAATTGTCCCTTTCGTTTCTCGCTCATTTTGTTTTTGCCTTCTGTTGACCGCTGGCCGGGAATCGGCGGCGCTCCGGTAAGCTTCTGTATGAAATTGACGCACTTGCCGACATTCGCCTTGGTGCATTTCCAACGCTCGGCCAGCTTGACTTGTGAATCACAGCCGAGAATGTCGAACTCAAGAAAGGCTAGCAGGCTGCATTCAAAAGCGAACTGGCGCGGACCTTTGTAAGCCATCACCGCCATGTCGCGCTTGCGGTAAAAATCCCACACCTTCCAAGCGGCCTCCCGGTAATCGTTCCGAACGGATTCCGATTCGGTTTCGATTTCAACCTCCGGCTCGTCGTGTTCGTGGTATTCATTCATTCTATTTTACTTGTTACCATGCCATTACACGATAACAGGGAAATTATTCCCGACTAATAAACTTGTTAGCGGAATAGAAGCTCCACGCCATCGGCCCGCGATAGCCTTTCCTGATGTGGACTGCACCGCATGGGAATCCAAACGGGAATCCGCAGTCAGTGCCGCTTCCGTAGTGTCTTGTCTCCATTATTCCGCCCACGCGCATTATTTCGCGGAGGCGCGGCTCGCTATTGAAGACTTTGGCGAGCGGTATCAGATACACGATGTCGTTGGCGATTTTCAGCGAGTGTTCCAGCCATTCACTGAAGATGGAGTAGGGCGGATTGCTCACTATCCAGTCCACTTGGTCATACCATGCGAAGAAGTCACGACCGAGGCGAGATTCGCACCAGTCACAGCCGGGCATCTTGTCCGCGAACGCGCCGTCGCCTTTGCATGGGTCTAGGATGCGTCCAGACGGCTTGAAGTGCGCGATGATGTCCGCCGCGATTTTGTCGGGCGTCAGCACCACATCTTGCTTGTGAGCCGTATCGTTTTCCAGTCCTGGAAGCATCATGTTCATAAAATTCCGCTAACAAGTCGCTGATGCCAACGCCCGATGGCGTCGGCAGTTCCGCATACGCGGTTCACGGTTTTTGGTCGGGCGCGGCATAGCTAGGTGTTAGGGCACTTAGTCACCTCGTGCCGTGTGTTCACTTACCTTTTGGGCGTTTATCCAGCCCCTTCTCTGCGAGGATGGCCGCGAGGTCGTCCACATGCAGGCAGTCGCACAGGCACGCAGCAGTTGGTTGCTGTTGCGTCGGCGCGATATTGCCGTTGCAGTAGTCGTTTCCATGAGTCGCATCGTAGAGGACTCCGACCGATTGGATGACAGGCCCATCCATTTGCATCTGGATTACCTTGTCACCGTTCTTTGCTTCTCTGCCGTTTCTGTAGTGCATATTGCCTTTCTTTTGTTGTTATTCGACGTGCCCTAACCAGTCAGTGGAGCGAAAGCGGCGGGCGACCGCTTCCGCAGATTCCTACACTTTCCGTCCGCCGCTTCCGCTCACTTCGTCGTTAGCTGCCCTGAGATTCCATGCCTCGGCCATTATTGTGAGCATGTCCTCCGGTGCGTATTCCGGGAAGTCCTCGTGGCACATTGTCATTTGCGCCGTGCATTTGGTGCAGTAGATGGCGACGGCATACGACATTTGGCCATCACTCATGCGCCGGAAGCCTTGCATGGTGTCCGATTCAGCATCGCCGCCACAAAACGGGCAGCTAACAAGGCGCTCCAGCGAACGTGCGCCAAGCGTTTCAGTTTCAGAGTTCATGGTTTTTCAGAGTTTGTTTTGCCAGCGACGCCCGTTTCCGGCGCACGTCGCTGAGCTTGGTCGTTAGCCGTCACTAGCCCACTGGCGGTATCGCACGTCTCCGTCATCCATTCGCTCAGTTTCATTTTGCGTTTGTGAGCGGCGCGGACGTAGCGATTCTTGCGCTCCATCGTCACGCGCAGATGGATGTGCCCGCTGGCCGGTGTTGAGTCGGTCAGCGGGCGTCCGGGACTACCAGTTTCGAGTGGGACGTGAGATTTCATTTCGTTTTCTTGCGGCGCCGAGACGTATCGCTCTGCGCGGCGGTGGATTAGTTTTTCCCAACCCATATCAGTTTGCGATTGTCCATGTTTGCTCGCCGACCTGCACATTGGAGACAGTCCATTCGGTTGCATCTTTTCGGCTGAATCCATCGGTTGCTCCCACTGACCATCGGCCCGCTCCGCACTCGTATCCGCCGTCCACGCGGTCGGCGAAGACCGCCTTGTCGCCTTTTCCTTGACGCGCCCAACCGCGTCCGCGACTGAGATTCTCGTATCGGTGCGCGGGCAGCACGATGGTGTCTGAGTTGCGCTTGACGCGCACAGCCCCGGCGATTTTTGCGAACGTCGCGTCATCCACCAGCCCTGTCGCCAGCGCCAGAGACTCCATGCGTTTGTCTGACGGGGTTTTGATCGCCAGGCGAGTGAGGCGGTCTGTTACTGTTTCGGTCGGGTTGATTTCGTTCGTGTTCATTTTGTCTGTGTTGTTTCGGTCACTTCCCGGATTCGCCGGGGCGATTGTCAGTCTCATACTGACTGGAGATAGATTATCAGATGCCACAGTTTTGTCAACACAATATCTTGGATTATTTCGGGCCTCTTTCATTGGGCTTTTTGTGATTTTGACCGTGACGGCTAACAAGACGCTGCACCGAATGCCGGGATTTCGCCTCACGCGAGTCCGGGGCGTTTTGGCCCGGCATCGGTGAGCTTTTCGTTATACCGCATCCAGTTCTAGCGGTTTTCGTTTGATAAAGCGTCCACACACTTCACAGCGGGGAGGCCATTCACCACACCCATGCACAGGGCAGTCCTCGTCCGGTTCTAGTGCCAGTTGGTAGCAGCAGCATGTGTGTGATTCACGGCACTCATGCGGTATAACCATGCGCTGCGCCGAATGCCGGGATTGCGTCTCAGTTGTATTCATAGCGTTTTTGCCCCGGCATCGGTGAGCTCGTCGTTAGGAGAACAGGCGCGTCTGGCTTGTCTCTCGTTTGATTCGTTCGATTGCTTGTTCATAGTAGTCCTTATCTATTTCGCACGCCGTCAGGGCGTATCCGTGGTCATAGCACGCGATTGCGATGCTTCCGCTGCCCATGTGAGTATCGAGGATTCTCTGGCCTTTCTCGGCGTAGTTCGCCAGCAGCCACGAGTAGAGCGCCACCGGCTTTTGCGTCGGGTGTATCCGGTCATCTTGCAGCGGATGGCACTCGAATTTCTTGGCGGTGGTTCGGAAGCTCGTCCACGCCAGTTCCACTGCCGCGAAGCTCACGTCATTTGAGAAGCGTTTGTCCCACACTATCCAGCATGGAGAGTTCAGCGGCATCCGGGCGATGTAGTGGTTCGCACCCCACACGATTTGATTCTTTGAGACGCGCCGGAGTTCCGCGAAGTATTCATCCGGCGGCGGCGCAGAGTCCCAGTCACCCATTTTATACGTCGCCTTTGCGTCGCCTTTGCGTCGCCCCATGCCGCTTTTATTGTCACCGACATTGATTCCATACGGCGGGTCAACGATGGCGAGGTCGTAGGCATTATCGGGCGTCTCTCGCATCATCGCCATGCAGTCAGTGTGTCGCAGGTCAAGTTCTCCTAACAAGACGCTGGAGCACAACACCGCCCCCGCTCTGGCTTCGGCGGTCGTCACTGGCGGCATTGTGGTTTCCGTGTTCATTACGTCGTGGTCGGGGCGGTGTGGCTCAGCTTTTCGTTCTGGCGCAGGCTATGCGCCTTGGTTTTCGCCCGCTTCACTCCGAGCTTTCTGACGCGGGACATTTCGGCGGCGCGCTCGGCCTTGGTCATTGACGACCAGCGAGACTCAGCAGCGCGCTTCTGCTGAGTCTCGATTGGCTTGCCGCAGTTGGGGCAGTTCATGATTCGATCACCTTCGCCCATCCACCGAGTTTTTCTGCCACCTCCGCCAGATCGCCGACCGTCTTGACGTCGTATTCCCGGTAGATTCGCTCAGATCGAGCGAACTGCTGGGCCGCGAGATCATCGCTGTATGCCTCGACTTGGGTCGTCACCGCATCCGTCGTCACCGTGTATTGCTTCAGTGTCTGTTTCATTTTTGTTTTTGGCTCGGCTTACTGGGCCTCGCTCATTACGGGGATAGATTACATCTGACGTGCGCGCACGTCAATAGTATTTCGCATATATTTTTCGGGTTTGGAAACTGCGCCAGAACAAGCGGTTGGAGCGAATGAGACGGAGCGCGGTCACGTCCCACTTGCATCCGAACACGATTGGCGCGCTCCGTCTCATCGCTCACCCGCAGCGGTGGAGCGAATCCGCGCCCCGCTTTTCCGATTCGTTTCTTTTTTGGCTTCATAAAGTTTGTTCTGCCGTTGAGCGTCACGCCCGGCGCGGATCGCTCACGTCGGTGTTCGGCGGAAATTCGATGCTCGTATCCGTGAAGCACAGCTCCATCGCGATTATGGTTTTCCCGGCGCTGCACAGGTCGCCATCGCCCCACCGCAGATACATGTCACACTCTTTGCAGAGGATGCAGTGTTCCTTGATCGCATCAAAGGCGTTGCAGAATCGGATTTTGGTGTCGTTGGGCAGGCACACATTTTCCGCCGAACCAGGCGCTGCCGCGAACTGGCCTATGCCCTCGGCTTGCGCACACGTCTTTTGCAGGGCGGCGTTGAAGTCTTCGGCTGTGCCGTTCTTTAGAGCGGCGTTTATTGCTTCTAGTTGGCGTCCTCTCAGTCTCAGTCTCATGGTGTTTCATTCTTGGTTGCGCTCTGGCTGGTGGCGGCCAGTCTCAGAGCTTTGTCGTCACACCCTCCACCCCGCAACCTGCTGCGTTAGCTTCCGAAGCGCGTAACTCGTCGTCTTTATTTCAACAACGATTCCGTTGTCACGGATCATTCGGTCAGCGATTCGCGGGTCAACGCTGCCAATGTTTTCGAGCGTTAGGTTGCTAGTGATGATTGTCCACTTGCCAGCCCTGCAACCTAGCAATGTGTTCAGTTGCTCGCTGGCGAATCCTGTGTTGTCGCGCTCGGCGCAAATGTCATCCAAAAACAGAACCGGCCATTTCTGCATGTCTCGCAATCGGTCATAGGCAACGCCCGACCGAAGCTCCGAAACAAAGGCTGGCCAGTAGATTGGGGCTTGCAGAAACTCGCATGCACACCAGTCCAGCCAGGTTGTCATCTTATCCCACAGCCTTTTTGCGCAATGAGTCTTACCAGTCCCGCTCTTGCCTAGCATGGTTATCCAACGAGGCTGCTCTTTTAGCTTCGCCCCGAGCAGGAATCTGCCGCATGAATCAACCATGTGCTCTATCTCGCTGTCGCCACAGGTATCAATCCCTAAGTATGTTGCCCAGTCCTGCGTATTCACTGGCCGCTCCTTCGTTGGCTGTGCCGATGCTGCGGTCAATACGTTGGGGATTGTTTCGCTTATTGCCTTCATGTTTTTGCGTCCTGTCTTTTGTTGCCCACGACCTAAGCTTTGACCGCCAGTCAATGAGCCGGTTGAATTGGTTTATCCAAAGGCTATTGTCTTGGTGATGATTGAAGAATGACTGAGCCGACTCTCTTTTAAGACCTCGCATGTCCGCCTCGGACAATACCTCTTGGAGTGTTGGGATTGCTGCGTCGTGTTCCGTGTGTGTGTGTGATAATGGTGAAGGTGAAGGTGCATCGCCGAGCATTGCTTGAGCATTGGCCGTTGCAATGGCCGAAGCATTGGCCGTTGCATTTCGATTAGGTTTTTGCCACCTGGCTTCCGCTCCGCTTTTCCCGCGCTCAGAAAGCGATTGAGCGAGGTGTGCAGCCCGAGACAATTCCTCATCGATGCGCTCATGTCTCCAAGCTGAGTCGGTGACTATGAAGAATCTGGAAAGCAACGCCTTGGTTATGGCCCAGTCTTCAATCTTGCACTTAGCGATCTCCATGAGTGTTTCATCATCGCTTGGCAATGGTCCTCCATTCGTCCAATAGGCCATTATGAGCAATAGGTAGCTGCCATGATGCTCGCGGCGAAGGAACATCGTGTCACGAAGGTAGTCACCGATGTAAAGGGGCATCCATGTGTCAGTCTTCACTCTTACTTTCATTCGGTTTGCAGTTGTTTGAAAGATGCCCGTGCCACGATTGCAAACCGCTGTCTTGCGACAGAGAAATGCCGGGGCACCCGGCTCGCGCACGGGGCAAATTGAGTTTCACGGTTTGCATGATTCAGTTAATCAAACGCCAACAAAAACGCAATAGAAAGTTGTCAAGCTAATTCGCATTGGCTACATGGCAAACACCTCTTGGCCCATCCTTCGCGCCGCGATTTCGCAATACTTTTCCTCGCGCTCAATCAGTGTGCATTTTCGGCCGAGGTCTTTCGCGGCACGGCCTGTTGTGCCGGATCCGGCAAATGGGTCGAGGATGGTGTGACCTTCTTTGGTTGAAATTGTTATCAACTCGCCACAGATTGAAATTGGCTTTTCAGTTGGATGTCCGAACTCCGGCGGGTGAACCTCGCACCACTTCACTTTGCGGTAGAAATCGTATGGAGCATCATTATTCCAGTAGCACCCTTCGCCACGAATGAACAGAATGGTTTCGCTGTCTGGCAGGTATTTATTGTTTTTTGCAGGTATCGGATTCCGTTTTGCCATGGTGAGCAAATCCCAATTGCAGCCAGTCTCTGCAATCCATCGAGTGAAACTTTCAAGGCATCCTTTGGAAGTCCAGATGTAGGCGTGTTGAACACACCCCCAAAGCATCGGCATAAAATCGGTCGGTTCAAAAGAATCAATACCCATCGATGAAATGTTTTTCAATCCATCTCGCCTTGAATGAATGCCGCCTCCTCCTGTTCTTATTTCATACGGCGGATCGGTCAGCAGCAAATCAAACTTGCCAAGCGTCGGCACAATCTCGCGGCAATCCCCATGGTAAATCGTCACCGCAGAATCTTGATAGTAAGGCTTCATGTTTCAGTCGTAATCGTCAACTCGCACCGCTCGCAATCTCCAATTCTCTTAGCGCCCTCTCATTGCTTCCTTTAACCGCCTCGTAACTCATCACGCGAATCCTCCCGCCGCTTGCCAGCCAAATCGCATGGCGCGGCTCTGCTTTGATTTTGGCAACTCGCGCGTTGAAGTTGCTTATCCCTGTTCCGCCGGTGACCTGGACAAGCATAATGCCGCGAGAAGGCGAGCAGGCAAGAATGTCGGCAAATCCGTAGGTATCTCTCGTAATGAACGTGTGGGGAATGCGCTGTTCAGTTACGCTCACAGTCCAACCATCGGCCTCAAGATGCTTGACGGCTTTTCCGGTCGCGTTGAATGGCTTTTTACGTTTGGGTTTCATAAGTTAGGATTTTCCCGCCATGATTTGGTCTTGTTCTTTCATGGCATCGTGTCGCAGTTTTCTTCCGTCGTTTCGGTTTTGGGTTCTTTGGTTGGTTGCGCGTATTCGCCATCGGCCACGAGGAGCATGATTTTCTCCTCCTGCCACGGCTTGAGGCGAAGGACGTTGCAACCTTGGGTCGTGATCGCGCCTTTGTATCCATCCCACTTGCCGGTTTTAAGAGCCTTGCAGTATTGTTTTAGAAGCCATTTATACCACACGCGGCCCGTGACTATCGCGTTCCCGGGCTGCGTTCCGTCGCAGTCGTAAATGTGGACGGCTGGCTGATATGGCGGGTAACTTTCCTGACAGGCGAAAAACCAAGTGTTGCGATTCTCTCCGGTGGCCGCGTTGTAAATGTCCAAGTCGAAGGCGGCTTGCAGCGGATAGCCGAGCTTGAACCCGTCATCGTTGAATGTTTCAACCGATGCGTCCCGTGCGGATTTCAAGTCGCCAAGGCAACGTCCATATTCGCTATCAGTCTTTGGAACAAGGTCAATCAGGCAGCGCACAGGGATGGTCAGTCCGGTCGCTTCGTCCTCCCATTGCGCTTCGACCATCACTTGCTTGTCTGATGCGTCGAGGAAAGCTTTGATAACGTCGTCGGATAGCAACCGCTCGCGTGCGGCCTTCACTGATTCAATGTCGCCAGCCTTCACGACTTCTTTCCCTGCCTGTTGGTCGTGCCAGTCTTTGCACGCCTTGGCATTGTTGCTCCATTTCTTCGTCTCGCCCTTTTCGTTGACATAGGTGGCTGGTTCGATGATGTAACGCGACTCGAACAAGCCTGGCGTCAGGACAAGGCAATCCAGCAGCGAGCCCCAGTCCTTGGCTTCGGATTCCGGCGACTGGTAGCCGTGCAACCAGCGGTTAGGACAGCGCCCGAATTCCTTCAACGCACTTGGCGACATTGGATAGGCGTGCATCCCTCGCGGAATCTTTTGCCCGTGGTATTCGGTCGCGTCAACTTGCGAGCCGATGAGTTTGGAGTTGATGAAGCTCATAATTTATCTGCTGGCATTTACTCTGGCGTGTGGATATTCGGAGCATGCGGCGAGATACCTTTCTACCCAAGGAACGAAATGCTCATAAAGCCCCCATCCGTTTTTTGCATTGTGCTTTTTGAATCTATCCGGGTCAGATTTAATCAACCTCAGCCCAGCACTAAGCGGAGCGACCAATTGAAACGCCTTGGTGAATCCATTTTCCTCCGGCCTCCACAAAGCCTCATAGATTCCGGCCTCTGACGCCATCGCCGCAAGGTTGTGCGTGATGTTAGCAGAAAAGAATTCTTCGCTCTCGTCGCGCTGATGTTTGTGTCCGCAACGGCAAATACAATCCAAGCTTCTAGTTTCGCCTGTAAGATAAACGTCCAAGCTCACAACTTTCCTTTCGCCTTGCAGATGCAAACCGGCCGGTCTTTTCGGTATCCGCACGTGCCGTGTAGTTGGTGGCACAGACCTTTTGCGTTGTCGTAAATATCCATGATTGGAGTGTGCGGCTTGGCGTGTTCGCACCTTTTCGGGCACTTTGATTCATCGAAATGCAGGCAGATAACAGTCGGCGGCAGCAACTTCATAGTTTCCCTTTCGCCTTCAAGATGACTTCCTTGAACCGCTCGGGCGTGAATTCCGGGGCGCGTTCGTCCGGGTCAATGATGCACTCGTCAACCATCCACGCGTTTGCGGCAACCCAAGTTTTGGCCGTCCCGCGAACCGGCTTCAGGAGTTCCCATAGCTTCGCGGCGTATTCCTTGACGGTTGGTTCGGATGCTAGTGAGGATGGGCCTTGGGGTTTCTCTTTGGCCGTCGCTCCGTTCAGATCCTCGCCGCTGGTCACAATCCCGAAGGCGTTGCAGAAAACGCGACGCGAGGCGAACGTAAGCGCGGCGGCGAATACCTGCGTCTCGCTCATGATGCCCGTCTTTGTCCCGAGCGGGAACTTGGCGGTCGAGGTCATCACGTGGCCGGCGGAATGGGTGACATGACATTTTGCTATCACCCATCCCTGTGCCGACTCCGTATCCGTGTCCAGCGTGTAGCTGAATCCGTGTTGGTTCAGATACGGTTTAACAATTTGAATGATGTGCTCGAAAGGCGCGTAGCTGTAAGCCTTCGTGCCGCTGTTCGTGCTGACGCTCTTGGGGCGGTCAATCACCGGGCACTCGGCCTGAAACGCGGCCATTGCCTCATCAAACGCTTTCTTGGCGGCCTCGGCGTTCAACTCGCGGCGAATGCCCATCAGCCGTTCGAGGACTTCCGCCGTGCCTTGCTTTTCGATGGCAAGCTGGAAGATGGATTCGATGTTGAAAGCTGGAATCTCGCTGTAATTCTTGCGGGCCTTTTCCATGCTCTTCTCGTTTAGCTCAAGTGCAAATGTGTCGCTCATTTGTTCCTTTCCGCGAGCATTTCATCGGCCTGTGCGTATGCTCTAGCCGCAAAGCTGCGTCGCACTTCTTTGGGCTTCATAGATTCGTCAGACATTGCCCGGCTGATGTCTGGGTTTGCAGTCATGCCTAGCATAGACATTCCCGCGAACCAGTCGCGGATGGACATGCCCGGAAACTGTTCTCGCACGACTTGATTCCCAGTCTCGGGTTGAAAGTCTTTCCAATCACAAGGAAACGCGGGACCGCCGTCGTTGGTTTTCATTTTACCCCCGCCTCCAGTTCTGCGGCGCGCGCACGCAATTCGGCCGCCTTTGCCATACGCTCAGCCTTGCTGTCAAAAGCAATTGCAGCAGAAATGGCATCTGCGAGTGTTGGGCGCGTGTGAAGGTGTCCACGGCGGTAAACGCTATAGGCGACCGTGTAATCGTCAATGCCGTGGCCTCCCAATTCCACTTGTGCGAAGATGCTATTATCGCCAGTCGCGGCCCTGACCGTTGCCACCGCCTCTTTAAGTTTTTCGATTGCTGTTGTCATGTTGTTTGTTGTTGTTGTTGTTGGAATCGTATCGCCCAGCCTCACCACGTCCCGGATTTCTTGGAGTTCAGTTCCCAAGAGCGTGAGGTTATGGGTATAATTCATGTGCTGAAATAGCGGGTATAAGTTCGCAGGAATCATAAATCATTCGCTTTCATCCATCGCCGGGTCGCGCAGGTCCGCCCACAGCGCCAGGATGCAAAATTTGATGGCTTCAATCATAGGTTAAGAATTGTTGCGCTTCCCGTTTAGTAATGGATTAGCCAAGTCCAGCAGGTCCATAGCCAGCCTTGTTCGCTCGCCAATCCAGCCTTGCAGCGTTGCGTCAAACCTGTCTCGGAAATATCTCACCACTTCAATAAGTTCTGTTCCGTTCGCGTTGCACATATCTTCAGATATGTCGTTGCTGATTTGCAGGATTCTCTCCTCTGAAATCTTGTATTTCCGGCGCTTTTTGCGTTCGTCTTTAGTCATAAAGTTCCTTCCAGCACGTCATGCAGATTCGTTTTTCCAACCAGCCGAAACACCAGCATTCGCACCACCAGCCGCATATTGAGCATTGGATGAGGCCGTTCATACCTTCACCTTGCTCCCGCTCGACGCGCCTTTCGGATGTGCCGCCCGCCAGCGACGGCAGACTTCCTTGTTGTATTCGCGCGAGCCGGGTTTCAGGTGCGCCAAGTCGGGATGCTTTCCCTGAACTTGTTTCCTCGTCGTGCCTTTTGCGGTCAATCCAGATTCAAGATTCCGCTGGGCATACTTACAGAATGCCGTCGTGCTTGCGTGCGGCGCAATGCTGATAATGCACTTCGAGTTTTGCACCTGCTCTTTGGTCAGGCCAACGGCTTTGAGTAGGTCGGTCATGGCGCGGCCTCCACTTCGAGCCCCAGGCGTTCAGCGGTTTCAAGCGTGATGGTTGAGCCGATGCAGTAGTCGCCGCCGACCACGTTGAACAATGGCCGGCTCGGAATGTCGCCAATGCCAGTTTGCACGCCGATGAATTTCAGAATGACCTTGCGTTTCATCGCGGCATTGTGCGCGGCTAGTTTTTGTTCGGCGGTAATCATACGCTGGCCTCCCAAACCGTAGCCATGCGCCCGGACTTCGTTGCGCGTTTCTTGTTCGATGCAAAAACTTTCCCGGCGTTGCAAAGATCAACGCGTCGCGGGCGTTGAGTGGAAGGATTCAAGCCGGTGAATAGCTGAATCTCCTCATCAGTCATGCCGCGTGAACCAGCCGCTTTCAGGACTTCCAGCACAAGCTCGCGGTCGCCGCGGGCCAGTGGCGCGGCAAGCAATGCGGCGCTGTGCGATGTTTCGCTGTGGTGTTGGTATGGCAATGGCGTGTTCATTATTCCTCCACTCCGCAGGGTTTCCAATCTGATTCAGGCTCGTGCGGCCACTTCCATTTGTAGTCTCTCAAGACTTCTTCTGGAGAATGGCCGCTCCCGGTTGAAGAATCTGGACCAAGTTGAATTTTCAAACTTATATTGGCACAAATCAACCTCCTGAACCCAATTCCTGTGGACTGGTATTTAACGACCGCCCCAACCGGCACCTCCTCCGGCTTCCACGGCCTGAGCTTGGGTTCGGAGACGAGGAGGAGGTCTTCGGCCGCATCCAGTTTAGCAAAGGGACTATACCTGCCGTCTTCGCAGTAAGCCCTTGCGAGGTCGTCAATGATTGGCTGTGGGCGCCCGCAAAGTGTACACTTGGAATCAAACCAAATAATGCGAATAGGCTCTCCAGCGCGATTCACCACCTTCGCTCCGGCCTTCGCTTCCTCAATGTTGAACGGTTTTGTTTTCATTTCGTTTTCTCCTGTTATGCGAACGCGGCAAGCCACATGATAATCCCGCGAGCTTGCGACTTGGTAACGGCAAAGCTTGACAGCCTCTCTCCGTTTCGTTGGACGGTGAAGTGTAGCCGAGCGCCATCGATGTTAGCCATCACAAGGTCTGCGCCTCCGATTGCGTCGTTACACCCCACGACTGCCACGCTTGGCTGTGGGTTTAGAGGTTTTGGTTTTGGGCTCATAAAGACCTTCTCGCCAGCGCGATTTTCAGTTAAGCGTCATCTTCACTTGGTTAGCGTCCTCAATCTGGTGCGACACCGAAAGCGACTGCTTGAAGCTCCATCCAAGGTTGCATTCAAACGTGCTCTTTTCGAGGTCAACCGTGATGGAAAACCCGAGCTTGAATTTAAGCGGAGACTCTTGAAGTTGAGCCTCCGCTTCCGCCTTGTGAATTGCGGAGAGAATGTCAGTCTCGCCGCTTTTGATGAGGTCGCGCAGGTCGTCAGCCGCGCATTCGGAGATTTGTTGGAGTAGTGCGTTCATAAATTCGAAACCGGCAGGCCGGGGGCACATGAAGTTTGTGACGACGACTCGCGCCTTGTCCAGCCTGCCGGTAATTCGTTTTTCGCCGTCACGCCTGCACTTAACCACGAGCGCATACATTCCGTCAACGGAAATTGCGGCAGAAAATCACTTTCAATCTGAGCTAATCAAAGCGCGGTCGGACATCTAATGTCCAAGGCTGCCAAAATAGTTCTTGCAACCTAAGCGGCTTGGGTTATTCTTGCGACACAACGGGCCAGTAACCCGCGAGAAAGAAACACACAACATGAAAGCATCAAAAAAACTATTGGTTGAAGCGCAACAAGAGGCGGATAAACTCGGTCACGCTATCTTGGTCGGACTGCCAATCTTTGCGGATCGGCGGCAAGGGGCGCAGCTGTTCGATACCGGCGGCGTCCGCAAATGCTACAACCTATGGCGTAAGTCGTATGAAATCGCGGACGTGATATGGCCGTCAAACCACCCGCTCGGCCAAGACTGAGAGAAGGCGTTATGAACCAACTGCAAAAATACCTTTCCGCAAACGGGCGGAAAGGCGGATCGGTGAAAAGCGAGGCAAAGTCCAGGGCTTCGAGAAGGAACGGCAAGCTTGGCGGTCGGCCAAAGGGTTTGATTTTTGGCGCGAATGGCAAGCCGCGTTTGGACTATACGCAGCAAACTAAACCTCGACCACGCGGCGACACTCGGGACACCGCCAGTATTCGGCGTCCAGCTCGATGAGCCCGCATCCACAGACATCGTGCGTCAAGTCGGAGAGGATGCTGTCCGTGTCATAAACGGACGTGCCCTGTTGGTTTTGGTGTTCGGATGAATTCTCGGACATGCACACCTTCCTCCCCTTGTTTGATTACAAGACCTCCGATGATGGGCAACGACGCGGTATCCTTGCCCCACATCCAATCGGATTTAAGCTGCCAAGCCGGGCAAACAATGACCCGGCAATTGGGGCGCTTGACCTCGACGTAGTCATGAGCGTGCGATCGCACCATGACGGTAGGTGGCTTGAATCCCCATTCTCCAGCCGCGCCATACATGGAAGCCATTAGGCGCATTGCCGGGCTGCTCTTGTAGGCTTGGCTGCTGGTTGTCCCGATGTGGTGCGCAAACTGGATCAGGTCGCTACCCATCTCAATCCACAAGTCTTGGCGGCAGAAATTCCCGTCTTGGTCAGGGATTGCTCCGAGGTGTTCGGCAACAGTTTCTTCGTCGCTGTTCGACTGCCCGGCGTGCGCCGATGTCCCGGCGATGCAGTAGAACGCCGCCGCCTTCTTAACGCGGGGCTTCAGGAGCATCTCGGCCATCTGCCGTTGCTTGCCTACATTGTTGGTGATTAGCTGAACGCAGTTGTGATGCGCTCCGTCGATCTGGTCGCCGTTGTGAACCAGAACGTAAGGTTCGCCATCGGTAACGCGGCCAACAAACTTCCAGAATTCGAGCCACCAATCCCAAAGCTGAAGCTGCCTCCTCGACATTTGAACCGGCTGGCCGTCCTTCAGGCTGAACCCAGGAGGCATGATGCTGGCTTGAGATCCGCAATGGGTGTCACCGATTACGACGATGTTTTTTACTGCCTTGAGTTTGTTCATAGCCCACAATCCTGTAATAGATGGAAGCACGCACGGCGCCCGGAGGCTTGATTGTTCTTCTTTCGACAGTTCCATCTTTTACTGCCGCATTCAGACGCCTGCTGACCCGGTCAAGAGAAAGTGTTCTTCCAGCCGCAATTTCGGCGGCGGTTTGAAAGCCTTCTGGTATTTCGGTCTGGTAGTTTGGGATTATGGAATCCCACTGAGACAATTCAACAGGAGGTTTTACGACTCGCATGTTTTCCCCTTTTGGTTTTCCTCAAAGCTTTACGAA
>ERZ869929.473-NODE-473-length-24240-cov-14.795121_pt1 | contig 24240 bp, 29 predicted proteins | sample MGYA00579312_ERZ869929 | MGnify/ENA primary metagenome ERZ869929 (study PRJEB32216, sample SAMN09231818) | wastewater metagenome | place: USA: Maryland | collected 2016-08-09 | study: EMG produced TPA metagenomics assembly of the PRJNA472060 data set (Reclaimed... | reverse complement strand
CCTTCGTTCGCACCGCCGCGAAATTGGAGGGGGGGGCTTAAATGGCAGGCAGGCCGCCAAAGCCCACCGCTCTGCACGCGGTGGCAGGCAACCCGGGCAAGCGGGCGCGGAATCAGAACGAGCCCGAGCCCGATCTGCTGTCGGACCTCAATCCGCCCGCGCATCTGCCTGAGGCCTCGGCCGCCGTCTGGCGCGAGCTGGCCTGGATGCTGCGCAAGGCCAAGATCCTCACCGTCGCTGACGTCATCGCCTTCGAGATGCTGTGTGACGCCGTTGCCGACTACCGCGCCGTGCGCGCCAAGCGTGGCAACTGCTTCGTCACCCACAGCCCCAAGACCGGCTCCGAGATGCTCGACCAGCACCTCGTTGCCCAGAACATGCTCGCCAAGCGTGCCGACGGCCTCATGGGCAAGTTCGGCATGACACCCGCTGATCGCTCCAAGGTCATGATCGACCCGCAGCTCGGCCTCTTCGGCGACGCCCCACCCGCAGGCACAAGCCGCTTCTTCAAGCCGTGACCGCTGACGTCATTGCCCCACCGGCCGCCACCCAGGCCGGGCGCAAGCCTGCCCGCTCGCGCCGCAAGGCCGCCGCGCCGCTTGACGGCCCCACCGCCTACGCGCATCGCGTGCTCGCTGGCGAGATCATCGCCGGCCCCGATGTCCGCAACGCCTGCGCGCGTCACCTCCGCGACCTCGACGAGGGCCCCGCGCGCGGACTCATCTGGAACCCCGCCGAAGCCGCCGAGTCCATCGCCTTCTTCGAGGAAGTCCTCCACCTCAACGGTGGCGAGTTCGAAGGCAAGCCCTTCAAGCTCGACCACTGGCAGGCCTTCGTCATCGGCAGCATCAACGGCTGGCAGACCGAGGACTCAGAGCGCGGCCGCGTGCGCCGCTTCCGCGTCGCCTACATCGAGACCGGCAAAGGCTCCGGCAAGTCGCCACTCGCCGCTGGTGTTGGCCTCAAAGGCCTCACCGCCGAAGGCGAAGCCCGCGCCGAGATCTACGCCGCCGCCACCAAGAAGGACCAAGCCATGGTCCTCTTCCGTGACGCCGTCTCCATGGTCGACCTCTCGCCCGACCTCGACGCCCGCCTCACCCGCAGCGGTGTCGGCGAGCAAACCTGGAACCTCGCCTACCGCGCCACCGGCAGCTTCTTCCGCCCCATCGCCGCCGACGAGGGCCAGTCAGGCCCGCGCCCGCACGTCAACCTCATCGACGAGTACCACGAGCACCGCACCGCCGACCTCTACAACAAGCTCCGCGCCGGCACCAAGAGCCGCCGCCAGGCCCTCAACTTCATCATCACCAACAGCGGCGCCGGCCTGCAAACCCCCTGCGGTGAGATGCACTCCTACGCCTGCGAAGTCGCCGCCGGCATCAAGATCGACGACGCCTTCTTCGCCTTCGTCTGCGGCGTCGACCCCGGCGACGACCCCATCACCGACGAAACCTGCTGGCCCAAGGCCAACCCCTCCCTGCAGTTCACCGGCCTGCCCGGCGTCAAGTACCTGCGCGAGCAAGTCACCGAGGCCCGCGGCATGCCCTCCAAAGAAGCCCTCGTCCGCCGCCTCAACTTCTGCCAGTGGACAGCAGCCCTCAACCCCTGGCTCAGCGCCGCCGTCTGGGACCCCTGCCAGCTCGACTACACAGCCGCCCAACTGCGCGGCCGTCGCGCCTTCGGTGGGCTCGACCTCTCCAGCACCACCGACCTCTGCGCCTTCACCCTCCTCGTCGAGCCCGCAGACCCCGCCATCACCCAGCGCTGGATCGCCTGGGCCGTCGCCAAAGCCCTCTTTGACGCGCTCCCCGACGCCAACCCAGACCCAGGCGCCGAACCCCCGCGCGGCGAGCCCTACAAGCTCCTCGCCTGGGCCTGGCTCCCCGAGGGCGGCCCCGACACCACCCTCGCCAAGCGCCGCGAGAAAGACCGCGTCGACTACCCCACCTGGGCCAAACAAGGCTTCCTCGAAGTCACCCCCGGCGCCGCCATCAGCAAACGCTTCGTCCTCCAGCGCGTCGCCCAGATCTGCGCCGGCTTCGACGTCCCCCACATCGCTGCAGACCGCTGGCGCCTCGCCGACTTTCAGCAGCAAGCCGCAGACGACGGCATCACCCTCCCAGAGCTTCTCCCCTTCGGCCAGGGCTACCAGTCCATGAGCCCCGCCATCGAAGCCTTCGAGACCGCCATCCTCAACCGCACCATTGCCCACAACGGCCACCCGATCCTCACCTGGTGCGCCGCCAACGCCGTCACCACCAGCGACCCCGCCGGCAACCGCAAGCTCGACAAAGCCAAAGCCACCGGCCGCATCGACCTCATCGTCGCCGGCGTCATGTCCCACGGCTGCGTCCTCAAGCCCACCGGCGGCACCTCATTCTGGGAAAACGAGTGATGGCCTGGTTCCCCCGCCTCTTCTCCCGTAAATCCTCATCAGACAGCGTCTACGAGCGCTTTCTTGACCTCCTTGGCCAAACCCGCCAGTCCAAAGCCGGCCCCGAGATCACCCGCGAATCAGCCCTCCGCGTCTCCGCCGCCTTTGCCTGCATGCGCGTCCTCAGCGTCGGCATGGCCCAGCTCCCACTCAAGCTCTACCAAGAGACCACCGTCGACGGCCGCCGCAGCATCCAGCGCGCCACCACTCACCCCCAGTACGACCTCGTTTCCACCCAGCCCAACGCCTGGCAGACCTCCTTCGAGTTCATCGAGCAGCTCACCCTCCATCTCAGCCTCGGCAACGCCTACGTCTTCAAGGGCATGTATCGCGGCCACGTCGCCGAGATGTTCCTCCTCAACCCCGCATGCGTCCGAGCCACCCAGGACGAAGACTGGGCCCCCCACTACATCGTCACCGGCAAAAACGGCTCCCAACGCGAAGTCCCGGCCGAAAACATCTGGCACCTCCGCGGCACCTCCTGGGACGGCTTCCTCGGCCTCGACACCCTCAACCTAGCCCGTGACGTCCTCGGCCTCTCCATCGCCGTTGACGACTCCATCTCCGGCCTCCACCGCAACGGCGTCCGCCCCGCCGGCGCCTACGCCGTCGAAGGCGCCCTCCAGGGCGACCAATACGAAAAGCTCGCCAAGTGGCTCAAAAAGCAAGCCAGCGGCGACATGGCTGGCGCCCCGCTCATCCTCGACCGCAGCGCCAAGTGGCTCTCCACCGCCATGACCAGCGTCGACGCCCAGACCCGCGAGATCCGCCAAGACGTCATCCCCGACGTCTGCCGCTTCTTTGGCGTCCTGCCCATCATGATCGGCTACACCGGCGACAAGGCCACCACCTACGCCAGCGCCGAGGCCATGTTTGCCGCGCACCGCGTGCACACCATTGATCCCCTCGCCCGCCGCATCCAGCTCTCGGCTGACGTCAACCTCCTCACCCAGCGCGAGCGGCAAAGCGGGCTGTATCACAAGTTCGTCATGCACGCCCTGCTCAACGCCAGCGCCAAAGACCAGGCCGAGTACTTCAGCCGCGCCCTCGGCGCCGGCGGCTCGCCCGCCTGGATGGCCCAGGACGAAGTGCGCGAGCTGCTCGAACTCAACCCCATGGGCGGCGCGGCGGCAGTGCTGCCCCCCATGCCAACGGCCTCCGCGCCGACTCCGCCATCCCCCTAAGAGGCCCACCATGGAAATCCGCTACATCGAGCGCCCCTTTGAAGTCAAAGGCGTTGGCGACGACGGCGTCTTCGAGGGCTTCGGCTCCGTCTTCGGCAACGTCGACTCCTACAAAGAAATCGTCGCCCCCGGCGCCTTCACCGAGACCCTCGCCGCCTGGAAGTCAACCGGCCGCCTGCCCCCCGTGCTCTGGCAGCATCGCAGCGGCGAGCCCATCGGCCCCTACCTCGACATGGTCGAGCAACCCATCGGCCTTTGGGTCAAGGGGCAGCTCCTTGTTGACGACGTCCAGCGCGCCAAAGAGGCCCGCGCCCTCATGAAAGCCAAGGCCGTCAACGGCCTCTCCATCGGCTTTGTCACCCGTGAGGACAGCTACGACCGCGTCACCGGCATCCGCACCCTCAAGAAGGTCGACCTCTGGGAAGTCTCCGTCGTCACCTTCCCCGCCAACCCGGCAGCCCAAATCAGCTCCGTCAAGAGCGCCATTGACGCTATCCAGTCTCTCAGCGATGCGGAAGCCTTCCTGCGCGATGTCGGCAGGCTCTCCAAAGCACAAGCCACGGCCTTCATCGGCCGCTTCAAGTCCCTGTCCGGTCGGAGCGATTCCGACGAGGTGGGCGCCCTCTGCGAAGCGCTCAAGCGCAACGCATCCATCCTCAGCAAGTAAGGAACCACCATCATGGATCTCTCCGAAGTCAAAAACCTCGTCGACGCGCAAGGCCGCGCCTGGGACGAATTCAAGAAGACCAACGACGAGCTGCTCAAGGCCAAGGCCGACGGCAAGGCCGTTGCCGACCTCGAAGCCAAGCTCGTCAAGCTCAATGAAGCCATGACCGAGGCCGGCAACGAGCTCAAGTCCCTCTCCCTCAAGAGCCAGCGGCCCGCCATGTCCGTTGAAGCCGAGGAAAAGGCCGCCGTCGTCCTCAAGAACTTCAACGCCACCGCGCAAGCCCAGGCCATCGAGTCTGGCAAGAGCTTCGCGCCCATCTCCAACGAGGCCTACGTCGCCTACAAGTCGGCCATGTCCCGCATGATCCGCGCGGGCCAGCAGAACCTGACCACCGACGAAGTCAAGGCCATCAACGTCGGCACCGCAGGCCAGGGCGGCTTCCTGATCGGCTACGAGATGGAGTCCACCATCGATCGCGTCGTGCGCCGCTACAGCGCCATGCGCCAGCTCGCCCGCGTCATTCCCATCGGCGCTGCAAGCTACAAAAAGCTCGTCAAGACCAGCGGCACCAGTGGCGGCAAGCGTGGCGGCGAGACCACCCCGCCCGTCGAAGGCACCAGCCCCGGCTGGGTCGAACTGGAGTTCAAGCCCGGCACCTACATCAGCGACCAGCGCGTCACGCAGGAGTCGCTCGAGGATTCCGTGCAAGACGTCGAAGCCGACCTCATGGAAGAAATCGGCATCGAGTTCGCAGAGATGGAAGGCTACGACTTCATCAGCGGCGACGGCGTCAACGGCCCGCGAGGCATCCTCAGCTACACCCCGGTGCTCAACGCCAGCTACGCCTGGGGCAGCGTCGGCTACACCGCCTCTGGCCACGCCTCCGCGTTTGCCTCCAGCAACCCCAGCGACCGACTCATCGACCTGCAGCACGCCCTCAAGCGCCAGTACCGCGCCAACGCTGCCTGGCAGATGAACGACCTCACGCTGGCCGCCATCCGCAAGTTCAAGGATGGCCAGGGCAACTACCTCTGGGCCCCCTCGCAGCTCATGGACTGCGCCGTCGGCCAGCTGCTCGGCCACCCCGTCGTCACCGACGACTTCATGCCCGATGTCGGCGCCAACGCCTTCCCCATCGCGTTCGCCGACTTCAAGCGTGCCTACTACGTGGTCGACCGCAAGGGTATGACCATCCTGCGCGACCCCTTCACGGCCGTGCCCTACATCAAGTTCGTGTCCCGTCGCCGCGTTGGCGGTGGCATCGCCAACTTCGAGGCCATCAAGTTGCTCAAGATCGAGGCCTGATCGACAGCTGACACACGCCCCACAAGGCCGCCTCCGCGCGGCCTTGTTCGTTCAAGACACCCAAAAGGACCCCATCATGAAAGACCTCTCCAGCAAGGTGCACCCCCTCAAGGTCATCACCCCCGTCGTCGTCGCCGACAACACCGCCCAGGTTGGCTCCATCATCGACCGCCAGGGCTACGACTCCCTCACCTACCTCATCGTCACCGGCACCCTCGCCGATGCTGACGCCACCTTCACCGTCCTGCTCGAAGAAGGCGACGCCGCCAACCTCAGCGACGCCGCCCCCGTCGCAGACGCCGACCTCATCGGCACCGAGGCCCTGGCCAGCTTCACCTTCGCCGACGACGCCGAGACCCGCAAGCTCGGCTACAAGGGCAACAAGCGCTACACCCGCTTGACCCTCACGCCCAGCGGCAACAGCGGCAACGCCCCCATTGCCGCCATCGCGCTGCTCGGTCACCCGGCCCTGGCTCCCACGCCTAACCCGCCGGTCTGATAGGCCCTTGAGGCGCACAGCCTCCCAGCAGCCCAAGGGCGCCGGTTCTCCGGCGCCCTTTTTCATTGCCTACCGCCCGCGAGCCGCCCCGCCATGAAAATCCAAATCCTGCGCACGCCCGACCTCGGAGACACCGTCCTCCCCGTTGGCGCCGTCATCAACCTGCCACCCCTGCAGGCCCGCGCGCTCATCGCCACCGGCGAGGCTATCGAGGCGCCGCTGTCGTCGGTCACGCATTCGCTGTCAGGGGCTTGGACCGGCCTGTGGGCCAACCGCGCCACCGCCGTCTCGTTGGGCTACACCACAGCGTTTTTCACCGATGTAGGTGTCGGCGGTAGCTACTGGGACTATCTCGGCAGCAAGTGGCGCCCACAGGCTCGGCGGCTGATCCTCAAGAATCTGATCACCGCCGTGAGCAACAACGCAGCACCGAAGGTAGTCATGGACTACTGCGCGCTGCTTGCTGGCCTCTGGCAGGACGGCGACCTACTTGAAATCAACGTCCTCAAGACCCGCGAGGGCGGCACCAGCGACACCGACGCCACTGACTTGATGATCGGCTCGGCGCCCACGACGTTGGGCACGACGACCGGGTTTTCGTCCTCGGCCCTTGCGACCACGGCCATTCAGTTTTCGATGGAGCACCGCTTGCGCCGCGAATCGGCAACCAGCGTCCGCACGCTGCGCGTGGCCGGTGGCGGCGGTGGTCTTGGCACTTCGACAAGCCTTACCACGCTCACCACTGGTCTGACGAACATGGACAGCAACGACGTGTACCTGCAAATCACGTCAGACCTGACCACTGCGGGCGGCGAGGTGTCCTGGCTGCGGGGCTTCACTGTTGAGCTGATTACCGGGGCCTGAGCTTGGCGGCATTCGCAAAACTGCCGTTTGGCGTTGATCCGTTGTCGGATCGCGCGCCCTTGCGCAACCGCGAGGCTGCTGCTTCCGGCACATGGACGGACCTGCTTGACGTGACGCTGCACGTCCGCAGCGGTACTGCGCTCGATCAATCGACCTGGCGCCAAACCGCAGTCCCAGCGGGGTCTCGTGGCCGGATCACGGCCTCGGGCGACAAGCTCTACGAGGACGGGGTGCCGGTCAAATTCAACATCGCCACCTTGGCACCTGATCCGGCCTACGTCCCGCTGAACCGGACCAACGCCGAGATTGATGCCGCTACGGCGCACCTCGCCTGCTGTGGGTACAACGCGCTCCGGGTCCACGGCATCGAAAACTGGCTCATGTCAGGCGTTGACGGGGCGGCGGTGTTCCCCGACGACGCGCTGGAGCGCATGGATTACCTGTTTGCCTCGCTCAAGGCGCAGGGCATCTTTCTGGTCCTCAACCCGCAGTCCTACAACCTGTTCACGGACATGGACGGGACGTCAAACCGCTTCACGTACACCGAGGCCAGCTCTTGCAAGCCGCGCCTCTACGTTGAGCAGGAGATTCGCGCCAACTGGAAGGCCGGCGTCGCGGGGATGTGGAACCGGGTCAATCGGTACACCGGCATCAACATCCTGCAAGACCCTAGCGTCGTGCTGCTGGAGCTGTACAACGAGTCGAGCGCCACTTTCTGCGGAGGGGGTGGGATCTCTGGCGTCTTCCCGTCGAAGTGGAAGACCCGCACAGTGGGCAGCACGGCCGCTGCTCAGACGTGGGTGGAGTGGCTTTCAGACGCAACAAAGGGCCACGGCTATGCCAACCTCGCCGCGCTGAATGCAAGCTGGGGCACGTCTCACGCGAGCTATGCCGCTGCTGCCTCGGGTGACCCGCCGCTGCTCAACATCAACCTTCCGGCCACACAGCAGGCTATCGACGTTGTGCTGTATGCGCAGTACCTGGAGGATGACCTTGGGAGCTTCTATGCCTCGTGCCTGACGGAGTGGGGCTATCCCGGCCTGTCGTGCATGCACACCATGTACCCCCAGCTCATGGAGGTGCGGGGAGTAGCTAAGCGGTCAGTCAACACCGTGGCCAACTGGCACGGCTACACCCTGATCGCCTACGACACCAACCCAGGCACCACGCTGACCCAGCCGAACAACCCAATTTGGGAGTTCGAGTCGGTGCCGCTGATGACGCCGTGCGCTCGCAACGGCAAGCCGCTTTGGGGTGGTGAGCTTGGCTGGCCGCTATGGGGAAAGTATCGCAACCAGTTCCCGATCATCACTGCCGCCTTCGCCGCTCAGGGCGCTTCGGCAGTGAGCCACTTTGCCCAGGGCGACTTCTTCTCGCCCGACTACTACAACGACACGACCACGCACGGCCACCGGCTGCGCCGGCTGGCCCCGTACCACGGCCCCGCCGACCCCATCACTGATTTCATCCGCGTCCTGCAAAACGCCCTGCTTGTGCGGAGTGACGTTGCCGAGCTTGGGAATGAGCAAGCGCTGATCCTCAACGACCGCCACAACGGCGTGAGCCCGCGCAACTCGGCCCGCATTGGGCGCACGTTCTACACCCTGCTACAGCCGCTCTACCTGATGAGCGCTCTGCGCAAAGTCAATCTCGCGTGGACAAGCGACACGACCGATGACACGCTCGCCGCGACGTGGAACCCAAAGAGCTGGCTGACCCTGCTGACTGAGGCCAACTCAGCAGGCGCGGTGTCTGCCGACAACCTGTCACTAGTCTCAGCCACGACGAACAGCGGCAGCATCGCCAGCATTGCGCTCACCGGCACCGTGGGCGGGCTCACGGCATCAGCTACCCAACCGGTCTTGGAGCTGACAGGCAACACGCTGGTGGATGGCGACAAGATCAACGTCACCAACCTGACCGGCAGCGCTGGAACATGGCCTGGCACGAGCCTGCGCAATGGCGTGATCCAGATCGCAAAGGGCACCGGCAACTACGTGCAGGCCACCAGCGGCCTCAACCTGTCCGCCGCTTCAGGGTCTATGACCGCTGGCACCTGGTGCGAGCTGGGCAACGTCATCGAGTCGGGTACCAAAGAGTGGGGCATGTCGCGGCGCCTCAAGCGGGCATGGGTCAACACGGCCAAAACGATCTACTTCAGCCATGACGCCGGGTCGCTGCCTGTTGCCTATGGCGCCCTCACCATCACGACCTTGGACAACGGCGGCGCACTGTTTGTCACCAGCCTCGACGGCCAGCCAATTGCCGCCTCGTCACGGCTGCTGATCGGCCTAGTGGGTGACAGTCAGAACACCGGCATGGCTTTCACAGACGGCACCCGCCGCACCTTGTCAGCATCGGGAGGCAGCGGTGGAGAGTACCCAGTGCAGACCCAGGACTGCACAGCAAGCATTTCGCTCGCATTGACCCGAGCGCAGGAGTTCAAGCTGTACCGCCTCCAGCGTGACGGCCGCCGCAATGTGGGCGAGACGCCGACCAGCATCAACGCAGCAACCGGCGCGCTGCTGTTGTCGTTGCGCACGGGGGTTGTTTACCCGAGCCCGTTCTTTGAGTTGGTCCGCTGATTTCCCATTCTTACCGGTAAGCACCACCCCCATGAGACTCCTCTCCTACGTTGAAGACTCGCTCGAGCCCGTCACCGTGGCCGAGGCCAAGCTGGCCGCGCGGGTTGATGACGACCTGGGCGGTGGCGCCAGCTCGCTCGATGCCGAGGTGCAGGCCCTCATCACCTCTGCCCGCGAGCAAGCCGAGCACCTCACGGGCCGCATCTACCGCCCCCAGGTGCGCCGCGCTGAGTGGCTTGACTGGCCGGCCACTGGTGACGCCAACGAGGCCCTGCCTGTGTACCTCGCCACCGCCTGCGCCGTCAGCTACTGGACCGGCAGCACCTGGGCCACCCTCTCGGGCAGTGCCTACGTCTTCGCCGCCGGCGGCATTGGCGGCAACAGCACCGTCCTCGCCCCCGTGCTCGGCACCGATTGGCCCGCCCTGGGCGACGTCGCCGCCGGCCCCCGCGTCCGTGTCGACCTCACCGCCGGACCCAGCTCGCCCGACGACGTGCCCGAGTGCGTCAAGCGCTACATCAAAGCCCAGGTCAGCGCCTGGCTCGACGCTGGCGGCGGCCTCATCGCCGCCAACCTCCAGCCCAACCCCTTCCTCGATCGCCTGCTCGATTCGGAGCGCCTGTGGGCCTGACCGCCGCCTCCCTCAGCAGCCGCATTGAGCTGCAGCAGCCCAGCAGCTCGCAAGACGCGCTCGGCCAGCCCGTGGCCAGTTGGTCCACGGTGGCCACCGTCTGGGCTGGCGTGCGCTTCCCCACCGGCCTGGCCGCCATCAACGCCGACGCCCGCACCAGCGCCACCCGCGCCAGCATCCGCATCCGCATGCGCCGCGACGTCCAGCCCGGCTGGCGCGTCGTCTTCCGTGGCGCCGCCTACCTCGTCCAGGCCGTGCTGCCCGACGAGCAGCACCGCGACGCGGTGGACCTTGTTTGTGAGCGAGTGCAATGAGCAGCGCCTTCAGCATCACCGTCGACAGCTCCGCGTGGGACCGTCAGCTCGACGCCATTGGCCAGGGCGTCGTCGAGGCCGCCCGCCCCGCAGCCCAGGCCGGCGCCCAGGTGCTGTATGACGCCTACGTCAGCAACCTCGCCCGCATCCGCCGCGTCACCGGCAACCTGCGCCGCGCTGCCTACCAGGCCTACATGGATGGCGACACCGCCGGAGGCCGCGCCAGCTACCGCGTCTCCTGGAACACCACCAAAGCCCCGCACGGCCACCTCATCGAGTACGGCTTTTTGCAGCGCTACGAAATGGCCCGCGATTCGCGCGGCCGCATCTTCCCCATGGTGCGCCCCGAGATGCGCGGCAAGCCCAAGCCCAAGCGCCGCGCCTCGCAGGCCGTCAAAGACGCCTACTACGTCCCCCGCAAGGGCGGCCCCCTGCAGATCGCCGCCAAGTCCCCGCTGCGCCGCGCAGCAAGCCAGGTGCCACGCGCCCGCCAGGCCATGCTCGATCGCTTCTACGCCACCCTGCGCGCCAAGGGGCACATCCGATGAGCCTGGAGTCAGACCTCGTCGCCGTCATCACGCCGCTGTGCCCGCGCGTGTTCCCCGACGTCGCGCCCTACACCACGGCGCGGCCCTACGTCACCTACCAGCACATCGGCGGCATCCCGCTGCGCTACGTCGACAACCAGCCCGCCGACAAGCGCCACACCCTCCTGCAGGTCAACGTCTGGGCCGACACCCGTGCCGCCGCCCTCACGCTCGCCCGCGCCATTGAAGAGGCCCTCTGCGCCGCCACCGCCTTCACCGCCCGCCCTGACTCCGAGCTCCTCGCCGACGTCGACCCCGATACCGACCGCCGCGGCTGCCTGCAGGACTTCTCCATCTGGAGCCCCCGCTAAGCCGCGCGACACCCGCTACCCCTGATTCCTGGCCCTGCAACGGGCCACCCCAACAGCCCGCCGCCAGGTCACTGACGGCGGGCTTTCTTCTGCCCGACGAGGGCATTCAACCCAGCCCGCTGAAGCGGGCTTTTTCACATCTGAAAGGCCCTCACCATGGCTCAAGTACCAACCGGCACCACCGTTGCCATCGCCTCCGCGTTTGCCTCCGCGCTCACCACGTCCACCGCCAGCAACGCCACCGAGTGCGTGCTCGGCATGGCCTCCACCTCCGGCCTCGCCAATGGCGACTTCGTCGAAGTCACCAGCGGCTGGGGTCGCCTGAACAAGCGCATTGCGCGCGTCAAGTCGCTCAGCGCCAACACCAGCATCACGCTCGAAGGCATCGACACCACCAACACCACCTTCTACCCGGCCGGCACCGGCGCTGGCTCGGTGCGCAAGATCACCACCTTCCAGACCATCAGCCAGGTCACCGGCATCAGCAGCTCGGGCGGCGACCCCATCACCGTTGACTACAAGTACCTGGACAGCGACGTCCGCTACTCCATCAACGACGGCTTCAACGCCCAGTCCTACACCCTGACGATGGACGCCGATGCCATCGGCACCGCCGGCTACACGGCGCTCAAGGCCCTCACCGAGGTGCAGAGCGACACCGTCCTCAAGGTCACCACCCGCTCCGGCCAGATCAACCTGATCCCTGGCACCGTGGCCCTGAATGAGGCCGTGCAGATGAACGACGGCCAGATCAACACCGTCACCTGCGCGCTCAACGGCACCAACCGCCTCACGCGCTACGCCTCCTGACCCCGCGCGCCACGGCGCGCCACCCCTTGCACCGACCCGGTCCTGGTTCTTCTCCTTCGCGGGGGAAGGCCAGGCCGGGCACGGGCATTTCACGCCCACAACCCCCGCGAAAGACCCTCACCACCATGGCCAAGATCACCCTGGGCAAGCCGCCCAAAACCTTCGCTCCCGTCGCCGTCACCTTCCCCATGCCCGACGGCACCGAGGGCCAGATCACCTGCACCTTCAAGTACCGCACCCGCAAAGACTTCGGCGCCTTCCTGGAGCGCACGGCTGCTGATGCCGGCGTCAGCCAAGAGGCCGGCGTCTCCGACATCACCGCCTTGATCGTCGCCAAGAACGGCGCCTACATCGCCGACGTGCTCGACGCCTGGGACCTCGACGAAAAGCTCACCCCCGCATCCGCCGCGCAGCTGGCCGACGAGCTGCCCGCCGCCGCCCAGGCCGTCATGGAGGCCTACGCCCGTGCCGTCACTGCAGGCCGCTTGGGAAACTGACGCAGGCCGCCCATGCGGCCTATCTCAGCGAGCCCCAGAACGGCATTGCCGGCGGGCTCTTTGATGCGTCCGACTATGGCCTCGACGCCGTCGAAGTCTGGCCCGAGAACTGGCTGCCCTGGTGCCTGTTCTGCGATCTCGGCACCCAGTGGCGTGCCGGCATCGCCGGCCCCACCGGGCTCGACTACGGGCCCCTCATGCGCCTGCTCGACCAAGAGCAACTCAGCCCCCAAGACTGGCGCGACACCTTTGACTGCATCCGCGTGCTCGAAAGCGCCGCGCTCCAGCGCATGCGCCTCAACGCCCAAGACTGAAGGCAGCCCCACACCATGAGCGACGGCACCAACAACGCCAGCGGCACCGCTGAGCTCAAGGCCGCGTTTGACCCTTCTGGCGTCCAGGCCGGCGTCAACACGTCCAAGGCTGCGCTCAGCGACCTTGCGCGCACCGCGCAGCAAGAGGGCGCCAAGGCCGGCAAGGGGCTTGAGAAAGCCGGCGAGGGCGCCGGCGAGGCGGCCGCCAAGATCGAGCGCGAGACGCGCTCCATCATCGGCAGCATCGAGCGCGCCACCGCTGCCGCCAAGGCCGGCGAGCGCGGCACCGCCAGCTACTTCGAGGCCCTGGGCAAACAGCGCGGCATCAGCGCCGATGCCCTCAAGCCCTACGTCGAAGACCTGCGCCGCGCCGAAGCCGCGCAAAAGGCCGCCTCAGCCGGCCTCGGCACCATGGGCGTCAGCGCCGCCCAAACCGCCGCCGCGCTGCGGCAGGTTCCTGCCCAGTTCACCGACATCGCCACCAGCCTCGCCGCTGGCCAAGCGCCGCTCACCGTCTTCCTGCAGCAGGGCGGCCAGCTCAAAGACACCTTTGGCGGCGCCGGTGCGGCGGCGCGTGCGTTGGGTGGCTACGTGCTCGGCCTCGTCAACCCCTTCACCATCGCCGCCGCAGCGGCTGGTGCGGCCCTGTTGGCCTACAACCAGGGCGCCAACGAAGCCCAGGCCTACGCCCGCGCCCTCATCCTCAGCGGCAACGCCGCAGGCACCACCGCCGCCCAACTGCAGGGCCTGGCGGCTGCGCAGAGCAAGGTCGTCGGCACCCAGTCGCAGGCGGCGGATGCGCTCGCCCAGCTTGCGGCCACGGGCCGCGTGGCGGCTGGCCAGCTCAGCCTCACGGCCGAGGCTGCCGTGCGCTTCGCGCGCTCGGGTGGCGACGTGGGCGAGGTCGTCAAAAAGTTTGCCGACCTCGGCAAGGATCCGCTCAAGGCGCTGATCCAGCTCAACGAGTCCGAGAACTTCCTGACCGAGTCGGTCTACCGGCAGATCAAGGCGCTCACTGAGCAGGGGCGCACTACCGAGGCCGCCAAAGTGGCGCAGGAGGAATATGCCCGCGTGACCATCGGGCGCACGAAGGAGCTCGAGCAGAACCTTGGCGCGCTCGAAAAGTTGTGGGCCGGCATCCGCGATGGTGCCAAGTCGGCTTGGGACGCCATGCTCGGCATTGGCCGCAGCGTCACCGTGCAGGATCAGCTCAAGGAGCTGGAGTCTCAGCTCGAGGTCGCGCGCTCTCGTGGCGTGTCAATCTCCAAGACTGCCTTTGTGGGTGTCGGCGCCGGTGGCCCGCAGCCATTCACTCAGGTGCAGGTCGAGACCGACGCTCTGGCTCTGCGAGACCGCATCGACGCGCTGCGCGAGACGCTTAGGCTTGAGCAGCGCGCCGCCGACGCCAAGCGCGACGGCGCCGCCGCCACCAAGGCCGCCATCAAAGCCGACGAAGAAGCCGCCAAGGCTAAGTCCAAAGTCAATGCCGAGATGGAGCGCGAGGCCGCCGCCCTGGAGCGTGCGATCGGCCTCTCGGGCTCCTACTACAAAGACCTGGCCGAGCTGGTCAAGCTGCGCCAGCAGTCCAAGCTGACCGAAGAGCAGTACGTCGCCCAAGTCGGCAAGCTCATCACCGCGCAGCCCATCGTGCGCGAGCAGCTGCAGGCTGAGAGCGAGGCGCGGCAGCAGGCCAAGAAGCTGCTCGACGAGCAGGCCAAGGCCTACGAGCGCAGCCTGGAGGCGCAGCTCCGCAGCGTCGAGCGCGTCGACGAGCAGATCCAGAAGCTCAAAGACGAAAACGACGCGCTGCTGCTCTCGGCCAGCAGCAACATCAGCCTCGCCGCCGCCGTCGAGATGCTCACCGCTGCGCGGCTGACCGAGCAGCGCGTCAAGGCCGACGCCGCTGGCGACTACCTCACCGCCGCCGCCCTGCAGGCCGAGATCGACAAGCGCAAAGAGCTGGCCGGCCTCATCAACGCCAAAGACGCCCGCGAGGCTGCGCGCAAGAGCGCCGACGAGGCTGCCCGCGAGTGGCGGCGGGGTGCCGCCGAGATCGAGCGCACGCTGACCGACGCCCTCATGCGCGGCTTCGAGAGCGGCAAGAGCCTGGCCGTGACGCTGCGCGACACGCTCGTCAACACCTTCAAAACCATGGTGCTGCGCCCGGTCATCCAGGCCATCGTCTCGCCGGTGGCGGGCGCGTTGGCCGGCACCCTGGGCTTCAGCGGCGCCGCAGCGGCCAGCACGGGCGGGGGCATTGGCGGCATCGGCTCTGGCCTCAGCGCGGCCGGGGCTGCGGCATCGGCCTACCCCTGGCTCAGCAACTTCAGCCTTGCGTCCAGCAACCTCATCACCGAGGCGGGCGCCAAGCTGTTCAACGCGGGCGCCGAGCAGGCTGGCAATTTCCTCATGGGCAACGCCGGCAACCTCGGCTACATCGCCAACTCGGTCGGCAGCGGCCTGGGGTACTTGAGCGCCATCAAGAGCGCTGTCGACGGCAAGTGGGGCGCTGCCGCAGGCTCTGCGCTGGGCACCTACTTCGGCGGCCCCATCGGCGGCATGATTGGAAACGCCATCGGCAGCGCCATCGACAAAGTCTTTGGCGGGGCCGGAACGCACCACGCAGGCGCCGGCTACGTGAGCGACGGCCTCAACGGCCAAAGCGTCACCAATGGCGGCTATGGCCTTGACTACAGCTACGGCGACAGCGTCAACAAGTATTTCAACGGCGACATCCAGACCGCCCTCAAGACCATCACCGCCAGCTCGGCCGGGCTGCTCAACAGCCTGAGCCAGGCCTTTGGCGGGGCAGGGGGCTATCAGGTCGGCGCCTACTTTGCCAGCGACAACAACCGCGAGAGCCAGGGCAGCCGCAGCGTGCTGCTCAATGGCCAGACCCTGAGCGAGTGGTCAGGCAAGGGCCTGGCCGCCGATGCCAAGACCGGCCTCGAGCAGCTCACCGGTGAGCTGGCCGGCCAGGTGCGCGCGGCCATGAGCCAAATCGACCTGCCTACTTGGGCCCGCGACCAACTGGCCGCGCTCTCCAGCAGCGCCACGCTTGATGACCTCGGCAAGGTCGTCACCGAGATCAACAACACCAAGCTCGCCATCAAGGCGCTGGGTGAGGCCTTCCCGCCGCTGGCCAACCTCAGCGACGAGGCGGTGTCTGGCTTGCTCAAGGCTGCCGGCGGCGTGCAAGCGCTCAGCCAGTCGGCCTCGGTGTACTTCGACAACTTCTACACCGACGCTGAAAAGAGCGCGCGAGCTACCGGCCAGCTCAGCGACGCGCTGCAGGCCCTGGGCCTGAGCATGCCCGCCACGCGCGAGGCCTACCGGGCGCTCGTCGAGTCGCAAGACCTCACCACTGAGGCCGGGCAAAAGTCCTACGCCGCATTGCTGCAACTGAGCGGCGCCTTTGCCCAGCTCGTGCCCGCCACAGAGGTGCTGGCCAGCGGCGCCACCACGGCCGCTGATGCAGTGGACCGCGCTGCCGAACAAATGATCGAGGCCGGCCGCCGCGCCCTGGCTGACCTGGCCACCCAGCGCGGCTCGCTGGAGGTGGAGCTGCTGCGCGCGCAGGGCGACATCACCGGCGCCCTCGCGCGCCAGCGTGAGCAAGACCTCGCCCGCATCACCAGCGGCCTCTCAGCGCAGGATGCAGCCGCTGCAACAGCGGCTTACGACCTCAACACAGCGCTGCAGGCCCAGATCGACCAGACCTATGCCGCTGCCAACGCCGCCAAGACATCAGCGCAGGCCGAGCTAGACCGTGCCGCCGCCGCTGAGCGTGCCGCCGCCGATGTGGCTGCTGCTGAGGCTCAGCGCGTGCGCGCCGTGGCCGCCGAGCGCGAGCAGTTGGAGGTGGCCCTGCTGCGCGCCACCGGCGACACCGCCGGCATACGCGCAAAGGAGCTCGCTGCGCTCGACGCCACCAACCGCGACCTGCAGCAGCGCCTCTACCTCCTGGCCGACCAAGCTGATGCCGAGCGCATCGCTCAGCAACAGGCCGCAGACCTGGCGCGTGCGGCCGAGCAGCAAGCCGCCGATGCCGCTCGCGCGGCGTCCGAGCAAGCCCGCGCCGCCGAAGAACAGGCCCGCGCTGCACAGCAGCTGCGCGACGCCTGGCAGGGCATCACCGACAGCATCTATGACGAGGTGAGCCGCCTGCGCCAGCTCGCCACCGGCGGCAGTTCGCAGACCCTCGCGGCCGCGCAAGCCAACTTCACGATCGGGCTGGCGCAAAGCCGGGCGGGCGACCAAGACGCCGCACGCAACCTGCCCGCACTCAGCCAGGCGCTGCTCGCGGTGGCCGAGAAGCAGGTGGCGGACTTTGGCGAGCTGCAGCGCCTGCGCCTGCGCCTGGCTGCGCAGCTGGAGTCAGTCGGGCAGCAGGTGGCCCTGCAGTACGGCCTCAGCATCCCGCGCCTGGACACGGGCACCAACCGCGTGCCGGCCGACATGCTGGCCGTCATCCACCGGGGCGAGGCCGTCGTGCCCGCGCCCTTCAACCCTGCCAACGGCGGCGGCGGCTTTGGCAGTGCCGACGTGGTGGCCGCCATCAACGGCCTGCGCGCAGAGCAAAAGGCCCAGGCCCTGGCCATCGTCAACGTGCAGCGCGACGTGGCCAAAGTGCTCAATGCCTGGAACGCCGACGGCATGCCCGACACCCGCGTGGAGGTAACCGTCTAATGCCCGCCCCCATCGCCTTTGTCGACCCGCTGCCCATCACGGGCGCCATGGTCACGGCCAGCAGCGTGCCCGAGGACGACTACGCCGCCTGGTCCTCCGGCGCCACCTATGCCGACGCCGCCCGCGTCGTCTATGCCCACAACGTCTACGAGTCGCTGCAGGGCAGCAACCTCAACCACACCCCCGACGAGGCCGGCTCTGCCTGGTGGTCGCTCGTCGGCCCCACCAACCGGATGCGCTGCTTCGACGGCCGCAACAGCAGCCAGACCGCGCAGGCCAACGACATCAACTACACGCTGGAGCCCGTCGCCGCCGTGTCCGACCTGGCCGTGCTCAACGTCACCGGCGCGCTGGAACTGCACGTCAGCATCGAGCACCCGACCTACGGCACGCTGTACGACAACACCGTCGAGATGACCAGCCTGCCCGCTCTGGAGGGCTACTGGGAGTGGTGCTTTGGCGAGCGCACAGCCGCCAGCGTGGCGGTGCTGCGAGACCTGCCTGGCATCCCCGGCTGCACTATCCAGATCGACCTCACTGGCACCACCGAGCTGGCGGTCGGCGTCATCCTGCTTGGGCAGGGCAAGGAGATCGGCATGGGCGTGCTGGCCGGCGCGCGCGTCGGCATCACCGACTACAGCCGCACCGAGGCCAACGACTGGGGCGAAGTGGTGCTGGTGGAGCGCGCCTTCGCAAAACGCGCGCAGTTCGATTTCCCGATCGAGGCCGCGCTGGTGGACGAAGCCTACGAGTACTTCACCGCCATGCGCGCCAAGCCCCTGCTCGTCATCGGCAGCCGCCAGTACGGCGCCACCGTCATCTTCGGCTTCATCAAGGAGTTCGAGGTGCTCATCGCCTACGCCTCGCACTCCGAGTGCTCCCTGTCAGTTCAAGGACTCACATGACCATCGACGCACTACCCACCGCGCCAGCGCCTGGCGACAGCAAACCGGTCTTCAACTTCCGCATGTTCGCCTTCCTGGCGGCCATGGTGGGCTTTGTGCCGCAGGCCAACGACTTGGCCGAAGAGGTCAACGACGATGCCGCTGCCGCTGACGCCGCCCGCGTGCTCGCTGAGACCGCCAAGACTGCGTCAGAGGCTGCGCGCGATGCCGCCAATGCCTCCGCCGCTGCTTCCGCCGCCAGCGCCGGCGGCACACCGTGGGCCGCTGGCACCTACTCCGAGGGCGTGCGCGCCACATCGCCCAGCAATCAGCGGCTCTACAGCCGCCTCGCGCCAGGCGGCGGCAGCCCCACCGACCCGGCGCTCGACCCCACCAACTGGCGGCCGGTGCCCATTGGCTTGCCCATCAAAGTCATCACCGGCACCAGCGGCACCCTCGCGCCAAACACGCGCTACGTGGCCACCAATCCGTCGGCCTGCGCCTTTGCTCTGTCAGCCATGACCGACGGCGACGTCTTCGAGATCGACTTCGCCAACGGCCGCCGCAACAACAGCGTCGACATCGGCGCCATGGTCATCAAGGGCCCCAACGGCGCCACCGCCACGGGCGTCATCACCCACAACGCCGGGGGCCTGCTGCGGCTCTATCACGACGGCACCAACCTCAGGAGCGCGGCATGAGCGGCAACACCTCTGACCTCGGCTTTGGCGTGACCGGCGCACCCCGCGCCGTACCCACCGACCTCAACTCAGGATCCGGCACCTGGGCCGGCCCGGCCTATGACTGCACGCTGCTCGTCGAGTACTGCGGCGGCGGCGCGGGCGGCAGCAGCACGTCGGGCGCCACCATGTGCTGCGGCGGCAAGGCCAGCGTCGTGCGCCGGGAGTGGATCAAGCACACGGCCGGCGCCAGCTACTCGTACGCCGTAGGCGCTGCCGGCACTGGGGGTGCCAGCGGTGCCGGCAGCGATGGCGGCGACACCACCTTCGGCTCGCTGCCCACCGCCTACGGCGGCAAAGGCCCGGCCCAGAACCCCGCAGCCGCTGGCGCCTACGGCCCCGCCTTCGGCGAGGACACCATCTGGGGCCGAGGCGGTGCGCCAGGTGGCGGGGCGGCCAACGGCTACGGCGCCGGCGGCGGCGGGCACATCAGCGCAGGCACCGCCGGCAACGGCACCGGCGGCCGTATCCGCATCACGGAGTACTGAGCATGCGCTGGGCACTCATCAACTCCGGCCTCGTTGCCAACGTCGTCGAGCAAGACGACGCCCCCACCATCCCCGGCACCTGGGTCGCCTGCGGCAACGCCGGCCCCGGCTGGGCCTATGACGGCAGCGCCTTCACCCCGCCCGCTGTGCCCATGGCCGCGCCCACCGTCAGCCGACGCCAGGCCCGCCGCGCGCTGCTGGCTGCCGGCCTGCTGGACGACGTCGAGGCTGCCATCAACGCGCTGCCAGAGCCCGCCCGCAGCGCCGCGCTGATCGACTGGCAAGACGCCACCGAGTTCGCCCGTGACTGGCCCCTGCTCATCACCCTCGCCGCCGCGTTGGGCCTGAGCGACGCAGAGGTCGACGCCCTCTTCGCGGCAGCCGCCGCACTTTGACCGGAGCACACACCATGCCCCTCGACAAACTCCGCCACATCGCCGTCGGCCTGCTGGCCGCGCTCTTTGCCGCCATCGTTTGGCTCGGCCTGGCCCTGTCAGGCTGGGCGCCGCTCGACGGCCTGCCTGCCGCCATGGGCCTTGCTGCCACCGTGGCCGGCCTCTCCAAAGAGGGCGCCGACTACCTGGACAACCTCCTCCAGCCCGGCATGCACAGCGTTGATCCATTCGACGCGCTGGCCACCGCTGCGCCTGGCTGGCTGCTCGGGCTGGCTGCGCCGTGGGTGCTGGCCTTCATCGGCCCGCAGATTCTGCTCGGCATCCTGCTGCTAGGCGCTGCTGCGCTTGTGCTGGCTGGGGTGCACTGGCGTAGGCGGCGCCAGGCGGCTGTGCTGGCCGCCAAGGCCAAGAGCAACGGCGGCCCCGGCGAGGAATAGATGCTCGCCTTGCCTGACCACGCCCTGCGCCTGCTCGCCGTGCTGCTGTTTGCCACTGTCGGCGCCGTGCACTACGCGCCCGCCTGGCTGGCCGTTTGGCTTGTGTCAGAGCCCGATGCCGCGCCTGTGCAGCGAGCCCTGCACTACGTGGCCCAGGGCCTCAAGGGCATCGCGCTGCTGGGCGTGATCGTGCTGCTACTGCCGCGCCGCCGCGTCGCGCTGCCCATCGTGCTCGTGTGCGTCTGGGGCGCGGCTGAGGATCTTCTCGTCGCCGGGTGCCGCCTCGCGCGCGGCATCACCCAGCCGGCCGCGCCTGGCCTCTGGGAGGGTGTCTGCCGGCAGGTCACCAATGCGCCCACCCGTTTCATCGGCCCCGTGCTCGCCGCCGTAGCCGCCGCCGCCATTCTTTGGGAGTTTGACCATGCGAGACGCGCAAAGCGCCGCTGACGAGGCACCGGCCCGGTCGCAATGCCTCCAGCCACCCAGCCCTGCCCAGGCCGAGCAGCGCCGCTACCTGCGCGGCTTGCTGCTGCGCGTGGCCGGCATGGTGGCCGTGATGACCGTGGTGCCCTTCGTTATGTGGAGGTCGGCCATGGCCGATAGCAAGACCCTCGACGCCGCCCACGACCCTAGCGCCGCTGCCAGCGCCGCTGCCCTGAAAGCAACCCTGGTCGGAGGTGCCGCCATGAGTTTGGGAGGTCTGACCGCCAGCGACGCGGCCATGTGGGGCGGCCTCGTGCTGGGCGTGGCCGGCTTTGTGCTGCAAATCATCCTCGGCATCCGCCGCGACCGCCGCGAGCAGCGCGAGCACGAGGCCCGCATGGCCACGCAAGGCTTCTATGACCAAGGCTAGAGCCCTCACCGCCCTCAGCGCCGGCGCCCTCGCGCTGGCGGCCTACATCGTCCCTCGCTTCGAGGGATTGGCGCTCGACCCCTATGCCGACGTCGGCGGCGTGCTCACCGTCTGCTACGGCGAGACCCACGGCGTCGAGCAGCGGCCCTACACCCCGGCCGAGTGCCAGGCGCTGCTGCAGGCCTCCCTGGCCAGCCACGGCGCCGACCTGGCCGCCTGCATGCCCCCGGGCCTGCCTGACCACGTCCAGGCCGCCGTGCTGAGCTTTGGCTACAACGTCGGCGCCAAGGCCTTCTGCGGCTCCACCATGGCCCGCAAGCTGCAGGCCGGCGACATCGCAGGCGCCTGCGCTGAGCTCAGCCGCTGGACCCGCGTTGCCGGCAAAGACTGCCGCGACCCGGCAGCCAAGTGCGCCGGCATCGTCAAGCGCCGCGACGTCGAGCGCGCCATGTGCGAGGGCAGGGCGCCATGAGCCGCGTGCTGCTCTTTGAGTACACCTCAGCCGAGGCCGGCTCGCTGTCCATGCACAGGGAGGCTGACGGCAGCGTCACGATCACGACGCGCAGCCCTGCCGACGCACTGTCAGGCCCCGCCACGTTCAGGCCGCCCACCAGCGTGCTGCGCGCCCTGGGCGACGCGGCCCGCTTCGAGGCGCTGCGGCACAAAGACGCCGCGCAGGAGGGCGATTGATGGGCGGCTTCATCACCAAAGCGCTGGCTGCCCTCTGCGCGGCCCTGATCATTGCCATGCTGGCCGGCATCGTCTGGCACCAGCACACCACAGCCAGCCTCGGCCGCCAGCTGCGTCACGCGCAGGACGACGCCGCTGCCCAGCGAGACCTCGCCCAGCGCCAGGCCGCTGAGCGCGACAAAGAGGCCGCCATCCACGCCAAGCAACAGGAGGCCATCGATGCCGCTGCCACGTCCCTCGCCCAAGCCCGCGCTGATGCTGCTGGCGCTCGCTCTGCTCTTGACCGCCTGCGTCAGCGCGCCGCGCTACACGCCGCCGCTGCCCGTCCGCCCGGCCCAGATCCCGCCCCTGTCGGCGTTTGCCAAACAGCCACCGTCCCCGCCGATCTGCTCGCCTTCGTGCTCGTCCAGGCTGCAGACCGAGCTAGAGAGCTGGCTGCCTACGCCGACGAATCCCGCGCCGCCGGCCTCGCCTGCCAGCGCAGCTACGAGGCCGTGAGGCAATCGCTGAGCCCGCCTGGCGACGCCCCGGCCACCCAGGCCCCGTGATCGTCGACTTCCGCGACCCCGAGTCCCTCGCCACCTGGCTCGAGATCTGGCCCGCCCGCCACTGGGACCAGCTCAGGGGCATGTGCGCCGTGCACCCCCAGTGGGCCGAGCCCGCCCGCCAAGCCCGCGAGATCGTCAAGCGGCGGCAGGCGGCAAAGGCGGGCGCTAGAGTGGCCGCAGACGCCCCAAAATCGTTTCCGCAATGCGCCTGACTGCCGGCAATTCTCCCGGGGAGAATTTCAGCCAGCCGGCATTGCCAAAAATCTGAAACGCCAGTGGGCCGAAGCGGAGCACGTCGCTGGGGCGCTGGCCGGAGAGAAAGGCGAGGTCCATGGCGACCTGCAACTCGTCGACGGCGCGGGCGCGGACGGCTTGCCAGACCTCGTCGTCGGCGTAGTAGTCGCGCGGGGTCTCGGTGTTTTTGGAGACGCCCTGGACGGGGTTGGGCGCGTTGGTGTAGCCCCACTCGCGGGCTTTGTTCCAGAAGTGGCTGAGGACGGCGAGTTCGCGGTTGGCGGCGACGGGGGCGGGCACTGAGGGCAGGGCCTGGCCGCTGGCGAGCTTGCGGGGCTTGGTGCGCCGGCCGTCGCGGTATTGCGCGATGTGGGCGGCGGTGATCTGCTCGAACTCGGCGCGGGCGAAGAAGCCCTGCAGCCGCTCGATCTGGCGGCGCTGCTCGGTGCGGGTCTTGACGGCTTTGGTGGGCAGCACGTCTGTGAGGTACTTGGCCCAGGCCTGGGCCATGCGGGTGGTGGCGCCGGCGGGGGCGGGCTTGCGCTCCAGCTCGGCCCACTTGGCCTTGGCGATGCCGAGGTCTGTGCCCAGCGGGATCTCGCAGCGCTTGCCGGCGGGGTCTCGGCCGTCGTAGTAGTAGCCGACCCAGACCTTGCCGCTCTTGAGCGTGCGGCGCCGCTCCAGCAGGCGCGGCGGCAGGTGTTTGCCGGTGGTGCGTGGGCGGTTCACTTACTGGATGGCCGCAAAGTTGGGCTCGAAGTGGTCTGGGCGGACGATGGTAGCGACTTCGACGCCGGACAGCTTGAGGTTGGCGTACAGCCGCCCGACGACGGGCTTGCCGTTGCGGGTGAGGGTGTAGGCCCAGCCGTTGCCGCGCAGCCAGTCGATCTGCAGCCGGGCCTGCGTGGCGCCGGTGAGGCTCTCCAGCTCGGCGTCGCAGAGCTGCAGCTCGCCGGTGGCGGGGAGGGCTAGGAGGGTGGGCATGGTTACCAGCCTTCAAACTCCGGGAGCCGGTCGAACTCGGCTTTGCGCATCGACGTGACACGGACAAGGTACTCGGTGCCGTCGCTGATGGTGTCAGTCAGCTCGCTAAGCGGCACGGTGCAAGTGGCGCCGTCGTAGCTGACCACGGCCACGCGGATCATGTGCCGACCTTCGTAGGTCACGCCGTTGATCTTTGCCGGGCCGATGAACTCGTCGGGGCCGAGGGATGGGTTATCGGTGCTCATGGCTTTTGCTCCCCCTGCGCTGCGAGCTTTTGTGCTTCCGCAATAGCC
>ERZ869929.472-NODE-472-length-24244-cov-6.409732_pt1 | contig 24244 bp, 36 predicted proteins | sample MGYA00579312_ERZ869929 | MGnify/ENA primary metagenome ERZ869929 (study PRJEB32216, sample SAMN09231818) | wastewater metagenome | place: USA: Maryland | collected 2016-08-09 | study: EMG produced TPA metagenomics assembly of the PRJNA472060 data set (Reclaimed... | reverse complement strand
GCATCGGCGGATTCCTTTCGTTTCCGGTCCTCTGATTCCTTCAGGCGGGCGGCTTTCTCGGCAGCCTCCCCAATCGCTTTCGTCTGCGCCACGAAGCCGGCGTATTCGGCCCGTACAGCGTCAAGGCGAGAGGTCTGCACCTTGAGGGCCAGACCCAGCCCAGCGATCACCAGGGCGGCCCCTATCGCGGCGTAGCCCAATAGCGGAAGGGCGATGAAGCCTCGGCTACGCAAGGACCGACCTCGCGCGCTCCAAGTACGCCAGCCGCTCCGCCAGCCCGTTCAGGCCCCCATTCACCGCGCGGACCATCGCCTCGAAGTCCTCCAGCTCGTCGCAGCCGTGCGCCTTCCAGAACAACGCTGCAGACCTTGCCGCGTTCACCGGCTCGGTCAGGAGCTTGGGGTTCTCTACACAGTCGATCCCCAGCTTGTCCCGCGCCTCGCAGTGGTTGTCGTACCCGGTGGTCTGGATCAGCCCATGCCCGCGGAAGAAGGGACCAGGAGTCGATCCGTGCCGCTGTGCTACCTCTATGGCCTCGGGCTTCGTGTTCCCCAAGTCCTTGCGGGTGTCGTACCGGGCCTGTGCTTGGGTCGGTCCCCACAGTTCGGAGAGGTAGACGAACCCTCCAGATTCGTGGGCGACGTTCGCCAGCCATTCCGGTACTTTCTGGATGCCGAATTCCTCGATGGCGTGGTTCAGGGGTTCCACGAACAGGGCCAGCCGGCCGCTGGAGGTGTTCGGGACGATGGCCTTCAGTTGCTCAAGCGTCAGCATGGCAGGAATAGCCCCATCGAAAGAAGAAGGATTGCGATCACCGCCCAGCCCATCCAGCCGAGGCGCGCAGGGTTCATGCCTTGAAGCTCCCCGCCCGAGCATCAAACAGGAACTTGATGGCTGCAGCCTGCAACGCAGACCACGGCGCGATGATCGCCCCGATCACCGCCGCAACCTCCAGCCCCGGTCTGTCGTGCATCTGCGTGGCGTAGTCCATGCACCAGCCGGTAATTTTCACGGTGCCCCACAGGATCGCCACGGAATAGGCATGGGCGTCGATCTGGCGCTTGTCGATGAAGTCCCAAAACTGCCCCGCCCTCATGGCGAGCCAGCACAGCGGCCCCCGGTCTGAGGCTCGCCGCTTCATTTCCCCGGAGGCGTCCATCCCTTGGTCATCATGGCGATGTAGACGAGGACGCCGAACGCCACATAGCCCAGCGTCTTCAAGGACAGCCATCCGAACTCCCGGATGCGCTCGCTCATCCACTGCTGGATGGCCTCCAGAACGACTTTGCGCAATGCATCGTCTGATGGTTCCTGCTCGGCTAGCACTTGTCGCACGGCGTCCCTCACAAGAGCGCGTTGATTTTCACGCTGCTCGATTTCGTACTGATCCATGATTTCCCCGCGTTCTTTTTCACCTTGTACGCGAGCCCCATTGCTGTACGCTTGCCCGGTTCCTGTCAGGAACGGACGGCTTGCCGCTTGTACGGGGACGGGTGGCTCAGACCCGGCGCCGTCCTTGCTCACACCTTCACCAATTCGGCTTTCAGGAGCGCGAGCGCCATCGGGTTTGCAAGGATCTCGGCCACCAGGCTAGACGCCTTGCTGGACTGCATGGCCTGCAGCCTTTCTTCCTGCTCTGCTGTGAACCCAGCAACCTCTGGATGGTCTGCGGGCAATTCCTCCTGCCCTTTCCATTGCTTCACCGTCCACAGACCATAGATGGTCCCGTCTTCCTTGCGTCCGATGAACATCAGTTCCTCCGCGCCCACTTGAAGCCCATCGTAGAAACCGCGTACAGGTCAACCGTAGCCAGCGTCGAACGGGCGGCAATCGTTCCAGTGGCGCTCGTCAGCACGTTGATCTGGCGCGATGCAGAAACGCCCGTTGCAGCCTCGATGCAGTTCAACGGTGCCGCCGTTCCACTCGGAGCCGCGTCGGTCTGGTCGGGGCAGCAGATCCAGTTGAACGATCCAGCAGATGCATCGCTGATGACCACGTTCAGCAACGCTTCGGTGGTGACATTCAGCGGAACCTTGACGGCATCCGTTCGGCGCGCGGTGGTCAACGTGTTGGCGAGGTTCACGTCCAGCGTCGGCACATCCCACTGGTGATGAATCCCGCCACCCGCCAACTCGTAGGTGTGGAAGGCGACGATCGCCCCCCCGGACCGCTTGATCCACCCGATCAGCCGCTTGTAGTCGTAGTTCGACGGCATCGTCGGGGCGGTCGAGGACAGCGACAGGAGCGAATCCACCACGCCGGTATCGCTGCGGGCGATTATCCAGATGTAGTAGTCGTTGTTGCCGATGGCCCCCGTGTCTAGCCAGCCGTTCCCGGTCCCAACAGCCCACGCCGCATCAGAGCGTTTCGTGAGCGTAGAGGCAAGCGTCATCGGATAGACGCCCGTCGCGTCGATGCACGTGCCCGCCGCAATGTCGATGTCGTTCGTCGCGTCAGAAACGTTGTTCGCGTATGTCAGGCCGGCGATGTACTTCTGCACCTGCGGCATCGTCGGGAAGATCAGCCGCGGAATCGAGTCGTTCAACTTCGACAGCAAGCCGTAGCTAACCGCAGAGAGGCCAGAATCCAGCGTCCCGGAATCATTGACCACCGTCACGGTCGTCAACGCACCGTAGGCGCTTGCGGTGATCGTGCTGTACACCGTCCCGCCGCTGTTGGTGGTCTTCACCCGACGGCCGATCTGGAACGTGCTGGTCTGGTCCCCCGGCAGCGTGAACGAAGTGGCCGAGACGTAGGTCGGGACCACGCCCGAAGCTACCCATTGATCCTGCGTTGCCGTGACGTCGTTCACCCCGTAAACATCGTTCCTCGTCCAGATGGGCGAATTCGGGGGATCGTCCGAACCAGGGGGAGCGTACTGGATGGTGTACGCCTGCCCTGCCGGGAAGAAGATCCCGTTGGCCGGCTGCCCCAAGGCGTTCAGCACGATCGGGTTCGTGTTCGCCACCGTCCCCGCGGCGGTCGTGTAGGTGTCCTGCTTCGTGCCGACCGAGTTGTTGACGAAAAAAAACAGGCGGTAACCAACGGCCGGCTTACCAGCAGAGTCTTCGTACTGCAACTGCGGCCCGAAGGGCGACAGATTCGCCATTTCTCGCTCCTGTCCGTCGTCTCGACGGTCTGTGTTAGCCTGATGGCGTGGATCATCAGACCCTGTTCGCCATCCTGCGGCCTCTCATGGCCGCGCTCATGATCGCCCTACTTGTTCGTCCTCTCGCCCGATTGATCGAGTACGGTTGCCGCTACGCCAGGGGCTACGCGGCCAAGCATTCCGGGATCTGGCAGCGCCTTTTGTCCCGCCGTCGCGGCTGAACCGATCAGGGCCTCGGCAACGGCCTTCCTTTCGGCTGCCGACTTCACCCAGTCAGAGCCGATCTTGCCGGCACCGATCAGCGGCGAAACGAGGCTCCCGATCACCGGAGTCTGCCCGACTCGCTGCAGGAGGTTGGCAAGCGCCGTGGCGGTCTTGGAGTAGTTCACGTCAGAGAACGGAACCTCCGAAGTCGTGAGGCGCGAAGCCTTCTGCAGCATCCTCAATGCGCCGATCTCGTCCGGCGTGAAAAGCGTATGCAGCTTTTCTGGCGGGATGGAATCCAGCGCCTTTCCGAACACGGCCCCGGAGAACTGCGCGTTGTTGTTCGCCGCCCTGAATGCGAGGTCATCGGCCGAAGTCGTCCCTGACGCCTTGAGTAGCAGGGAATCGAGGATGGTCCCCTTCACGTCCTTCATGGCCTGCTGCCCATTGGGCGACTTCAAAAGTTCCGCCTTGAGCGCCTGAAGGTCTCTGGTGCTACCGCCCATCACGAACTTCTGCACGAATTGGTCAGGCGCTACGTCGTCGATGGCCGCAGTAACTCCGGCCCCCGCACGTTGCGCCGCGAAGCGTTCAGCCGCCGCTGCTCGAGCGGTCTTCAGGGCTTCCACCCCGCCGTCCGGAACTTCCATGAGCGCGTCATTCAAAGCGGTCTTGAGACGACGTAGCGCCAGCGATGCGGGGCCGTTGCCGGGGTTGTTGTTGTTGATCAGCCGGTTCAGCTTGTCGGCCTCGTTCACGGTCAGGAGCTTGGTCTGCTTGCCGCCCAGCATCCCGAAGTCCTTCAGCCTGTTCATCACCGCGGCAGGGATGTTCTCGGACCCGATCTCGTCGGCAACCTTTCCAAGCGCATCGGCGATTCGCTGGGGCGGAACGGTAGCGCCCTCTACACCGCTGGCACGGAAGGCGTCGTAGAGCTTCGACACCGCTTCCTCGCGGGCGGCATCGTTGCCACGAACGGCACCGATGACAGACTGCCCAGCCTCCAGCGGCGTAGCGGCTTTGCCGCCAGCACCATCGCGCAGTCGTTGAAGGTAATCCACCATCGCCTTGGCGTTCGTCTGGTCACGCTCGGCAAGCCCCTCCCCGACACCCGTCACGCCTCGCAGGTTCTTCTCTACCTGCCAGTCCTTCGGGTTCCGGGTAAGCATCGCCCTGGTAGGCTGCGCCCCCACCGACTCAATGATCGCTTTGTTCGCCGCCGCCTGACCGGACAGCGTACCGCCGACATTCAGCGCCTTCTGCGCGTCTGCAAGGATGGAGGACTGCACATCGCCGGTCAATTTCGACCAATCCACGCCCTGCCGCTGCAACTGCTGCTGAAGCTGCTGCACGATCTCCAGATTGATCTCGGCCACGCTGGAGGCACTGGCATTCGCTGCGCGGCTGGAAAGCGCCTCGACTGCCTTCTGGTATCCCTGCTGGATGCCTTTCACCACCACGGGCGCGAGCGCCCCGATCCCGGCCCCTAGCGTGATCTGCAGGGCCTTGGATTCGTTCTCCGGCGTGAAGGTGGCACCGGAAGCCAATGCCCCCTGAGCGGCCCCCGATGCAACCCTAGCCCCAAGCGCAGGCGCAGACGCCCCCGGGATCAGCATCGTGGGAAGCGTTGCCGCCACGTTCCCGCCCAAGCGCATCCAGTCGATGCCGGGATCTGGCTCATGTCCGGTCACGAGATCCGAAAGCTTGCGCGCCCCAGCCTTCCGGCCGGCCTCGTAGCGTTTCAGGTCTTCGGTCTTCTCGCGGGTGAAATCGGCCTCTTTCCGATCGCCGGCAATGGCATTTGCGGCGGCAATCGCAGGACCGCTTCCCGGCAGGTAGCGCATGGCCCGCAGAGGTCCGGAGGCCGTCATGTCGCGCAACTGCATGGCCCCCTGCGTCACGCCTTCTGTGACGTCCGCAACCCCGCGCCCAAGCCGTTCAACAGCCGTGGGCGCTTCCGGCGCGGTGGCCTTCAGCGTCATCAGGTCTTCGGTCGAGAGCTTCGACAGATCGACCGGCTTTGGAGCGGCGGCAGCCGTCCGCATCCGCATCAGTTCCTCGGTCGAGAGCTTGGAGAGATCCATCAGGGTTTCACTCCGCGGCGGCGCAGCTCTGCGTCAATGTCGGACTGCGTAGGCCCCGTGATAGTGCCCTCGCTCCCCCGCGAAGGGGGGCGCGTAGCCGCCACGTTCTTCGCAATGGCCGGAGCGTGCCGGCCGGCTTCGGTCTTCATGCCCTCGATCGCCAGCGCCCGGTTCGCTTGCTTCTGCGCGAGCGTTTCTGCTGAGTCTCCAGGCTGACCGAAATACTGCCTGCGGGCGTTGGCAAACTCGCTGTCCGCAATCACTGCACCGGACTCGCGCCGCAGGATGGCATTGATGAAGTCCCGTTGCGCCTGTTCGACTAGCTGCTGGTCGCCGCTAGACAGGAAGTTCGCCGCCATGCCAGCCGCACCCCCGACCACGGGCAAGCTTTCCGCGCCCTGCTTGATGATCGAGCCTGTCGTGACGCCCTTCTTTTCGAGGCCCTTGAGGATGTTGTCCGATGCGGACATGCGCGAGCCGAAGAGAATGGCTTTCCCCTGCGCCTCGTTCGGATCCTTGTCCTTCGGGCCAATGGGCTTTCCGTCAGGGCCGAGGACCGGGGTTGCCGTGCCAGCGCGGGTGTCTACGATCACGCCAAGCTCCGGCGAGAACGTGCCCTTGGGCTGCGACTTGTCGTACTCCAGCCGATCCCGCGCCGTCTGCGCGTTCGATGCCGCCGCCCCCGCCGAAATCATGCTCGCACGCTCGGCCTGCAGGTTGTGGCGGTTGCGCTCCTTGGCTTCCTCGACCTTCCTCTGGTCTTCCAGTTGCTGCGCCCGCGTGAGTCCTCGGGCGATTGACGCCTGAACCTCCTGCGGGTTGAACGTCGGCGACATCCCCTGCACAGCCTCCGGCCCGAAGTCTCGCGCCATGATCTTCAGGGCGGTGTCGTAGGAGGCTTGATCCGTTGCCGTACCGAGAACCGCAGCGCCATGCTGCAGTCGAGAAATCGACACGTCGAACGCCTTTTTCTTCGCGTCCGCCTCGTCCTTGCCGATCGTGGCTTCCTTCGCCCGCTTCTCGAGGTCGGCCTTGTCGAGTTCTCGCAGCGCCTTGAACTGCCCCCCCGATTGCAGGATGGACCGCAGGCGATTCGGATCTCCGGCAGCCGTGATGTGCGCCTGACGAACAGCCTGATCGTCCTCGATCCCCTGCCGCAGTTGCTGGGCCTGCAGATCCTGCACGTCACCCTGCGTGATCAAAGCTTTCAGGGTCTGCGCCTTGCCGTACTGCTCGAGCGGGTCCGGGGCCTTGTACTCGCCCTGCCGAAGCCCGAGGATGATGTTCGGATTGATGGGCATGGGATCAGCCGTATGCAGGGTTGAGGGCGGTCCCGCCGTCGTAGTAGAACGACGAGGTGGGCGTCATGTATCCAGACGAAGACCTACCGCCAAGGATGCGCTCGAGCATGCTCTGGCTCTGGTAGTTGTTGTACGCGCCAGAGGCCCGGTCAGCAGCCCCTGACCACGCATTCGCACCGCCCACGATCGACGCCGCCCGTGCGTTCCCGGCATCCGTCACCATGTTCGCAATGTTCCCGGCGTTGCTGGCACCAAGGTTTGCTATCGTCCCCGCCGTGCTTCCACCAGCCCCAACGACTTGTCCGGTCGAGGTCTGGCCCGTGCCGGCAAGCCCAGCCAAGCGGTTGTAGACGTTGCCTTGGTCCGCGCTGAACCTCGCAGCGGACTCCCCGGCCTTGGTGGAGCCGTAGTCGTTGCCGAAGCGCGTCAGGGCCTTCAGGGTGGCCCCGGAATCGTACTGCCCCATCTGCGTAGCCCGGGCGTTTACCGCCTTCTCGCCCTCTTCCAGCCCGAACTTGAGCCCGGACTGATACACCGGGTCGTTGTCGATGTCCGATTGCGTCACCCGGCGAAGGAGCGGGGAACTCCCGAACGGCTGCGCCGCGGTGTAGGTCTCGGCCGGCAGATCGGAAGCCGTCACCGAGGCCGTGGGCTGGGCGTCGTAGAGCCGTTGCGCCTCGGCCATCAAACCGGCCTCGTCCACGCTGCCAGCGCCCGTCGCAGGCTTCATGCGGTACTGGTTTTCGCTGCGGGTTCCGTCCGCGAACACGAACTGTCCGCCGTTCGCGGTTTCCTCGAAGTTGACGGCCTTTTCCATTTCCCCGGCGCTGGCAGGCGTGGAATACCTCCCCGACCCCCGCAACTCCTGCGCGAAGTCGTCCACCGTCCTGCGAGCGGCTGCGGAACTGCCGACAGGCCCCGTCCCAAGCCCCAGCATCTGCCGCAGGCGCGTGACCGAAGCCGCCCCCGCATCACGGTACGGCGCAGTGTCGGTCCTCGCCTGCTCGTACTGGCGAAGGAGATCAGCCCGCGTCGTGTCGTACTGCCGACGCTGCTCTGCAATGCCCTTCTCCGTGGCCTGCAGTTGCGCCTGACCAGCAGATTCAGCAGCGTCGGCCTGGTTGGCCCCGCCAAGGAGACTGCCGCCTACGCTCAGTGCCGCACCGATCCAGGACATCAGCTTTCCCTCGCTTTCAGGCTCTCCGCGCTTTCCACGTTGTGGATGCACGTCAGCCGCGTCATGGGTTCCAGCGCCTCGAAGGCGTGCTCGCAATGGGCATCCACTCCCACCGCATGGCCTGCCGGATAGTCGCCGGCAGGAACCCCGTTCCGGTAGCAGCGAGCCTTTCCGGACCCGATGTAGGTCACATGCGCGTAGTCGTGTACGTGTTGCTTGATCTTCATGCCGACTTCCGGCAGCAGCACGGAGCGCATATAGATCCCGTTGATCTCGTCCACGAACTGGACGATGCCGTCAGCGTCGGTTATGTCTCTGGTCATACCGGAGCGCCCCCTGAATCCACCCATACGCCCGCGGCCTTGTACCAGATCGGGATTCCCAGCGTGCTGTCGAAGTACGGCCTTCCCATCCACAGGAACGAGGACGGGCGTTGTGCCGTCGTGCCGCTCAAGGTCAAGGCGATCAGCAAAGTCGAAACCTGCGAGAAGAACTGCGCCCAGCCTTGGCTGATGCTGCCGCCCTTCTGGTCAACGGCACTCGCGGGAGGTTGGTTGATCAGGTTCGCCATGTCAGTCTTCCGGGTTCACGGACGCGCTCACCAGCACCCACGGCACAGGGTCCGTCACGGTGAGTCGAAAAACGAAGTTGTAGGACGTACCAAGCCGCCGCCACTCGACGCGAAAGCCATAGTCGCCCTTCACGCCAAGAGTGCGCCACATCTGCGGCCCCCATGTCTTGCCGTTGTCTCTCGACACCTCCAGCCCGATCTGCGGGTTCGATCCCTGCCCGCTCGTCGTTCCTACCCCGACTTCCACGTCGATGCGGAAACAGTCCACCGTCAGGCGCTCGATGTCAGGAGCAGCGACGGTCTCGCTCGTCACCGAGCGTTCGATGGACGCCCCGTTGTCCGTCAACGCGGTCTTGGTCAGCCGGTACAGGTTCCCGTCCGCGTAGTCCGATACGATCATGCTGTTCAGGAACGAAAAGCCGAACTCCGCGAAATGGCGGTTGATCCCGAAGCCCTTCAGCTTCGACCAGATCCCCGTCGAGCCGTCATAGAGCCACGTCGCATCCCCAAGGCCGAAGTTGATGACGTACATCGGATGCCCGCCCAGCATGTAGCTGTAGGCGGAAGCGTCCGCAACGTCCGAATACCCGTTGATGATCGCGTCCACGTCATCGTTCGAGATCCGCTCCGGCAAGTACCCTGAGACCTTCGCCACCATCACCTGACCCATGCGATTGCGGATCAGGCAGGCGAACGTGTTGTCGTACTTCGCCACGCTCCACCGGGCAGCCAAGCCCCATTCCGTTGCGACGCCCTGGATCAGCGAGAACGGGAAATCCGCCGCCCCCGAAAGCCCCCAGTATTCCGTCGTGCGGTCGCCTTGCAGGATCAGTTGCCCGTTCGACTCCCATACCGCGTTGATCGCGTCAGGACTCGTCTCGGCATTGGCGAAGTTCAGGGCATCCCACGAAAGGCCGTTGTAGGTGTCCGAAACATAGAACCTGGACGACCCCGACAAACTCACCACGAACCGACCGGCGAGAAACGAGACCGTCGTCGGATTGGCCGGGAAGTCCACATCCGTGATCTGCGCGAAAGCGTTCGTGACAGTGTTGTAGATGTACCCGTATGTGCCATCCACGATCATCACTTGCGTGCCGTTGTCGGTCATGGAGACCCGGCCAGTTGTCGTGAGAAGCGTACCGCGGTTGGTCTGCACACCCGCGTTGTTCACCTCCCACAACGTCCCGCGGTGGACCACATACATCACGTCCAGCCGATCGAATTCCATCCCGCCACGGCATGGGGTAGCGCCGAAGTTCGTAAACAGCGTCGTCCCCGGCGTCTGGTAGCCGACGATCGACGCCTTCTCGCCAGCGGGACGGCGCTCGGCGTACATGTTCTGGAGCACCTTCGCCGTAACGAAGGGGCTTTTCGATGCAACGCCGAGGCCGAAGACGGGGATTCGACTCATCGCCACATCCAGTTGTTCCAGTTGTTCGTCAGCGCCACGTCGTAGTTCATCACCACCGGACGGCGGTTCAGGCGCTTCACGTCGGCGAAGTACTTCTCGCCGTCCCTCCTCACGTCCTCAGGCACAGGACGCCCGAAGAGCGGGGCCAGCATCGGCGCAAGCTGGTACACGAAGGCGTTGATGTACCCGGGCGGGAAGTTCATCACCGTGGCCGCAGTCGCCACCTGTGAAAGCGTCCTCGAGATCGAGAACGTGATCGGGAAGATGGCAGCCGGCACAGGCCACAACGTGATTTTCCCGAGCGGGAATTCGTTCACGTACAGGTAGTACTGCACCTGATCCGTGCCGAATCCAGTCTGCCCCTTCACGAAGATCAGGTTGTACTGCTCCTGCGTGATGCTCACGTAGGGGTACGTGACCTGCAGCACCGTCGCATAGGCCGGCTCGCTGATGATCGGCGGCCAGTCCGTGTTCCAGTCACCACCCGTGCCGATGGTGTAGGTGTCCTGCCCAGCCACCGTGTTGAAGGTCTGGTTCGACAGCCCGTAGACTTGGAGCTTTTGCGTACTCCACGACTCGATCAGGTCGTTCAACTTCCTCAGGCAGTCCGAGGTCTCCTGATTCGTCAGCGTCTGGTCAACACCGATGGCCCTGACAAGATAGAGCGCATCGGTGATGACCTGTAGTGCAGTCGTCGGGCTCGGCACGAGCGACCATCAGCCCGTTACACGTAGAGCTGCATGATCGGGCCGACCGCGGTCGTGAACGTGGTAGGGACCGTGGTGATTTTCGCCGTGGTCCCGAACGTCCCCGCCTGCGTACCGGTGCAAGCCACCGCGCCGTTCGCCGAGAGCAGGTGGCGGATGGTGTCCGTCGCCCCGTCCGCCTGCACGCCGAGGAAGTAGCGCCCCGGCAGCAGCGTGATCGGCGAGGTGAACGCGATGTTCTGCATGGTCGAAGCGCCCGAGGAGGTCGTGCCGGCAACCGCCGAGTTCGCCAGCAGGGTGCCGTTCGAGCCCCACACCGCCACGATCCACTTGTTCGTGCCGACCGTGGTCCCGTTCAGCACGCCCGCGCCGGTCCACGTCTGCAGGTAGGGAACGTACAGTTCCACGAAGTTCCACGTACCCGCAGTCTGAGCCACGCCAGCGGTTTCGTAGCCGGTCAGGGCCGACGAGCCGAGGGCGATCACCGGGAGCCGCAGCGGCCCCTGGTAGTACGTCACCGAGGACGTGAGACCCGCCTGCGGGATGAAGGCGGTATTTCCGCCCTGCGAGCCGTACATGCCGGGAGCACCGAGGATCGAGGTCGCATCCGCGCCTGCAGTGGCATCGGTGGCGATGCCCTGCGAGATCAGCGCGTCTTCGGTGGTGGCGTCCAGCGTCACGGTTTGCGTGGCGAGGTAGGTGCCGTAGTTGCGAAGGAGGTAGACAGCCATGATGGTTTCCTTGTCGTGTTTGGTTGGTCGGCTATCAGCTCGTCGCGCCGTAGTACTTGACCGACAGTTCCGGGTAGGTCGCAGCCCACCCGAACAGCACGTCGATACGGAAGAACGAGACGTCGTTCACGCCGTCATAGACCTGCGTGACCTTCACCGTGAAGCCGTTGTGCGTCATCTGCTTGACGCTGATGACGCCCTTGCCGCCCGGGGGTTCCCACATCGGCACCATCGCCAGCGTGAACGCGGACTCGTGAAAGCCCACGTTGCAGTTGTACGAGGTCGAGGCAGAGCCCACGATCACGTAGGGCGAACCGCTGGTCGGGCTCGCGGTCACGTTCTGGAAGGCACCGGAGGTCACGATCGCCGGGGAGATCGGGATCGAGGTCGCGCCGAGCGCCACGTCCGAAGTCACCACGAAGTTCGCCAGGACGCCGGTCGAGGTGCGGCTCTGCGGGTTCACCGCATACACCCCGGGGAGGGTGATCACCGTTCCGCGGGTCAGCGTGCCGCCAGCGACGGCAACGACCGTGACCGAGCTTCCGGTCTGGTTCGCGCCGCTGATGTTCGTGGCGGTCGCCGCGCCGTTCGTGTGCACATCGACGTTTTGATCCATCGCCGGGTGCAGGCCGAACGAGTCCTCCATGTAGCCGGTCTTGTACTGGCCGTCGATCCGGGAGGACATGTTGAAGAGGCCCGAGAAGCCAGGGATCAGCGAGGCGTTCAGCGCCGGGTTCATGATGAAGTGGCGGTTGCCGTCCTTCACCGGAGCCGCCATTTCGTCCAGACGCCGGTTCACATCGGCCAGCACCTGCACCGAGGCGATCTGCGTGGCCGGATAGGCACCCGTCGCGTTCAGCGTGTTGAAGGTCGAGTAGTGCGCCAGCGAGCAGCCCTGCCGGTCGATCTCGTTGGCCACCGGGGCGATGGCCGCGGCGATCTTCTTCTGCAGTTCCGTGACGGAAAGGGTCATTTCCGCCGAGGTGAACTGCAGATCGCAACCGCCTTGCGTCAGGGTCAGCGGGACGGTGCTTTCGACGGTCGCCTGCGGGACCGCCACGCGGCCGGCGCGGTAGGTGTAGCGCGGCGGCTTCTTGATGTTGATCGTCTGGCCCGGGGCGTAGCCGCGGTCCATGTTGCTCGTGAACTCCGACTCGTAGCTGCGGTTCACGCCCTTGGCGAACGACAGCATGTTCTCCAAGATGATCAGGGACTGCTTTGCGACGATGCTGCTCGTAACGAGGGTGTTGGCCATCGCTGGCTCCTATGTGAAACCGACCTGTCATCACGACGGTCGTACTGCGTTCAGATCACCTACGCATAACGCGCACCGTGAGCCTTCAGGTACGCCCGGGTTTCCTCGATCGACATGTTCTCCATGTCCTTCGACCCGCTCGTCCTTGAGGCTATCGGGCGTGCCGGCGCAGGCGCGCTCGTTGTCCTCTTCGCGGTGGCCGGGTACTTGAGTTCCAGTTTCCCGATCTCCGCGGCTTGCCTTGCAGGGGAGAGATTGGCGATGCGCTCGACTTCGGCGAGGTTGTCGGCCAGGTGGTACAGGATCGCCGCCCCGCTCTCGGATTCGACCAGCGCCTGCCGGGCTCCTTGGTGCAGCGTCTGAAGCTCTGCATCCACGAACGGCGCGACCACTTCGTCGTAATCCGGCGTCAGCTTCCGGAATGCCTCCTCGCGGGTTTCCCACGACTTGGCGAGTTCTGCCGAAACCTGACTGCGTTGCTGCTCCTGCGCCTGCTTTTCCTGACCTTGGCGCTGGGATTTCAAGGCTTCGGAGGCCGCCTGTTTCGCCTCGTACTTCGCGGAGGCTTTCAGGTAATCCTCGTATGTCTCGAATTCCTCGCGCTTGGGCTCGCCGCCTTCTTGCGGCTTCGCTTTTGCGCGCTCGGCTTCCAGTTGCTGGCGCAGCATCGCGGCCTCGGCCTTCGCTTCCGCGGTGGCTTGGATGTGCTTCTCCAGCCTGCGGCGCTCGTGAGCCTGGGCCCTAGCCTTGCGCCGAGCTTCCTTCTGCTCGGGCGTTTCTTCCTGCGGTGGATCCTCGGTACTCGCCGAGTCGGTGGGGTTCGCTTTCTGGTCGTCGGCAGCGGGAGCCGGTGGCGGGTCCGCGTCGGTGGGCGCGGAGCGTACTTCAGCCCCACTTTTACCCCCATCCTTCGGGCCTGTCAACTCCGGGTCGTTCGGGTTCAGAACTTCGGTCATGGTCGTCCCCATGTGGGTCAGGTTGCGGGCTTCGTGGTGAATACCACTCGCTCGAGGCGAACACCGGCCAGCCGGTATCCGTATTCCGGTGCGACTTCGCCGGCAAGCTCGGCATCAGCCTCCGGGAAATCGACGGCCTTCGGGTGTGCTTTTCGGAAGGCCTCTCGAATCTCTGCTTTGCGCTCGTCTGTGGTCATCACATCATCATCAGGAATTCGTCGTCCTCGACTTGCTTCCTTGCGCGGACATAGGCCAAGTACCCTGCTCCAACGTCGAATAGCTGCCGTTCCTCGCGCCTCTCAGGTTCCTGGTGGCGCTTCTTCCTACCGCCGCTTCCGTATCCAGCATCGACAGGAACGGGACTGCGCAATCCCCACGAATTGCCCCATGCCGCGCCCCACGACTCGCCCCATGCCGAGGCCACTTATGCCGGCCCCCACGGATCGGCTTCGATGCCGGTGCCGACCAGATCCTGACCACGCACCCGCTGGACGTCAGCCTGCACCGCGCCGCTGGTGAAGGTCAGGCTGTCCGTCTTCGCCTTCACCAGTGCGAGGGTCACTTCTAGCGTATCGACGTAGGCCGCGAGCGCCGCGAGCTGCGTGTCGAGGTTCGCGCTTGCCAGCCCCACCGCCGTCCTGACCCCGGCAGCGTCGAGCGTCGAGAGCCCGGACTGGATCTCGGCCACGGCATCTGCCGCCAGCGCGGCAGCGTTCACCGCATCGGTGTTGATCGTGCCGACCGTCACCGCCGCCGTGACGCTGGCCACGCTGCCGGTGACGTTGCCCTGCACGCTCGCCACGCCGGTGTTCAGGTCGGTTGCAAGGACCTCGAACTCGGCGATTCCGTCACGCCCTGTGACCCCACCCACGGTCGCCACGGCGTAGACGGAGTACCGCTTGCCGGCCTCGAAGCCGTTGCCGGCCGTGGCATCGATCTGCGCCTTGTAGAGGCCGGTTGCCACGTTCGTGACCGTGGGCGCGTAGCCCATGTCGGTGCCGTCCTCGGCGACGGTGACGGTCGGCGTGCTGTCTGCATTGGTGGCCGCGCCGGTCGAGACGCTGGACGTCCCGAAGTGCAGGTAGACCGAATCCCCGAGGGCGACCTGGTTCATACCCCGAAGCGCCGCACCACGGCCGAGCCGATTGGGCGAAAGACCGCCGACCCGCCACCGCTCACCAGCGTGCCGGTCAGGTACTCCTGCTGCTCGAACTGGCCGGGGCCGAATACGGTGCCCGAGCGCACGTCAGCCGCGCCCGGGAACCGCTGGTGCGAGTGATGGCTGGACGGCGCCGGCCGCAGTACGATGGTGCTCGGCGTGGCGTGCGTCGTGCGCACCACCAGCTTCGAGAAGTTGAAGGTGTTGTAGACCGGCACCTACGCCACCTTCTCCCATGCCGTCACCAGCAGCGGCTCCGCACCCTCGGTGTGGAACGGGTGCATGCACATCGACACCAGCCGCCAGCCCTCGGCGGCGATTTCGTTCAGGCGCTCTTGCGCCGTGGCGAACGTGATCTGCTCGATTCGGTATTCCGGCATGGTCAGGTTCCGTCGATGTTGGTCGGTTGCAGCGTGTCGAGCGTCACCCCGGTGCGGTCAGGCGAGCCGTCGAGGTACGCGCGCACGAAGTGATCGACGCCCGGGAACGAGGTCGGCACGTCGTAGCTGCCGTCCTCGCGCGACTGCACGGCGATCCCGGCGACCGCGTTGTCGGAGGTGCGGAAGGCGGCGACGTTGACGCCTGAGAGCGGGGCGTCGTTCACGTCCACGCATTGCCCCTTGATCCACTTCAGGGTCTGCGTGCCCTCGCCGTCGCAGGAGTACGGTTCGAACAGGTCCTTGTCGGCGAGCGATTGCCCGATGGCAGAGGCGCCGTCGAGCCCGGCCAGTTCGCCACCACCGCTGGTCCTGCACCCGAACGACCACTTCGAGTTCCAGCCGATCTTGTCCTTCCACGTCTTGGGGCTGCGGGCTTGCCACGACCACCGCGGTTCGTGCCAGCGCTCCTCCAGCGCGGGCTGGAGCGTACCGCGCTGCGCGCTGAACCCGCCGCCCGTTGCCCCCGCAGTGCCGTAGGTGAGCTGCGCGCCCATCAGCCAGCCCGCACCATCGCGTTGTCCAGCTCGTCGCGCGCCTTGAGCAGCCGCTTTTCCTCCGGCGTGCCCACCAGCGAGGTGTCGTCGGCCGGCACGAGGATGGCGCTCCTCTGCCCGAGCTTCTGCTTGGCGTGGTACTCGACCATCGTCTGGCGCGCGGTGTCGAGCATGTGCAGGGTGAACTTCTCGTCCGTGATCGAGCCAGACATGCGCATCATCCCTGAGCGCATCAGGCAAAGCTCGATCTTGGCGACCACGGTATCGCCGTGCAGGTCCTCCAGCTTCGCCGGCCCCATCACTCGTCCACCACGGCGTGGATGTCCACCACGGCGCTGTTGGCGGTGATGTTCCACGCCACCATCGCCTGACCGCCGCCCGGCAGCACGATGCCGCGGGGGAAGGTGTAGACCACCGCAGCCCCGACCAGCGCCGCCAGCGAGAAGCGCCGGAAGAACTGCGTGGGCACGGTCGGGGCAGTGCCGAACGCGACCGCACCCTGCGTCTGCCCGGTCGGGCGGCCCTCGTCCTCGGCGATAAAGGCCACGCCACCGGTCAGCGTAGGGGTGTTCGCCGAGCGCCCGAGGCCGGTCACGCAGGCCGTCGCAGCGCCGTTGAAGTAGCCCCACTCCATCAGCGCGGGCTCGTTGGTGGCCGGCGCGAGGAACGCGTGCGAAGCCGCAGCGATCGTCGTGACCGTGGTTCGTTGTGCCAGCGAGTAAATCGCCATGAGTCCTACCTCCCTTCGGTTGACTGTTTGCGGCCCTGTTCCTGCCTTGGGGTCAGCACCACGCGGCTCATCTTGTCTGCCGCATCGTAGCTTACGTCCATGTTCCAGCCGGCCGGGACGGCAGCGGCGGGCTGCGGCGTAGCCTTTGCCGCCGCCAGCTCGAGCAGCTTGCGCTCGAGCGCAGCGCGCCCGGCGCGCTCCTGCGCCAGCGCACCCTCGGCGATCGCGCGCGTGCGCTCGGCCTCCTCGAGCCTCGCGCTGGCCGCGGCGAGCGCCTCGCGGGCGGCGCTCTCGCGCGCCTGCAGCACGACATCCGTAGGATCCTGCGGGACGTACCGGAGTACAGGCATCAGGGCTGCACTTCCATCGGCAGCACTTCCAGCGTCTCCAGACCGACATTGATCCACGATGCCGCACACCCATCCGCAGGCGGGTCTTGCTCGACCATCGAATGGTTGAACGCAGCGGCTGCCACTCGCGCACCTTCCAGCGTCTCGTGCGCCGACATGACAGCCGTCAGCTTGTAGCGTTCGCCGCGCACGAGAAGATAGATCACGGCGTCAGTTGCTCGATGATCGCCTGGTGGACCGTCATGCTTCCGGTCGCCACCGTCTGCGTGAAGAAGATATCCAGCGTCAGGGCGGATTGGCTGTTGAAGCCGGTTCCCACCACGGGAGCGGTGTTCCACGGCAGCGCGTAGCCGCCACCGGGGCCGGTCGTCGGGACAGCCGTGTTGATGATCGCCTCAGTCGTCAGTCGCCACTGGTTCATCAGCGTGGCGCTGGTGCCGGAGCCCACCGAGCGGCAAGTCAGCAGCCCCTCAAGGTAGAAGTTCACGTTCGTCTTTGCGACGATGTTGCCGAGGACTGCCAACGTATCTGCAGCCACCACGCCACCGAGACGCACGTCCCAGCGCAGCGTGCCGGGAGTGGTCACGACTACCGAGATCCGCCCGGTCAGCGTCACCCGCCAGATACGCCCGATCTGCCAGTAGCCGGCCGGGAGCGTGGTCGGGAAGTAGGTCGGCACGCACGACGCAGCAGCAGCCGCGGTGAGCGTCGGACCATCGGTGTAGCTGCTTGCGATTACCTGAACGGCCATGAAATCCTCGCTGTCGTTCTAGTTCGTGGATTACGTTTCCGGCTCTTCGATCACGCGCAGGATCGCCCCGGTCTTCTGGTCGCGTTCCGGCGTCCTGATGCGCCTTGCCCTCACCGCGTTCAGCAACTCGCCCTGCATCACGACGATCTCGCGCATGACCTCGGAAACGCTGTCGTTCTGCACGCCAACAGGAGCCGCTGCGTGTTCCTGCCGCTCGGTCTTGGGGCTCTCGGAAGCCTCATGCACGGCCTTGGCGCGCATCCCCTCGGTGATGATCTTCGTCGCGGCCTCGAGCGCGGCTTTCTCCAAGGCCGCATCCCGTTCGGCGCAAAGCTTCTCGGTGGCCTTGCGTTCATCGGACGCGATCCGCTCGCGTTCCTTCACTACGTCCGCTTCCAGCTTCGCCCTGGTTTCTGCTTCCTGCGCGGCAAGCCTTGCCGCCTCGGCAAACCTCTGCGCCTCAGCCTCGGCCTGCGCGTCGTTCGATCCCTTGACCGCCTCGGCAGCCGCGTTCGCAGCGTCCGCCTGCGCCTTCAGGGCGTCCGCGTTGGCCTTCTGCGCGTCAGCCTCCGCCCGCATCCGATCGGTCTGCGCCTCGTACTCCTTGACCTGAACCTCGCGGGCCTTCAGTTCCAGCTCGGCGGCCTTGTTCTTCTCCGCGAGCATCTTCGACTCGTCCAGCATCCGGTCGGCGTTCTGCAGCGCAACGGACATTTCCTCGATCACCGCCCCAGCCTGAGACACTGGCACCGGCCCACGCGGGGTCGCAACGGTCGGTTCCTCGCCCTCCTCCGGCTCCTGAACCTGCGGAGGCAGGAGCTTCTTCAGCATGGCAGTGGCTTCCTGCGCGCCGGCCATGTCTTGATTCCGGAACGCGAGGTATGTGATCACCGCAGCCGAGGCAGGATCCTTTGCCGCCTGCATGGCCGCAGTGAGGAACTCTGCCGCTTCCTGCCGCTTCGTGCTGTAGCTCGGCCCGGACGAAATCGTCAGGTCGTACTGGCCTTTGGTCAGGTCGCGTTCGACCATTTCCACTTGGCCGGTCTTCGGATTCCTGACCTCCACCGGCTGGTTGATCTTCGCCTGCTTGGCGGTGTCGTCCTCGCCCAAGATCCGCACCGTCCGCGCCGCGTCGTAGTAGTGCGGGATCATCGACAGCAGGCACCGCCCCACATGGCGCACGGTAATGTTCAGGTTGTCCGTGTAGTGGAAGTTCGCCACATCCCCTTGCTGCTGCTGCTCGCGCTCCTGGATGCCGCTGGTAGCCGTCCCCCTAGCCCCAAGGCTCGAATCGAACAGGCCCGTGGTGGCCTTCTTGTTGTCCGCGGCGTGCATCATCATCGCCAGCGCCCCCGTGGGGATGTCGGCCATGTGCTGACGCTGCGGAGGGGGCGCGAGAACGCCTTCGACGCTAACCGGGTCATACGGCAGGACCGAGTAGCTGCGAGCGTTCGCCGTCTGCCATTCCGGATACTGCTCGGTCTGGCCGGCAGCCGCGATGAACGGGGCCTTGGGACGCAGAGCGACTTCTTCCGTCGCCAGCGTGATCCAGTAGTTGTACATCCGGAACGGATCCTTGGCGTTTCGGATGATCCCGCTTCGCACAATCCGCCCGTTGATGTCGATCTCGTCCCCGTACACCGGGAAGACCGGAATCCACTTGCACTTGATCTCGGTGCGTTCAAGGACGTCCGTGCAAGTGATCTTGTACCACTCGACCTTGGGCCTGTAGCTATCGCGGCGGCGCTTGATGAGGGGCTCCATAGCCTTCGGAACCTCGTCCTCCCACATCGCCGTCCCGTCAGCCATCTGGCACAGCACCGCGGGCGCTTCAACGAGACGGTAGTACTCGCACACCGTCACCGTGTCAGTCGTCAGCCAGCCCTGATAGTTCGTGTTCCCGATCAGCGAGGTATCGCATGCGCCAGCATCCGGGTACTGGCGCTCGAATTCCTTCCTCGGCTCCTTGGACTCGATGAAGCAGAACTTCATGTCCGAGCCGTCAGGTTCCTGCGAGAGCGGGTCGATATGCACGCTCAACGCATTGCGCACGGACTTGTACATGATCTTCTGATCGAAGCTGTCCGGGCTCTCGAATTCCGTCACCAGCCTGAACCAGCCGAACCCGATCGCCGCCGCACTGTTCACCGCACGGGCATACGCCACGCTCGCGTTCGAGTCGTATTCGATGTGCCGGATAAGTCCCTGGTTGATTTCGGCAGTCTCTACGTCCGCATCGTCATCGACCGGATGCACCTTGACCGCGGGCTTGTTCTGCCGCTGCTCGTTCGTGACCTGGTGCAAGAACGTGGGGAGGTTGTTCACCGTCAGGCAAGGGCGACGTTCCTGCGTACGGATTTGCGCGGCCAGCGGATCCCACTGATTCAGGCCCCCGGAGAGAAACAGGAGGTCATCGATCGCGTTCGGATAGTTCTCGGCCTCGGCGTCCTCGCATTGCTTCCTGCGGTCGCGGGCTTCTTCGAGGATGTCATCGTCCGACTGCGTTCCACGTGGAACCCTGTCGCCCTTCTGCGCGGTCCTCGGCTGGGACTGAACCTCGTCCTCGGTCTTGGAACCGCTGTACCCGTCGATGTTGCCGTCTACCGGATCGCTCATATCACCACCTCGCCGGCATCGTTGACGGCAAGCGTCACCGTGTTCGCCTCAGGAAGTACCTGCGCCGCAGCATTGAAGCCCGGAGGAGGACGCACCATCAGCCGGTCCGGTTCCTCCTGCGTAGTCACGAATCCGAACTTCCCGTAGAACCGCTCGAGCTGCTCTGCATCCAGCCCTTCGGCGAACGGGACGGGCTTCAGGATCAGGATGTGCCCGGACTTGTCGGCCTCGTCGCAGACTTGCTGCAGGAGGGCAGTAGCCTCACCGCGCCGCTGCGACTTGCTGATCACGTTCAAGACCTCCCGGATTCCTGAGCGCATGTGGTCAGGCAGCCCGAGCGGGATGCCGATCACGCAGGAGGATTGGCGATGCTCTCGGAGTCCTGGCGTCATGCCTGCCAACTCGCCACCATCGAACGCTCCACCCTGGCGGGCTTCACTACCTTCGCCTTGCGAGCGCCTTCGCAGGCGTAGCGCAGGGCGTCGATCAGGTGGTTGTTCTTGTCCTCTAGGATCGGCACGACCTTGCCGGTCAGGGGGTCGGTCTTGTAGCGGTACGTGGTCAGTTCGTCGGCCATGTGGACACAGCGCGGATGCACCACGATGTCGAACGATTGCAGGAAGGCGATGCCCTCCTCAACGCTGCCCGAACCCTTCGTCGCCCGGTTGATCTTCGGGTAGCCGTGCGACTGCATGTAGCTGATCGTTTCCGGCCGCGCCGAGTCGGCGGTGATGAACCACTTCCTCGCCTCCGGAACGCGGTCGAAGAGGTCTGGCAGGTTCACGATCTCGCAGCCGATCATGTACGCCTCGTAGTCCACGTACAGGCGATTCCCTTCGATCGAGCAGCGCACGAGGCACGAGGGGTCGATGCTGTAGCCCCAATCCGCGCCGAGCCGGAAAATGGTGCCCTCCGGCCGGTCGAACTCTTCCACCGTCCAGTTTTTGAAGACCCGCGCCTCGCTGTGCTGCTGGTAGCCACCCAGCCAGACGTGCTGGTACTTGTCCGGATCTCGCCGCTTGTCGTACTCCATGTCCTTGCGCAGTTCCTCCGGGAACCACGGGTTGTCCTTGTAGGACACGGGCACGATCACGCTGTCGGGAGGCGCTTCACCACCGCGGAACAGGGCGTCTACAGGGTCGCTCGGCAGGTTGGGGTTCCACGCGAACCACATCTCGCTACCGGGCTTGCGGATGGTCGGGCGAAGAAGGTCAAGGCTTCTCTGCGTGAGCGATTGCGCCTCTTCCACCAGGGCGCGGTCGAAGCCTTCAAGCGACTTGATGGAATCCGCAGTGTGGTTCTGCATGCCCTCGAAGATCGTCGTGCCGCCCATCCGCGACTTGATGATCTTGTCCTGAACATCGAAGTAGTCCCCCGCGTTGTGCTGGGAAATCTTCGCCTCGAGCAGCTTCTTGACCGAGAACCGCAGGGACTTCTGCACCTCACGCACGCAGACGAAATCCAGCCGATCACGAAGGCTTTCGTCCAGCCAGTTGTCGGCCATGAAATGCGACTTGGCCGAGCCTCGCCCGCCGTACAGGGCCTTGTAGCGCGAGGGGCGCAGCAGCGGGCCGAATACCGGAGCGGTCGGGATCTGGATCGCCCGCTCCATGACTGCGCTCACCGAGGCTCCTTGGAGGGTTCAGCCTCGGGCTTCTCCGCTGGCGAACGGACAGGGGATTCCGTGCCAGCCACGGGGACTATGACTCGTTCGACGCGCTGGATCAGGGGCGAATCAGGGTCGCCGGCCAGCGTCATGATCTGCGAGGGCTTGCCATCCAGCCTGTCGGCCAGTTCCTTGATCGCCCAAGGCTCTCCCTTCGCTGCGCTGCTCAGCAGGCTTTCAGCGGCCTCTCGCAGACGCTTGCTGTCGTCCTGCGCCATTGCGCGATCTAGAGCGGCGCGAAAGCGTAGCTCTTTCTTCGGGACGCCCTTGGGGTTGCCAGATTGGCCGGGTTGCCACATTGCTTTTCAGGGGCAACCTGTTGACGCGACAGAGGGCCGGAATTCCGGTCCGTCATTCGCCTGAGCCGAATTGTGGTGTCCGCTCTTCACGGACAGGAACACTATGCCTAAACGCGGAAAGGGTTACACCGTTTTCCCGTGGCATTCGGGCACAGGGTGGCGTGGAGCATCAGGACAGCTTGGCCGATTGCGTGGCGAGGGTCTGCGCCTTCCTCCCATCCTTCGACGGTCGATTCGCCAACGCCGAGGATGATGGCTATTCGGTAGCGGGAGCAGCCCGCGGCCTTGATGTCCTGGAGTATGTCGGGCCAAGGCATCTTGACGGGGAAGATGTGGCCGGCGATGGGGGCGCGGATCTGGAAGGTGTTCATGTTCCCTTTCCGGTTGCGAGGTTGTCCATGTCGCGCTGCATCTGGCGCAGGGCCTTGACGATTTCGGGCATGGTCACGCCTAGCAGGGCTTGGCGCATGACGGCTCCGGCGCTGGCGGCGCTCATGTCAGGCGCTCGATGCAGGACTGGAGCAGGACGGCCACGAATACCGCCAGTCCGATCGCGGCTAGGCGAAGGCTCATCCCATCACCGCCTTCAGGGCTTGGCCCACGTCCTGCACGATGTACGCCTCGCCGCTGTAGGTCTGGAAGAACTCTTCCTGCGACTTGGTGAGCCGGCCGCCTGTGGCCTTGACCTCAAGCAGCACGGTGCGCTTCCTGAAGCCCACGGCGAGGTCTACTGGCTCCTTGATGTAGTAGACACTGGCGCCGATCTGGCGCAGGGCGGCGACGATCTGCCGCTGGTTGCTGTCGATGCGGGCGGCGCGTCTCATTTCCGGCGCATCCGTTTCTGCACGCTCGTCCGGCTGATGCCGAGGCGCTTGGCGATCTCGCGCTGCGAAAGCCCTCTCCCAAGGTAGACGGTCATCTTCCGTGTACGCATGGCGATCTCGCGCTTGGTAGGACGCCCACGACGGCGGCTGCCGGCCTCGGCTTGCGGGTCGTGTTCCTGCGCGGCTAGGGCTGCGTCGTACCAGTTCACGCCGCCCTCATTTCGTCCAGCCACAGGCCCAACTCGCTCGCGTACTTCGTCTCGCAGAAATCCATGAACTCGCGGAACTTCTGCGGCTCCTTGTCGCTGGAACGCTCAAGCGGAACGCGCTTCATGTTCCCGCTCGGCATCCTGATTTCCTTCCAGCCGTAGAACGCGCAGAGCATGTCTTCGTGCAGCCCTTCGGGACTGTCCCCGATGAACTCCGCGGCCATGCGGTGCAAAAGCCAGAGGCGCGAATTCGCGGACAACGTGCGCTTCTTCTTCGGTGGACCGGCTTCGACGTGCAACGGCAGATCCTGGCGCTTCATCCAGATTGCGAGCAGATCAATTTCGCGGTCGTCGCGCACGATGAATTCGCGGCTCACAGCCAATACTCCGCAAATCGCTTGCCGTTTCTCTCTACCATCTGCGACTGCACCGGCCAGCCCATCTTCTTCAACTCGCCCACGCGCTGCGAAATGGCATAGCAGCCGTACTGCGAGAGCGCGCTAGCGACGGTCAGCCTCTCCCCGCGCTTCATGGCCCGCAGCAGGACGCCGCATTGCGAGTCCTCGGAGGGAACTCGGCAGAAGGAAATGGCGAGTTGGTTCATCGCTTCAACTCCAGCCACCGCGCATCACGCTCGGGGTCGCGTTCTCCGGGATGTTTCTCTTCAAGCAATCTCAGGATCCCCCAGCCGTGGTCGCACTTGGCGTCATCGAAACGAAGAACGGTCACGCAGTTTGCGGTCTCGACGCGGGCGTAGGTCATGCGGCAAGCGCCTCATCGTCCTGCCCCGGCTCACGCACCGGCATCCGCCTAGCAGCCCGCACTTCGTCGGCCATCTTCTTAGCCAGTTCGCTCTTGGGTGCGTCCATCCACTGACGCATATCCGCCACGGTTCTCGGACGGCTCAGCATCGCTTGCACTCTGCGGACGTAGGAGATCTTCTTTTCCGTGGTGTCCAGACCGCGCTCTCGACACCATTCCTCGGCGCGTTGCGTGTGGGCGGAAAGCTTTTCCTGCTCGCCATCGGTAATCCATCGCTGCGCGACTCGCGGCTTTGAAGTCCATCCGCACAGGCAGACCTCGGCATCAGCACGCAACCGACGCTTGCAGTTGGGGCACATCATCGGGACACCCTCCCGGCTTTGTCCTGCTCACGCTTGAACCAGTTGACGAGGAACCGCTCGCAGTTCGACTTGC
>ERZ869929.471-NODE-471-length-24277-cov-45.510362_pt1 | contig 24277 bp, 27 predicted proteins | sample MGYA00579312_ERZ869929 | MGnify/ENA primary metagenome ERZ869929 (study PRJEB32216, sample SAMN09231818) | wastewater metagenome | place: USA: Maryland | collected 2016-08-09 | study: EMG produced TPA metagenomics assembly of the PRJNA472060 data set (Reclaimed... | reverse complement strand
GTGCGCGCTCTTGCGGCGCCGGCGGCTTCGCGGGGTCGGTCGGCTGTTGCTGGTCAGCACCGAGCAGCCGCTCTTCGCCCTTCGGCAGCGGGATCCCCAGCGCGTCGTGGTACCAGACCTCGGGGATGCGAGCGCCAGTGGCCTTCGCGACCTGCAGCGTCTTCGCGAGCTTCTCGAGGTCCTTGGGGGCCTCGTTCTGCGCGCACAGCCGCGGCACCGGCGTGGTCGCCCCGAAGCGGTCGGGGTTCGCGCGCACGAAGCGGCGGAACAGTTCGTTCGCCGATCGCTCGACGCTGCGGCAGTCCGCGCGGTACGGCGTCATCGCCTGGTCGGCGGCGGTCTCGTGTGAGGCCCGCGCGCCGGCGACGATGTCCGTGACGCCCGTCGTGCCGTTGATGGCCTTCGACAGGAGCTCGTTGACCTTGTCGCTGGTCAGGATCTGGTGCGGGTTCGCGGGCACCTCGAAACTCAGCGCTTCGAGCCGCACCGTGTCGGGCAGCACCGCGCGCATGGCCGACGACATCTTCGTCAGGGCCTTCAGCGCGGCCTCGCGCTCGACCGGCGTCGCGGCGCGGTTGCCGTTGCCCTTCTTCAGCGCGCCGTCTTCCTTCGCACCGCCGGCGTTGAAGTACGCGACGACCGGGGGGCGCCCGAGCATCTCCAGCAGCGCCATCAGGTCCCGCCAGCTGTAGACGCCGAAGAGCCAGTACCAGCACACGACCGCGAACAGCCCCTCGCTCGCGCGGTGGCCGCCGACGACGCGGGGCTCGTGCACGAGGAATTTGTCGGGGTGGAAGGCCTCGACGGGCTGGCCGTAGACGCTGTTGAAGCGCGAGAGCGGGTCGCCGTTGTCGTTGATCCGCAGCCGCCAGGGCCCGGGGTCCGCGCGGTCGCAGGCGTAGGACAGCCGACGCTCGGCGATGCGCTCCAGCGCCACCGGAGCGACGAGGCCGCCCTGGCGCTCCCACACGACCTCGTGCAGCCCCGCGGGGTAGTATTTCGCGCCGACGATCTCGGCCGCCCAGGTCTCCCACCCGCGCAGCTGCCACTCGACGAAGAGCTCGGAGCACGCGGCGGCAGCGCGCTTCGCGGCCTGCTTGTTCGTCCCCTCGCCCGGCTCGACGAGGTACTCGGTCTCGACGACCGCCTGCTCGCGCAACGCGAGCTGCGTGTGGAGGTGCGGGTACGTCCGCCGAGCGTGGTCCGCCAGGTCAACCCACTCGCGCAGGTTGCCTTCGTTGCGCGCGAGGATGATCCGCGACAGCGTCTCGGGCGAGACGGCGTTGCCGAGCGCCTGCGCTTCGCGGTCGACGTACGGGGCCGGGATCGCGACGTCCGCCATGCGCCCGCCAGGGGCGCCGCGGAGGCGCTCTACGGCGGCCTCGAGCAGCTCCCCGGCTGCGCTGGTGATGCGATCGAGCAGGGCCATTCGTGGGCTCTCAGCGCCCCACGAAGGGGCTGTAATCGGTGCCGTCGTCGGGCATCTCGGGCGGGTCGCCGACGTTGGCGAAGGGGTCTGTGACGGCGCAGAGCGAGAGCAGCGCGGCGTCCGCGCGGTCGGGGCTGCGACGCAGCCGCTTCCGCAGGTCGTCTTTGCTCTCGACCTTGATCCGGTTCTTGCCGTCGACCGCGTACCGCGGGGCGACGAGTTCGCTCTGCAACCGCGCGTCGTCGGGCAGCGCGCCGCCCTGCTTCAGCCACTCTTTGAAGGCGAAGTGCAGCTCGGCGCGCAGGTTGATGTAGTCGTCGCTGGCGTCCGCGGCCTCGGCGGTGTTGACCGCGACGACCTCGCAGTCCTCGCGCCTCGCGAGCGCGTCGAACACCGAGGCGCCGACGCCGTTGGCGTCCACCGCGAACAGCGGAAGCTCCTGCGGCAGACGCAACAGCTTCGCGTCGGCGAGAGCGATGATGGCGCGCGCCGCGGTGTCGGGCCCGTCGCCCTTGGCCACCGGCAGCAGCGGGTACATCCAGCGTCCGCGGCGCGGGGCCAGGATCGTCTCGTCGTCGCCGAAGCGCGCGACGTCGAAGCCCACGACGAGCCGCTCGTCAGCGTCCTCGGGGGCGATCTCGCCGCGCCCGCGCTCGACGGCGTCGAGCACCAGCGCGAGGCCGATCACCGCGTCGTCGGAGGTGTCCGCGAAGCGCCCGCCGACGCGCACCTTGTAGAGCGGGCTCTCGGAGCCCCACTCCTCGCGCTTCTCGGCGATCCATGCCTTCGTCGCGAGCCCTGGAATGGGCGGCTCGACGGCGGCGGCTTCCTCGCTGGAGATGGTCAGCGCGCGGTAGAAGCGGCGCTTCTCGTGATGCGAGGCGAAGAACTCGCCGCTTTGCTGCGTCGGGTTCGACGCGAGCACGATCCGGGCGCCGCCGGCGCGGTTGCCTTCGATCGCCTCGAAGATCTCTTCGGAGATGCCCGACGCCTCGTCGAGCAGGAACAGCAGATGCGCGCCGGAGACGCCCGCGGCCTTCTCCGGGTCACGCGAGGTGAACCCGAAAATCTCGCGGCCGTCGTCCCACTGCACGCCCGTCTCGGGGTCGAGCGCGGGCTCCGGGCCGAGGTCGTAGCCGCGGGCCGCGGCGCGGCGCCAGAACGCCCGCACCTCGCGCCACAGGATCTTCTTGACCTGGCGCGCGGAGGCGCTGGTCATCGGCACGCGCGCGGCGGGGCGGTGCTCGGGGTCGCTGGTGAACCACCACGCGAGGATCGCGAAGGAGGTGCTCTTGCCCGTCTTGTGGCCGCTGGTGACCGTGACGCGGTCGTGGTCTCGCGCGGCGCGGAGGAACTCAGCCTGCCGCTTCCACACCCGCAGCCCGCCGACCTCTTCGGCAAAGACGACGGGGTCGCGGCGCGCTTCAGCCGACGGCGTCTTCTTCGCTGCCTTCGGCGCCGGAGCCGCCTGCAACAGGCGTCGCGTCGCCATAGCCTGCACGGGCGAGCGCGCCGAGGAGAGCATTGTAGGACTCGGGGGAAAGGGCGTCGCGCGCTACGTCGAGGATCTTTTCGAGCTCACGGAGCACGACCTGCTCGACCTGCACGCGGCGACCGAAGTCGTCGGGGAACTGCCGCTCAAGCAACCACTGCGCGCTCGACACGCCGTCGGCCAGCGCGTCGTTGCTCACGACCTTCAAGAGCTTCTGCGCCCAGGTCGCCTGTGCGCGCTGCACGTCGCGGGCGAAGTCGGCGACGAAGCGCTCATCCTCGCTGAGCGCGGCCCCGTCGGCTTCGCGACGCATGAGCCGCTGCCCCTCGGCGAGCCAGCGGTTGACCGAGACGTAGGAGGTGCCTGCGAGACCAGCCGCGCGCGTCAGCGACAGACCGCCCGTGACGTGCTCGCAGATGCGGGCGCTCAGCTCGGGGGTCAGAACTCGCGGACGCATGGGGCTACCTCATCAGCGCGTCGTACTCGGCGAGCGAGTGGACGCGGGCGGGCTCGGCGAGGCCCGGACGCCAGACGAGCGCCCACCCCCGCTCGGCGAACAGGTCGACGGCGGCGGCGCGCTCCAGGTCGCGGAACTCGCGGCGGTTGCGCTCGATGCCTGCAACGGCCTCGGCGGCGTGGTGGCGGTGGTCGGGCATCAGGCTTCGGTCGCGCGGGCGCGCGCACCCTTCTTGGTGGGCTTCTTCGCCGGGGAGGGACGGGGCAGACGGGCGCGGCGCGTGGCCTCGCCGATCGCGCGGACGAGGCGCACGATGCCGTTGGAGGCCTCCTGCACGATCGCCGGGGCCGCCGCGACGGCGATGGCCCACAGCACGATCTTCGCGGGGTGCACCTCGAGGTCGGGCTCGCCCGATTCGTCGTCGCGCAGGAAGTCCAGGTCGTCGGTGTCGAGCATCGTGGGCCTCCTGTGCTGCGTGGTCGCGAGTGCGCCGACACGGTCAACAGGACGCGTCACGAAGCCGTGATGCGCTGTGGTCCGTGGTGTGTGGGTTCCGCCCTTGGCCGGGCGCGTCCTGTTCACCGTGTCGACGTGGTCGCGGGAGACGGAATCGAACCGCCTGCCTCCGGGGGTACCTGCCCGGCGAGCTACCGCTGCTCCATCCCGCGAGGTGCACGGGGCGTTACCCCGCGCGGCCACGACAGCGGCGCCGCCGGCGTGGCTTCCGCAGCTACGCACCGGCCGGTGGAGCTACGGACCGAACTGGTGCGGCCCGCCCTTTCGCGGGGCCCGTGCCCGGTTTCGCTATGCCGCCGAAGCGGCGTTGGAATTGTCGTTCGCCGGGATGCTCACGCCGAGCCACGCTTCGAGCGCGTCGCGACGAAGCAGCCACCGGCCGCCAGAGCGGTTCGCCGGGAGTACGCCACGGCGACACAGCCGAAGAACCGTGTCGGGGTGGCACTTCAAAATCTCCGCGACCTGCGTCGTGGTCATCCGTACCCCCCTATAAATATAGGTCCGTCGGCGGGTATCGTTTCTGACTTTTCTTCCGAAACGTCATTGGCGCAGGCGTTCTGTGATGCGTGGTGCGCGAGCACGTCGGCGCACAACGCGCGGAACTCGGAGGGGGTCATGTCGGTCTTCGCGCGGTTGACCGCGGCGCAGGTCCACACGAGGTTGTCGAGCTCGTCGGAGCCGCCGCGCGACCGGGGCAGGACGTGGTCGACCGAGGCGTTGACGCCGGGGGTCAGCTGCCGCCCGGTGTACGCGCACCGGCCGCCCTGGGCGAGCCACAGCCGCGCCAGGTCAGGGCCCCGCGTGCGCGAGCCGAGGGCGTGGCTGGCCATCATCGCGAACCAGCACCACTTGCAGTGCGCGCCGGCCTCGGCCTTCGCGTCGCAGCGCACGCACTTCCCTTCGCGGCGGCGGCCCGCGATCAGGCAGCGCATGCGGTCGCGTTGCTTCGACCGGCAGGCCTCGCAGGTACGAAAGCGCGGGTCCTCGAGCTCCGCGCCGCAGATGCAGTGCAGGGCGTCCACGATGCTACGCCGCGGCTCCAGCGCGCCCGCGGGGGCGCTCATCGTCGAAGGGCGCGAGGAAGTTGCGGATCGCCTGGACCGAGAGCATCGCCGCGCCGATCGTGGCGGGCGTCCCGGGCAGCTTGCCCAGCTCGACCGCGGTCCACATCGTCACCGCCGCCGAGGCCCAGCACACCAGCGTCAAGAGCAGCTTCAGCACGGCCACCTCCGCACGGCGGCGACGGTCTGTCGGAGCACCTCGGCGGCGAGGATCAGCGTCGCGGCGCAGAGCGCCGGGGCCCCGTGGCGCCAGAACAGCACCGCGAGCGCGAGGAGCGCCACGACGTACGCGGCGAGGACCACGACGCCGACGACGAGAAGGCCGAACAGCGTCAGCTCGCCGTCGGAGAGCACGGGCTCGGAGAAGAGCTTGAGGTTCATCGCGGGGGCGTCCTTCGGCGGGATGTTGGGATCGGCGGGCGGCGGACGCGGCCTCGCGCGCCGCTCGGGCTCCGTGGGCTGGGGCCGGTACGGGTGCCCATGCGGTGCGGCGGCGAGAGGCAACACCCCGCGCACGAACTCGACGAGCCGCGCTGTGACGGCCACGCGGTTCGCCTCGGACGGCTCCGGCTCCCGCGCCTTCTCCGTGCCCTGCGCCCTCGCCGCGATCTTCGCCAGCTCCTCCGCTTCCGCTCGCAGCTTCGCCGCGCGGAGGTCACACGCTGCGGCCTCCGCGCGCAGTCGGTCCGCTTCGACCGCGGCGTCGGCGGGCGCGGCGGCGGCCCACTGCGCCACGGTCCAGCACTCGCGCGCGTCGAGTTCCGTGTTGTGGACAAAGGCCCGCTCCGGGTACCGCTTGGCGAGCTCCGCTGACGCCGACAGGGCCAGCTCAGCGGTCACACCGTTCACTCGCTCGCAGCCCTGGCGGGGACGCCCCGCGTGCCTCACCGCGTCGGCCGCGCCGCGCGCGAGCGCGTATCCCTCGAACTGCCCCGTGACCTTGTACAGACGGATGCTCACGGCCACCACTCCTTCACGCCGTTGACGTCGAACGCCCCTCCGTGCGCGCGGCGGAAGCGCACGGACAAGATCAGCGAGGGGAAGCGCGGGGCGAGCCAGCGGCACGCGCGGCGCAGCACCGAGGCACCCGGCAGCGGTGGCGGCGGGACGCAGCGGCGGGCGGCGGCCGAGCAGTGCTTGGCCTCGACCTCCGCAAGCCACACGTCGAGTTCGGTCATGCCCCGGGCGAGCACGTCGTAGTCGACGTCGAGCACCTCGCCCGGAGGCGAGGCGCTGGCAGGGACGATCGCTCACGGGCCCACCGAGAAGGTGCCGGCGGGCATCGTGCAGACGATGTCGCCGATCCTGATGCCGTCGCGGCCGAAGATGTCCACCGATCGAAGCTGGGTCGCTCGCAGAGCCGCGTCGCGCTCGGCCACGACGCGCTGGACGGCGGCGAGGGTGCCCTCTTCACGGTTCGCGAGGGTGATCGTGCGGAGGTTGAAGACGAGCACCCGCATGGCCTCGCGCTCCTTCGCGAGCTTCTCTCGGCAGTTACGCAGAGCCTCGACGGTCTTCGTCTGCACGGCCAGCGTGCCGTTGTGCGCCTCGCGGCTGCCGTCGCGCTGCTTCTCGACCTCGGCGATGCGCGCGTTAAGCTCCACGCGCTCGGCCTCATGCTCCTTCGTCGCGCGGTCGATGCAGGCTTGCGCGGCGTTGATCTGGTCGGCGCAGGCCTTCCGCACCCGCACCTCGGTCTCAGCGATGACGCGGTTGCGTCGGGCCGCGAAGTCCGACCGCTCGAAGTCGAGGTCGGCCACCGCTCGGAGCCGGGCAGCGTCGATGCGGCGGGTCGCGCGCTCGACCTCGTCGTCGATGCGCCGGGCGTGCACCACGCCGAAGTGCTCGTCGGCGCCCTCGCCGAAGGCCTTCACGACCTCCGCGCGCAAAGAGCAGAGCTTCGACACCATCCCCGGGATGTCCGTGGCGTCCTCGTCGTGGATGCCCAGCACCGCGCAGGTCTTCCGCAGGATGCCCGCGACGGCGCGCACGGTGTCTTCGACCCGCTCGCCGGGCTCGCACCGCAGGGCCGTGGCGACGCTGGCCTGATCCTGCGACGCGAGCTTCAGGGCCTCGCGCAGCTGGGCTACCTCGCCCTCGCTGGGGGCCTTCGTGCGGAGCAGCTGATGCGAGGCTTCCAGAGCCTCGCGCAACTGCTCGACGCGCGCGGACAGCGCCTCGTTGGCCGCCTGCACGCGCTTCGCTTCGGCGTCGCGCTCCGATCGCCCCAGCTGGTACGCCGCGTTGCCGACGCGCTGGAGCTCGTCCACCTCGATGGCCCACAACCCCTGGGCGATCGCCGTGCCCTTGAAGTCGATGACGTGCGGGGCCTTGGCCTCGGTGCCGGGGCCGCCGTTGGTGTTGTTCGTCTCGTTCACGATCGCTTCCCCTTCTTGGTCTTGTTGGTCTCACGGGCCCTGGTGAGGGCGACGAGTTCACGGTCTGCGCGGGCGTTGGCCGCGGCGGTGGCGGCCCGAAGGCGCGCGAGGTCCAGGCGCTGCACGGTGTCGACGCCGGAGCCCTCGCGCGCCGCGGCGTAGGCCTCGAGGGCGGCGTTGACCTTGCCCTCGCCGACGAGGCGCATCGCGGCGTTGCGCTTCGCGGTGCTGCCCGGCCCGCGCAGCAACAGCCACTCGGTGCGCTGCTCTTCGGGGGCGAACACCAGCGCGACGCGGCCGTAGAAGCCGCCGGGCTGCCGCACGTCGTAGGTGAGGTCGCCGATGTGCACGCGCAGGGCGGCGCTGTCGTAGTCCTCGCGCGTCCCCTCACCCGTGGCGACGAACGCGTACCAGATCACCGCGGCGTGCGCGGGCTCCAGCCTGTCGAGCGTCCGCGCGCAGCGGACGGCGCGGCTGTAGTCCTTTGAGCACCGGTCGACGACGTCGGGGCGGCCGTTGCGGCCCTCGCCCCCATCGACGCGCTCTTCGGGCAGCGGCAGCGCCGCACCCTCGATCAGCGGCAGCCACTGCCCGAGCAGGTCGAGGTCCCGCTCACACTCGCGACGCAGCCGCGGCGTCACGCCGACCCCTCGACGCGGGCCAGGCACATCCCGCCCGTGGCCGGCACGTCTGCCCACAACGCGCGCCAGGCCCACCCGAGGCGCAGGGCCACGACGGCGGCGAGGCGCTCGTAGTCGGGGTTCCCGTCGGCCCGCATGGACCCGGTGCTGGCCGCCGGGGCCTCGACCTCGTCGCAGCTCAGGTACGCGCCCGACCAGCCGACGCCGCGGACGCGAGCGAGAGCGCGCAGGATCTCCGGGGCCCGACGCGCGATCACCGGAGCACCTCGACGAGCCGCTCGACCTCGGCCTCCGTGGCGCGCGCGTCGTCGGGCGTGACGACCACGCGCACCGCGCACTCGCCGAGCAGCGGCGACGCGCCGTCGAAGCCCGGGGGCTCGACGAAGGCGCACAGCCCCCAGGGCAGGGCCTTGATCGCGGCGACCTGCGACGGGTGCACGGCGTCGAGCAGCACGACGCTCCGCACGCTCCGGGCGGCTCGCTCCAGCGCGAGGCGCGTCCACAGCGCCTTGTCGAGGCCGAGGCCCGCGAGCCCGAGCAGCTGGCACAGCCCCGGCACCGTCAGCCCCGCGCCCGCGGTCTCGATGGCCTCGTGCAGCCCGACCAACGCCACCGCGACGTCGGCCGAGCGCTCGACGCTGAGCAGGGCCGTCAGCCGCCCCGCAAGGTGCGGCATCCTGTCCTCGAGCGACCGCAGGAAGCGGTAGCTGCCCGCGCCGGCGATGGGTCCGTCGCCCGCCGCCACGACGACGCCCTCGCCCCCGAGCATCTCCGCGACGAGGCGCCGCGGGCCGTCGGCGAAGCGGTTCAGGTAGACCGCGACGCGCTCGGCCACCGCGAGACCGAGGACGTCGCGGGCGGCGTCGCTCGGGCCGGTGAGGCCGACGACGCGCTTCGTTGCGGTGTCGCGCACGGGGCCGGTGACGTGCGCGTGCTCCCACGCGTCGACGACGATGCCGCGGGCTGCGTCGCTCGGGCCGCTCTCAGAGAGCACGGAGCACCTCCTCCGCGGGCAGCTGGACGCCGTAGAAGTTGAAGTTCGTGCGGACCATCCCGCGCGCCATCGACTGCCGCGTGCGCCGCGTGAAGGTCCACGACCCGCGGCCGCGCAGCGCCTCCAGCGTGTACGTCTGGTGCGCGATGGCCCGGTGCGCCGCACGCTGCAGCTGGCGGGTCATCTTCGCGACGAAGGGCGGGGCGATCGCGACGGTGAGCTTGCCCGAGCCGTCGCAGGTCACGCACGGCCGCACGACGTGGTAGCCGTCCCACACGATGCTGGAGCCGTGGAGACGGCCAGAGCAGCTGGGGCACCAGATCGTGTGCGTGCGCCCGGCGGGGGGCGGGGGCTCGACGGGTTCGGGCGCGGCCGTCACCACGGGGGCGAGGTGCTCCTGTGGGGGGGTGTGGTCGAGCGGCCGGTCGCGCTCGCGCGTCGGCAGGTCGAGCACCACCGAGGCCGGTGGCGTCGCGCCGAAGAGCCCGCCGGGCGTAAGGGCCGCCAGCGCGGCGAAGAGACCGAGGAGGGGGGATCGCATGACACCTATCGTGCTCACGCGACACCGCAGCGGCAACAGGTTTTGGAGCCGTGCCCACACCGACGCGCATGACGCTATGTGTATCGTCGCAATCGGCCATTTGTGGCCGTCTACTAGGGGCTAAAGGTACAGACTATAGTCGGGGTAAATAGTGATGGGGCTTGAGCCCACCGCCGAACGGCCAAACGGGCCGGGGTAGGCAAAGGTAGTATTGTGCAATTTCAAGCACTTACCGGAGTCATGTGACTCCGAGCGGCGGCGACCTGCCGCAGGAGGGCCGCGAGGGCCGCGTTGACGGGTCGCGAACCGTCCTCGTAGTCCTTGATGGTCTCGGGGCTGCAGTTGAGCTCGTAGGCCAGCCGCGAGCGCGACCAGCCGGTCTGCGCCCGCAGCGCCCGGGCCTCGTCGGGGGTCATCGCGCTCTTGCCCTTCGGCCGCCCGCCGCGGGACACCCGCACGGAGACCGCTGAGGGGTGCCAGGAGGCGCCGGAGGGCAGGAGGGTACCGACGTGGCAGGCTCGCCCGGGACGGGCTCTGTGGACCGTCCTGAGCCGACCGTGAGCCTGCTCCAACTCAGCCCGCGCCATCGCCTCGAACCGCTCCTCCCACTCCTCGATCCCGAGGACGGCGCACGCGTGGCGGACGTCGCCCAGGTTCGGCCACGGGTCGCCGAGGGTGACCAGGGCGTCGGCGTCCGCCATCAGGTTGAGCCCTCGCAGCGCCTGGTAGTGCCCGAGCAGCAGCACGCGCCCTTCGCCCCGCCACGCGTCGACGCAGGGCTTCAAGGCCTCGACGGCCGCGGCCAGGGTCTCGGGCGTCTGCGCGGCCTCGCGCCACGCGGCCGCGAGCGCCGCCGAGGGGCCGCTGTAGGCCGCCTCGAGCGCGAGGCGCAGCGGGCGGAAGGTGATCACCCCGAGCGTCTGCGCGGGGCCCTCGCAAGCCCACGCGAACGCCGCCCGTACCGCCCGCACGAGCTCGTCGCTGACGACGAGGCGCCCGTGCGCGAACCAGCCCGCTCGGTTCGCCCCCGAGCGCCGCAGCAGCGTCCGCGCGACCGGGGCGCCGTCGGCGACGACCAGGTCGAGCACCTTCGGCTCGTAGCCCACGACCCGCGCGATCAGCGGGACGTGAAGGTCCACGTTGGCGTCGGTGACCACGACGGCCCCGTCGCGCTTCAGGGCCCCGACGAACGCCTCGCGGACCTGCGAGACCACGCACACCCGCCCCTTCGCCCCGCCCTCGACGCGGAACGCCACGGGGGCCTCGGACGTCGCGGCCCGGTAGAGCAGCCCGCAGACCCGCGACGCCGACCCGAGCACCTGCGCCAGCGCCGCCGACGCCCTCGCCCGAGCCATCGCCGACCACTGGATCGGAGGGGTTGCCGTTTCCCGCCCCGCCAGGGCCCCGCGCGCGGCTTTGATGGTGTCGCCGCTGGTACCCCCGCCGGGGTCCTCTCCGAGCGCCTCCAGCGCGCTCCCAAGGTCGTCTGCGTCGATGGCATCTACCGCCCCCTCGACGGCGGTGGTGAGCGTGTGCAGGTCGCCCTCGGGGGCGATCTCGCGGACCCAGGCCGAGACGGCCTGCAGCAACGGGCGCATCGCCTTCGCGTAGGAGTCTTCGAAGCTGCCGAGGGCGATCAGGGCCGCGTCGAAGTCGCCCGCGGGGATCGTGGCCCCCTCGACGAGGGCGGGGGGCTCGTCGACGACGAGCAGGCCCGAGGTCCCGGCGAAGCCGTCGAGGGCGCCGAGCAGCTGGTGCGGGCCGACGGCGACGCGGGCGTCGTCGGGGCCTTCGACGCCCCGCCACGCGCGGCAGGTCGCCTTGTGCGGGCACGGGGCCCGGCCGCGGCCCTCGCAGAACTCCCGCACGACGGACTGCCCGCCGCCGGCGAGGTGCCGCGCCGCGTCGAAGAACTTGCACTCGCGGGTGCCGTCGGCGCGCTTGAGCGACAGCGGCCCGAAGAAGCGCTTCACGCCGACGCCCTGCGCGGCGAGGTCCGCGGCGACCTGGATGGCGAGGTCGTTCTTGTCGACGCTGATCGCGGTCTTGGACCCGCGCGGGGCGCGCGTCGACTCGCTCTCCGGGTCCGCGTGCTCTCGCGCCGAGCGCTCGGCGGCGATGACCTGCGCGGAGTGCGTCTTGCCGAGGCCGCACGGCGCGCGGACGCAGACGACCTCGTCGCGGGCCTCGCGCAGCACGCTCTCCAGGGCCTCGACGGCCTCGCGCACGGGCAAGCCCGGGGGCGGCGCGGGCGTGTCGTCGGCAGCGAACGCCGCGACGTCGCCCCGGGCGAACGCCGCCCGCACCGCGCGGCCGACGGCGGGCCACAGCGCGTCGAGCGTCCCGAGGCCGGCGACGCGCTGCCGCGAGAGCCAACGGGCCACCGTCGAGCGCCCCGCGGTCACGCGGTCGTCGCGGCGGGTGTCCGCGCCTGTGGCGTCGCTGATCGAACCGCACAGCGCGGGCACGTACTCGGGCTCGACGCCGACCTCGAGCAGCGCGCCGGCGACCGCCAGGAAGAGCTCGTGCCACTCGGTGGCGACGTCGCGAACGGCGGCTGCGACCGCGTCGACGCCCGCGCGGTGCGCGTCGGCGACCACGGCGCGCTCGACGGCCGCGACGGTCTCGACGTCGACGGGCGCGCGGGCCTTGGCCGCGGTGCGAGATGGCGCGCGGGCGACCAGCACAGGCACGGAAGGGACGGGAATTTCGCGCATTCTTTCGATCCTCACTTCTCCGTGGAACGGGGTTTTCTTGCGGGTCTTGGGGTTCTCGCGCAGCACGCGAGCGAGGCGGAACAACCGCGTCCAATCGCGGCAGGAGCGGTCGACGACGACGCCCGCGGCCTTGAGGTCGAGCAACCAGCGCCACAGCACGGCCTCGAACTCGGCGACGGGCAACGCGCGCTCGAGCGGCTGCACGATGCGCCACCCGCCGCGCGTGAGGAACACGCCCGCGTCGGAGAGCATCGGGCAGGTCGCCCACGTCGCCTCAAAGGCATCGCGGTCTTCGTCGGTCCAATCGCGGTGCTCGGGGTTGTCGACGTCGGCCGAGAGCACCGAGGCGCGGGGCTCTTCGCCGATCTGCTCTGCGAACCATGCGACGCGCGCCTTCGCGACGCGCGGCACGGGGTCGACGGACGCGACGGTCCACGCGAGCGCGTGCGCGTCGTAGTCCCAGGTGCGGGTGATCGCCTCGACGAGGTCGACGCGCTGGCCCACGGCCTCGACGCGGTGCGTGTTGCCGGGGGTCCCCGGGGCCTCGCGCCAGTCGGACGTGTGCAGCGTGCAGCCGCGCTTCGCGCACGACGCGCCCGCGACGCCGGGGGCGTTGACTGCGGGCGCGTAGATGCCGTTGAAGACCGTCAGGAAGTGCTTCACGCGATGCCCCGCAGCGCCCGGGCGAGCGCCGCGGCGTCGACCTCGGCGCCTGCGGCGCGTGCGACGTCGGCGACCACGCGCACGACGGCCTCGGCGACGGGCTCGTCGGGCCGCAGCTGCGCGAGCAGGTACAGCCCGCCGAAGCGCGCGACCATCGCCGCCCAGCGCTCCTGCTCGACGGTGCGCGCGCCGTCGGCGGCCTTGCACTCGATCTCCAGGCGGCGCCCGCCGGCGACGAGGCCCGAGACGTCCGCTGCGCCCGTGGGCGGCCCCGCGCGGAAGACGCCGCGCACGGCGCCGCGCGCGTCGCGCACCTCGACCTGCCCGGTGTTCTGCCGCCAGCACCGGCACCACGGCTGCGCGCCGAGGCCGAGGATCAGCAGCTGCATGAACTCCATCTCCAACGCGCTGCGCTCCGCGCGGGTGCTCTTCGCCTTCGTCTTCACGCAGCCTCCGTGTACGCGCGACGCGCGTCGTCCTCGGCGATCGCCTTCTTCAACCACACCGCCGAGCGCTCCATGCGCCCGACGACCCCGACGCGCGCCGTGAGCGCCCGCCAGACCTGCTCTTTCGCGGCCACGTCCTGCGACAGTTCGGGCCGCAACGACTTCCACAACACCACGGCCTCGCCGGGGAGCTCGATCGCCGCGACGCGCGCCAGGAACGGCGCGACGTCGACGGTCGCGGCCTGCGGCGCGGGGTCGTTCGGCGCCGAAGCAACGGCCACGGGACGCGTGACCACGGGCGCCTCGCCGAACTTCGCGCGGTAGCGCGCCCACGCCCAGCCACGGCGATACTGCCGCTCGCGCTCCAGCCCGCAGAGGCGCTCCCACTCGGCGGCCTTGTCCTCGGCGGTGAAGGTCGCGGCGTCGCGCGCGCCCGGGATCTTCCAGCCCGCGGGAGGCGCGCAGCCGACGGCCTCGCGGTAGCGGTAGAAGACCCACCCCGGCTTGTACTTCTTCTCTTCGGCCACGGCGCAGAGGTCGTCGAAGACGGCGCGCTTCTCGGCCGTCGTCAGGGGCTTCAGCTCGACGAGCTGCCCCTCTTGCTCCGGAAGCTCGGCGCGCTCGTCGGGCTCGTCGGCGCCGAAGTCCCGCCCGCAGCCGGGGCAGATGCGCGTGCGCGCGGGCAAGGCCATGAAGCACGCGTCGCAGGTCTTGACCGATGGCGCCGCGGCGCGCTTCTTCGGCTTGTCCTCGAGCGTGTACTCCCGGTCGTCCTGCGGGAAGCCGTGCTCGTGCACCGCGCCCGCGTGGTCGAGGATGATCGCGGGCTGCGCGGTGTCGCCCGACCACGGCCGCAGGATGCGCCCGGCCATCTGGAGGTAGAGCGCGGTGGACTTCGTCGGCCGCGCGAGCACAAGGCCCTTCACAGCCGGTTGGTCCCACCCCTCGCAGAGCACGCCACAGTTAGAGACGACGAGCGTCTCGCCGCGGTCCAGGCGCGCGAGGATCGCTTCGCGTTCGGCCTCGGGCGTCTCGCCGTCGAGGTGCTCCGCGGCGATGGACGCCTCGCGGAAGCGCTCGGCGATGTGGCGCGAGTGCTCGACGGAGCACGCGAAGACCACGGTGCGGACGCCGGCGAGGTGCTGTTGCCAGTGCGCGACGATGTCCCCGGTCAACGCGCGCTGGTCCATGAGCGCGGCGAGTTCTTCGCCATCGTAGTCCGCGCCGCGGGTCGCGACGCCGGAGAGGTCGAGCTTGCGCGGCGTCGAGTAGATGCGCGGCTCGACGAGGAAGCCCTCGTCGATCAGCACCCGGGGCGACGCGACGGCGACGAGGTCGTCGTAGGCAGCGCCGAGCCCTCGGCCGTCGGCGCGGTACGGCGTGGCGGTGAGCCCGAGCACCACGGCGGGGCCGCGGGGCGGGTCGAGCTTCGCGCGCTCGGCGTTGATGCGCTCGACGGTCTTCGCGTAGCTGGGCGCGAGCGAGCGGTGCGCCTCGTCGACGATGACCAGGTCCCACGGCTGCACCGGGCGGTTGACCAGCGTCTGCACGCTGGCGACCTGCACGGGGGCGCGGGGGTTCTTGCGGTCGTCTTGGGCGCGGATCACACCGACGCGCGAGCCGTCGAAGCCGAAGCCTGAGAGCTTCTTCACCGTCTGGTCGATGAGCTCTTTGCGGTGCGCGAGGAACAGCACCGTTTTGCCGTTAGCGACGGCGCTTTCGATGATGGCCGAGGCCAACACGGTCTTGCCCGCCCCGGTCGGGAGCACGATCAGCAGGCGGCGCTTCTCCTGCCGCAGCCGTCCACGCACCTCGTGAAAGGCGGTCAGCTGGTAGGGTCGAAGGGCGATCACGGCCGCTCCTCCCGGTGCACCGAGCACACGCCCGCCTCGCACAGCGCGCACGTCGGCGTGACCGCCACGCCCTGCGTGGCGCACGCAGCGATCAGCACGGCTTCGCGCTCGTGCTCAACAACCAACAGGCGCTCGTCGGTCGCCTCGCGCGCGGTGAGCCCCGCGGCGTGGGCGATCGGGGCGATGGCGTCGCGCGGGCCCGAGAGCCAGGCGCGACGGGACGAGGAGCGACGGAGGGTGATGTTCACGCGGCCCTCGCACACGCCACGTCCACCACCCCGCACATCACCCTCGGCGCCCGCGGGTACGGCAGCGACGCCCCAGCGTCCCGCCGCGCGCCCTCTGTCAGCCCCCACGCGTACCGGTGGCAGCCACCGTGCGGCAGCGGACGCACGAGCCCGGGGAGCACCTCGTCGAGCCACCCCCGCAGGTCCCGCCCGCCAGGGTCGGGAGCGCCCGCGGCGACCAGCTGCGCGACGGCGTAGCGCCACCCGCGCTCGCCACCGCGGATCTTCGCGACGGCACGCCCCGACAACACCGAGCCGTCGGGGAGCAGCCGGAGCGTCTGCGACCGCCCGCGCCCGGTGTAGACCGCGCCGAGGGCCTGGTACACGACCCCGACGTGCCCGGGGAGCACCACGCGCCCGTCGAGGGCGACACGGCGCACGGGGTCGGAGTACGACACGACGCCAGCGAAGCCCTCTGCCCGCAGCGCGTCGAAGCAGCGCGCCACGAACCACGACTCGGCGTTGCCGGGCACCTCGTCGCGCAACACCAGCCGCCCGAGCTCGCAGGCGTCCGACGACGACCACGGTCGCAGGACGGCGGGGTGCATCGGGACGCTGTAGACGGCGACGCCGACGAGCGCCCCGCCGCGCGCGTAGAGGCCGAAGCGCCGCCGCGCCGCGGGGAAGGTCCCAGCGTAGTGGTGGTCGAGCACGAAGGTCCGCGCGGTCGTGTCGTCAGCGATCGGTGCGACCTCGAAGGCGCGAGCGTCGAAGGCCGACGCACCGCGGACCCACCGGCACCGGCCGTAGCTGTAGCGCTGACAGACGTCGGTGATCACGCGGCCCTCCGCAGCGTCCGGGCGTTGGCCGCGACGAGCGCGAACGCCGCGGGCGGGCACACGCTGTTGCCCGCGAGTTCGATCTGTTGCGTCTTCGTGAGCGGCTTGCCGTCGAGCAGCGGGTCAAGCACGTAGTCAGGCGGGAACCCCTGCGCCGCGAAGAGCTCGCCGGGCGCGAGCATCCGCATCCCGATGTCCGCGATCTGGTACTGCTGCCCATGCACCGTTACGAGGCCGAAGCGCGCCTTCGTGGTGACGGTGTGGAGCGGTCCGAAGAGCGTTTGTTGCTGGGACTGCGGGTCGCCGTCGGAGCCGTAGTATTTGACGAGGAAGGCCCTGACCTCGGCGAGATGTCCGCCGCCCTTGCCGCCGCCCGTGGTCACCGTGGGGAGCGGTTCATCAACGCCCGCGCCCGTCGAGGTCCCGTAGAACTTCGACACGAACGACGACGCGACGGCGCCGGGCAACTCCAGCTGCGCGGTCACGAGCGAGTGATGGTCGCGCGCTGTCACCGCACCCACGGGGCGCTCGACGCCGTGCCCCACGACGCCACCGTAGTGCTTCGCGAGGAACGCCGTCACGAGAGCGTGTTTCTGGCCGCCCGCGACGACGGTGCCGAGGGGCTTGTCGAGTCCCGGCACCCGCGGCGCCTGGCCCTCGCGCTCGCCGTAGCCCGCGGTGATGAGCGTGGGCGACACCAGCGCAAAGCCTCCCGCGCTGGTGACGGTCTTCAGCGGCTCGACGCAGCTGGTCAGCCCACGCAACCTGCCGTCGCTGGTGTTGTCGACTCGCGTGACGTACGGCGTCACCAACGCCAGCTCGCCCCGGTTCGCGGCCGTGACCGTGCGGAGGGGCTCGTCGAGCGGGTGCGTGCGCGGCGGGCCCTGGTGCGTGAGCGGCACCACGAAGGGCGTCGCCGCGTCGATCACGTAGCGGCGCAAGCCCGCAGCGATCCGGCGCATGGTCGCGTCGGCGAGCGGCCTCTTGCGGTCGAAGATCGACGGGCAGGGCAACGTCCAGTCGATCACCTCGGCCGCGGTGCGCCACGGCGTCTCGCGTCCGCGGCCGTGCGTGGGCTTCGGCCACACGATCGGCTGTCCGTCGCAGCGGGCAATGAGGAAGAACCGCTTGCGCGTCGTCGGGGCGCCGTAGTCCGCGGCGACGAGCACGCGGTATTCGACCTGGTAGCCGCAGTCGACGAGGGCCGCGAGCCACGCGCGGAAGTCGCTGCCCTCGGCGCTCTTGATCGGGTAGCCGTTGTCGTCGAGCGGCCCCCAAGTCTGGAACTCCTCCACGTTCTCCAACAGGATCAGCCGGGGCTTCACCGCGCGAGCCCAACGAATCACGACATCGGCGAGCCCGCGGACCCCCTTCGAGCGCGGCTGCCCGCCCTTCGCTCTTGAGAAGTGGGTGCAGTTGTGCACCGCGATGCCGTCTGCGATGTAGCTCTCATCCTCTTCGACGCTGAGGTTGAAGACCTCCTCGACGTCGACATCTTCCTTGCGCTCGCGCACCGGGGCCCACTCCAACCCCTCTTCGCGCACGGTCTGGCGGTGCAGCGGGTCGAGATCCGCACGCCAGCGGATGTTCCACGACGGCCGCGCGTTGACGCGGCGCCCTTGGATCACGGGCGTGTTCGCGCGCCAGTACACCGCGGCGGTGAAGCCCAGCGTCGAGGCGAGCGCCTTGATGCTGAACGCGAGAGCCTTCGAGACGGTCGAAGCCTCGACAAGCCCGTGTCCGCTCCAGCCGTCGCCCGAGAGGTACCCGTCGAGCAGCGAACGCCGCATGTGGTCGTCCATGCCGAGCGACCAGCCCGGGAGCCTCTTCGCCTCGGCGCGGTGGCCGAAGTGCTCGCGCAGCCACTCGACGAGCCCTCTGTGAGAGGTCGCGAACTGGTAGGCCGTCGCAGTCTCGCGCTCCGACCACGCGAGTTCGTCGGCGCCGCACCTGGCACCCTCACGCGGCCACGCATTCAGCCGCTCGCGCAGCCCATCGACCTCGTGACGGCCGCAGGTGATGACGAGTTCGGCCCTGGTGTTGGTAAGTCGCGTCCAGCCGTCCGCGATGTATCGCCCCGCCAGCCACATCAGCTCGGGCGACACCTTCAGCGAGCGACCGCGGTAGACGGGAATCGCGGGCGGTTCGGCGCCAGGGAACGCCGTCGGCGTGGCCCAATAGGCGCCCTTGGCCAGGTTGCCCGCCGGCGTCCACGCGGCGGGCCCGAGGCTCCAGGGTCCGCCCCTGTGCGGCTGCGAGCGCTGGCGGACGAGGAACGGATGCTCGGCGCTGACGCGGAGACCCGGGTGTCCGTGCCCGCGCAGGGTCAGCACGGGCTTCCGCGTCGACATGGTCGACGTCACGCGCCGCCACCGTCGCTCGTGCGTCAGCACCTCGTCGCCCACGCCGATCGTCTCAATCGCGGCGTAGCCCCGCCGCGTGAGCACCATCGTCCCGGCCGGGAAGCAATCGGGGGAGAACCACGCGACCTCGACGACCCGCCCCGCAGCGGCTTCCTTCGGGTCCACGGTCCAGATGTCCTCGCAGTAGTGCCGCGTCTCGCGGTGGTTGGCCGTGTGCATCGCGATCGCGGCCCGCGAGTGGTTCACCGCGATGTCCACGGGGCGCCCGAGGGCCTCTTCGATGCCGGTGCTCGCGCCACCGCCCCCGGCGAAGTTGTCAACGACGATGCCGCTCACGCCGCCCCCGCGAGGTCCAGTGTCCGCTGACGATCGACCGCACCGGCTGCGATCGCTGAGGCCGCATCGATGTTCCGCACCGCCTGGCGGAAGTAGCTATTCTTGAGCTCCACCCCGATCCCGCGCCGGCCCGCGACGACGGCGCCGTAGACCTCGGAGCCAACGCCCATGAAGGGCGTCAGCAGCGTCTCTCCGGGGTTCGACCACAGCGCAAGCGCGCGAGCGATCACGTCCAGTTGCAGCGGGTGAACGTGTTTCTCGTCCTCGGGGTCGCGCGCCTCGCGGTACGGGAGCACATTGTCGAGGCGGATGTCGTCCCACACACAGCTCGCGTACTGCCTCCAAATCCAGTGCGAATAGCGGTTCTCGGTCTGCTTGCCCTTCCACCCGCGGAAGCTGTGCAGATCCTTCGGAACCTCGCGCTCGCCCGCGTACTCCAGGAGCCCGTGGGGGTGCTCGACGGGCACGGCGTTGGTGCCCTCGCGACGGAACAGCAGCAGGAAGTCCGCGCCCGCGTTCGAGCACTCCGTCGAGTCCTCGACGATCGCCTTGTGAGCGAGGTTCTTCGCCATCGTGCGGTTACGGACGGCGAGCGGCTCTTTCCAGATGCAGTACCGCGCGGCGTACCGGAACCCGAGCGCTTCGTGCAGCCGGATGACCTCGCCGGGGAGGTCGAACAGGTGATCGCAACCGCTGTTCCCGCTGGGCACGTCAGCGACGTGCACCACCGACATGCGCCCCGGCTTCGTGAGCCGGTGGAGCTCGCGCACGATGAAGCTGTAGTGCTCCAGGAACTCAGGGAACGTGCGCGCGTTCGAGAGGTCCCGCGGGCTGCTGCTGTAGTGGTACAGCGCCCCGCCACCGGGCTGCGCGAAGGGCGGCGAGTAGACCGAGAGGTCGATGCTCGCGCTGGGCAAGGTCGGGAGCACCTCGCACGAGTCGCCGTTGTAGATCGCGTAGCGGTCGGTGCACACCTGATCGATCACAGCCATGACGGAACCTGCTCCTTCTTCGGAAACGTTTGGTCGCGCGCGACGGCCATCCCATCGCGCATGTGTCGGACGAGACGAGAGAACATCACCTCCGCTTGTTCGGACTTCCGACGGAGGTTCGCGAGCACCGGGCCTTCGCCGTCCGAGACGACGTGATCCACGGTGACGTTGCGCTTCTGCCCGTAGCGCCACAAGCGACGCACGGACTGGTAGTGCTGCTCGAAGGAGTGCGTCGCAAAAGTCGTCATGTGCGCGCAGTGCTGCCAGTTGAGGCCCCACGCTCCGATGACCGGCTTCAGCACCAGCACGCGCGCTTCGCCCGCAGCGAAGGCGCGGAACTTCTCTTCCTTCGCCTCGTCGGCGTCGCGCCCCGAGACCTGGACGGCGCCGGGGATGAGGCGCTCCAGAAGGTCACCCTCGTCGTTCAGGTGGCACCAGCACACCGCCGACTCTCCGGTGTCCACAACCAGCGCAGCGGCGGTCTCGCAGCGCTCGCGCACCGTGCGGCGGCGCTCTTCGCGCTGTTCCGTCAGCCCGTGCGCCGGGACCGAGAAGAGCATCCCTTCGCGGGGCCTGCGAGCGCCCACGCGGTGCTCCCTCTCGATGAGCTCAGGGAGCACGAACTCGCTATCATCGAAGCCCAGGTCCGACGGACGGCGCAAAGCGCGAGCCCACGAACAGACCCAGCGCCAGAAGGGCTCTTCGGCGTGGCCCTTGAAGCGCCAGGTCACACCGTGACCACCGTCGGCCGCGAAGGCGCTCTTGCCCTGCGCCGTGCCGGTGTCGGTGCGGAAGAACCGCGTCAGCATGTCGCGCTGACCGAGATAGCCAAGAGCTTCGCTGTGCGTGCCGAGTTCGACGTAGTCGTTCGGCGCCGCCGTCGCGGTGTCGAGCAGCCGGTACGGCATCCTGCGAAGGAACTCCGTCACCGCGGTCCGCGTGACGCCCTCGAAGCTCTTGAGGATCGAACTCTCGTCACAAACCACACCGACGAAGTCCTCTGGGTTGAACAGGTGGAGCTTCTCGTAGTTCGTGACGGTGATTCCGTCGTGCGCCGTGCCGTCGTTGGACCGACGCGCCGCGACGCCGAACTTCGTGGCCTCGGCCAGGGTCTGCCCCACGACCGCCAACGGCGTGAGCACCAGCACGCGACCGCCCGTGTGGCGAACGACGTTCTCGCCCCACACCAGCAACATCGCGGTTTTGCCCATCCCGCAGTCCGCGAAGAGCGCGGCGCGCCCCTGCCGCAGCGACCACGCGACAAGCTCCGACTGGAAGTCGAAGAGGAACGGCGGAAGCCACAGGGGCTCGAAGCCGCACGAAAGGTCTGTCTGGGCCTTCCGCTGAATGAAGTCGTGGTAGACGCTCACGCCGCCCTCGCGAAGATCGCTGCGAGCTCGGCGCGCTCAACGTCCGTGGTGCTGCGCTGGCACCGCAGCACGGTCCTCCCCGTCGACACGCACCCGCGCCCGGCGGCGCTGACGGCGCGCTCGGCCTCGGACTGCGTCGCGAACGCCCCGAGCGGCTCGACCTCGCCCTCGGCGTTGCAGGTCCAGGCGTCGAAGCGCTTCGAGGTCACCCCCGCGCGCCACGGCTCGACGACGGCGGCGCTCACACGCGCCTCGAGGTCAGCTCGTCGCACTGGACGTCCGAGAGCCCGAGCAGCTGCCGCAGCTGCGCCACGCGCGCGGCCGTCGTCCGCGCGCCCGGCTCCTGCTCGAGCCGGTAGCAGAGGTAGCTCGCCGTGCCGAGCTTCGCCGCGAGCGCGGGACGGGTGTAGCCCGCTCGCTCGCGAGCCTCGGCGAGCCACGGCCGCTCGACGGGCACGCTGCCCGGAGCCGCGCGCGGCTCGCGGCGCACGGCGGCTGCCGCGGCCGGGTCGAGACGCACCGGCGCGAGGCGCCGAACGGCACGCATCGGGCCACAGAACACGCGACGCGCGTTCGAGCCCTGGGGGAAGCCCTGGACCTGCATTCGCTTTCTCCTGACTTTTTCCGGTGTCCGGCGCGCCCCTTGCGCGCCCGGCCAGAGTGGCTATCTGTCAACTCTGCTGGTCGCCCACCGGCGAGCGACCGACACCGGGAGTATGCACATGACTTTTTTCGGAGTCAATTGCGGCGTTGACGGGGCGACGTCGCACACGGACGATCTGTGCGTGCCGCCGAAGTCCTCAGCACCTACCGGTCACACCTCCACGCCCGAGGCCCTGGCGCTCGCGCGACGCCTGGAGCTCGCCGTCGAGCTGACGGGGGCGACGTGGTAGTGGCTAGTTTTGCCTCGAAAATGACCACGGCGACGGCACGGGGTTTGAAAATTACCAGCGCGTCAGGCCGTGCCGCGGTGTGCCGGTCGCTGCGGCGACGGGGCGGTGGGCGTCACGGTGGGTGTCGCGTCGAAGTTGCGCAGGGGCTCCACCGGAGCTCTGCTGCGACGGCGTGAGGTTCGCTCTATGGTTCTGCACCGAAACGCGCAACCGGGCGTTGAAGACGGCGATGAGGGGCGCCCCGATGCGCTTCCTCAGGCTGGTGCTGTGGCCGGAGTTCGAGGGCGTCGCGCAGGTGCTCACTGAGCGCCTAAACCCGATCGCCCCGCGCGTCCTGTTCATTTGTTGGAGAAGACCACATGATTACTGGCAAACTCGATGTACCGATGTCGACGAGCGATGGCCGTACCCCCACATTCTCGTGCGGGGAGTTGTTCTGCGGGGCGGGTGGCCTCTCGCGGGGCTTCCACGACCACGGGTTCAGGGCATGGTTCGCGAACGACCTCTGGGACACTGCGCTCGATACGTTCCTGATGAACTTCGATGCTACGTACCGGGCGACGGGCGGCGATCAGACGGGCGACATTGTTCCGCTCCGTGGCTCGATCGAGAACCTCGACCCCTCGGCCATCCTCGCCTCGCTTCGCGCGAAGAAGGGTCGCCCCAACATGGGGGTGGGCGATCTCGACGTCCTGCTCGGCGGCCCGCCGTGTCAGGGCTACTCTATCAACTCGCACACCCGCAACGCCGATGATCCGCGCAACCACCTGTTCCGGCACTACGTGCGATTGCTTCGCGGGCTCGCCCCCAAGGTGTTCGTGCTGGAGAACGTGCCGGGCATGCTGTCGCTCAACGAGGGGCGCTTCTTCGACGAGTTGATGGGGACGATCCGGGCGGCGTCGTCGCGTGAGTGCCCCGGCTACGCAGTGAGTTTCAAGATCCTGAACGCCGCACACTATGGCGTTCCGCAGGAGCGTTTCAGGATCGTCGTCGTGGGCACCCGACGCGATGTCGCGTCCGCCGTTGGGAAGGTCGAGCTTCCCCCGCCCGTGCACTACTCGCTCGCGCAGGCGCACTTCAAGGGCGGCAGAGTCCACACGTTCCACTACGCGATCGGCCACCGGGCACGCGTCGAGCAGGGGGTGTTGGCGTTCGAGAACCGCTCGCTTCTCCCTCCGGTAAGCGTTCGAGAGGCGATCGGTGACCTGCCGGAGCTCGACAACGGCGGCGGCGTTGACGACCGTGCGTACGGTGACATGCCAGCCGCCCGCGCACCGTCGTCGAACTTCCAGCGCGTCATGCGTGCGGAGGCCACGCGCCTCGCGAATCACTGGTGCCGCGAACTGATGCCGCCCAACACCGAGCGAGTGAAGCACATCCCGCCCGGCGGGGATTGGCGCTCAATCCCCCACCGCCTCCTGCCGCCCGGCATGAAGAAGGCGCTGCGGAAGGATCACACGACGCGCTACGGTCGGCTCGACCCCGACGCGCTGGCGGGCACGCTGCTCACCAAGCCCGACCCGCACTGGGGCACCTTCCTCCACTACGACGTGAAACAGCAAAGGCTGATCTCCGTCCGCGAAGCCGCACGCTTCCAGTCGTTCCACGACGACCATGTGTTTTACGGGAGCCAAGTCGACCAGTACCGCCTGTGCGGAAACGCTGTGCCGCCGCTGATGGCCGCGGCTATCGCGGCCAGGGTGCGGGCGACGCTCGAACGGTACTACGAACAGGCGCGCGACGAGTCGGCCGAGGAGACCGAATCCGCGCGTGCGAGGGCATGAATACATGGCGAAGGATGATCCACTGCGCTCCAAGTTGGCCTCGTTGGCTACCGCGTCGCAAGGGCGCGTTACTTTCAATGTCCGAACGTCGCGCGAGCTCGGCACCGAGTTTGACGTCGACCTCGGCACGTCGACCAACCCGGTCTACGACTTCACAGTGACCCCCGCGACGGGCTCGCCGTTTCGGTGCGTGGCCTACACGAATTTGGTGGACGCATCGAAGCGCCCGGCCTCGCGCGGGCCTGGTACCGCCGGTCGTCGCGCGAAGAGCTGATGGCCGCCGAA
>ERZ869929.469-NODE-469-length-24343-cov-3.743454_pt1 | contig 24343 bp, 41 predicted proteins | sample MGYA00579312_ERZ869929 | MGnify/ENA primary metagenome ERZ869929 (study PRJEB32216, sample SAMN09231818) | wastewater metagenome | place: USA: Maryland | collected 2016-08-09 | study: EMG produced TPA metagenomics assembly of the PRJNA472060 data set (Reclaimed... | reverse complement strand
CTGTATGAACGACGGGATGGCCCGGCACCACGTCGAATCATTTACCAATAAGGAGGAAGTGCCGTCATGGCTGTAACCGAACAGGAAGTCAACGAACGCTACGCAATCTATAACGGCGATTGCTGCGAAGTGATCCGCACGATACCAGACAAGTCAATCCACTTGTCGATCTACTCGCCACCGTTCGCCACGGTAAACGGCGGGTGCCTTTACAACTATTCGTCCAGCGTGCGGGACTTCTCGAACGCTCGCACCTATCACGAATTCTTTGAGCAGTACGAATTCCTAGTGAGCGAGATTTCCCGCGTCACGTTGCCGGGCCGAATCTCGGCAGTGCATTGCATGGACGTTCCGCAAGCGGGGGCGAACATCTGCGGATACTCAGATTTCCCCGGAGACATTATCCGGCTGCATGAAAAGTGCGGGTTCGATTACCTGCCCCGCATCTGCATCTGGAAAGAGCCGCTAGCCGTTCGTAATCGAACCATGTCGAAGGCCCTCACCCATCGGCAGATCGTCGAAGATGCCACCAAGACCAACGTAGCTGCGGCGGACTACCTGATTCCATTTCGGAAGCGTGGCGAGAACCCGGTTCCCGTTGTGCATCCGAACGGACTTCTTGAATACGCTGGCGAACGGAAGATTCCCGACGAATTGCGGCGGCTCAAAGGATTCAAGGGCAACCAAATCCAGAACCGCTACAGCCATTGGATTTGGCGGCAATATGCGTCGTGCTTTTGGGACGACATTCGGATCGGCAACGTACTGCCCTACGAAGAGGGCCGCGACAAAGACGACGAGAAGCATCAGCACCCTCTGCAGCTCGACGTAATCGAGCGAGCGGTAACCATGTGGTCGAACGCTGGCGAGAACGTATTCACCCCGTTTATGGGCGTTGGTTCGGAAGTCTTTGGGGCAGTGAAGCTCGAACGCCGTGGCGTCGGTGTCGAATTGAAGCCGTCCTATTATCGGCAGGCGAAACGCAATCTTGAGGCGGCACCCGCTCCGCCAAAGCAGCCGGAACTATTCAGCGAGGAAGAGCTAGAAGAGGCGGCCGAAGCATGAGCCAATCCTACGACTACTGGCGAGACGCAGCACTAGCCGGAACCTACACGCCTTTAAGCCCCGAAGCCTTGGCGGAAATGTATACCGCCACTTGTCGCTATGGCAGCGGAAACGCATGGGCTGGCACATCGGGCGTGCTGTGCGATCACATTCGGAAGTTGCTGCGAGAAGTCGAGTGGTTGCGGCAAGCGATGGAGGGTGACGACTGATGGCACCACCAGCGAGCCGAATACGTGCCATGCTCTTAGCCTTCGACCGTCTAACAGACCGGGCCTTAGAAACGATGCTAGACGACTTGAGGCCGAGCACTATCCGTTCGGCTCGCGTTCGTCTGTGGCGGTCTGGTGCGATTCAGCGGGCGGGGTTTGTGCGAGGGGAGAAGAGGTGGGAAGCGGCTTGGAAGTTGAGTCAATAAAGGAGTGCGAACGATGGCAAACAGCTTGGCAGGCAAGTGGGGTTACACCCACAACGGAGAATTCTTCAACGGTTCATTCGACACGCCAGAAGATGCAGCCCAAGAGGGCGCGTTAGAGGAAGGTGAGACGGTCACGGTTGGTAGATTTCGGGCTCCCGAAGTTCTGGCGTTCGTCGATGCTGAGAGCGTGATAGAGCGGATTCTTTGCCAGGACGAATACAGCGGCGATTGGGCAGAAAATGCGATCCCCTACACCAACGAACAGGGTGACGAGCTGACAGCAATGCTTCAAGACGCGGTTCGAAAGTGGCTCGACAAGCACGACCTCTGGCCGAAGTTCGGCATCGTGGAAGAGGAACGCAAGATCACAGTTCCCGTGGAGGGTGGCGAATGAACACCAAGCTCGCCAACGAACTGGAAGGCATCGAGGCCGCGATACGTGCGGCGTGCGACGACATGACGCGAATGGGCACGCTGTCGGCTGAGACGTGGTGCAATCTGCGGAACGCTCACAGGGACGTTAAATGCCTAGTTACTGGTGGCGACTATATACCGAAGCCGCTACCGGCCATTTCAAATCTCCGCATGTGGGGCATCTACAACACGACCGACCATGTGTGGATTGTCAAAAACGACATCTGGGGGCCGAGGCAATCCAAGTACGGGAAATATCAAGAGGCGGTGGATGCCATAGCCGAATTGCGAAAGACGATGGCGGCGATGGGTGTAACGAAAAACCTAGTCATCCTGGAGATTGGTGGACCATGATTGAAGATCGCATCTTAACCCGCAAGCTTTGTGTTTGCGGCCCCGATGGGAAGTGGGTAACCACGACGGAAAAAGTGGCCGTGCAAATTCGCTGGCCGTGCAATGTTGGTGACGCTGGTTCATGGGCTCTCGAATCGCGCCAATGCGGCAAACCGACTGGCAGCTACACCTGCAACGGTAGCCCGAACGGTTGCGAGGGCGGACGCTTCGGAGGCTGCGAACACTGCGGCCAAAAACCGTGCGAACTATGCGGGAAAGAGTTCACCGGGCAAGGCTCAATCTGCTCCGTTGAATGCGTTCTGGAAGAGGAAGAGCACCAGCGGCGGTCAGCACAATTCAGGGCCTTGCCGCATCGGTGGGAAGAGAACGTCAGCCCCTACGGCGTGATCGACCCAAGAGACTAGGCGGGATTGTTTTTCGGGGTCACGGTGGCCCACAGGATAGGGAGCGGCAACGATTGCCGGCAACGGAATGGCACGGGCGCGAAATATCAAGCCGGGATTCTTCCACAATGAATCGCTGGCGGAATGCTGCTTTCAAGCTCGCCTGCTGTTCGCTGGGCTGTGGACCTTAGCCGACCGAGAGGGGCGGCTTGAAGATCTCCCGAAGCGAATCAAGGCGCAGGTGTTCCCCTACGACGACGCAGATATGGCAAAACTGCTTGGCGAACTAGAGCTAAACGGGTTCATCAAACGCTACTCCGCTGAAGGCGTAAACGTAATCTGGATAGAGAGTTTCTTAAAGAATCAGAACCCCCACCACACCGAGAAGGATAGCGAACTCCCAGTCTTTAACGGTGAAGTAACGGTTAAGGAACGTGAGATTAACGGAACCACTCCTGCTGATTCCCTCTTCATTGATTCCCCTACTACTGAATCCCCTATCACTGAAGAAGAACCGGCCGCCAAGGCGACCGCCCCACGCTTTAAGCCTCCGAGCTTAGAAGAGGTTGAGGAATATTGCCTTCAGCGTAAGCGGGGAATCTCTGCCCAAAAGTGGATGGATTACTACACGGCCAACGGATGGCGGGTGGGCAAAGTTCCCATGAAGGATTGGAAGGCGGCCGTACGCACTTGGGAGAACACCGAATACGCCACGCCTAGCAGAGCTTCGCCAGCCAATGGCACCGATGGGATTTCCAAAGCATTCGCAGCCCTAGCAGAACTGGACGCCAAGCAATGACATCAACCGAATTCAACGACTGGCTCGAAGGATTCTTCGCGGCGTTCCCGCGCATCGGGGAATGGCTCGGCAAGCTCGGCAACTCTGGTGCCATCCTAAAGCTCTGGAGAGACACGCTGGCGAGCGCCGACGTGAACGATGCCGTGGAGGTAACCCGCCGCATGATGCGCAATCAGGAAGGCTACCAGGCCCCTGAGAACAATCGCGGAGAACGCACTTGGTCTTTCGTGGAAGGCGAAATTCCGGTGTACGTCGCCAAGTGGTGCGAGCGGGTGAAGCTCGGGAGAATCGTAGATTCCTCACCCCGCGAACTGGACCGACTGCCGAACCCGATAGCAGCCGTGAAGCTCACGGCGATTTGCAAAGAGGCGGAACGACGAGCGGCACAAGGCGAGAACCCGCACGCACTGTCGGTCGAACTATGCCCGGTCGATGCAAACGACATGCGGAACTATCGCTGCTTGCTCTGCCTTGACCGTGGGCTAGTGCAATGCTGGACGGCCTATTCGATGCGGCTAGCGGCTCTTGGAAAGCTCACGCTGAACGGCGGGATTTACTCCACGATGGTTCGCTGTTCGTGCTATGCGGGCAATCAGTACGAAGAGTTCAGCTACAAAGATTCGACGAAGAAGAACGGGCGACGAGAAACGCCAGTGATTTACAACCCGGAACAGTGGGTGACGTTCGAGCACTTCGACGAGAACGGCGACCGGCAACGAGGCAACAGCCAGGCCGGAATTGACCGGCTTAATTTGTTCATGGCTCGCTACGTGCCCAGCAACGGAGTCACCGAACTGGCCTATTAACAGGGATTCAAACCGATGGCAAAAACCAAGGCTCGATTCGTGAGATGCAACGCCAAGCCGTACCCGTGGAAGCAGTGCGACAAGTGCGGCTTGATTATCAAAGACATTCAATCGGGCGCGATGTTTTTCAACCCGAACCCGAACGCATTGGACAAAACCATTTGCGAAAACTGCTTTGAGGCTTTCACCCGCAAGCAAGACGAAAGCCGACGCAGGTGGCGCGAACTATCGGCGGAAACTAAAACGGACGGCGGGCCTAGTCGGGCGACCTAACGAGAGAGGGGAGCACAGGGGATGATGATCTTAGCAATTGACCCATCGCTAACTAGCACAGCGGCGTTCATCGGACGTGATTCGCTCGACTGGAAGCGGAACTGCTTTTATTCGCAGAACGTCGGAGACGATGCCTGGCATCGCGTGTCGAGGTACAACGATCTCGTAGCCCGCATTGCGGGATGGGTTGACCCGATAATGCCATCCGCTGTTTACATCGAAGCCTATAGTTTCGGGTCCAACGACGCCCGCTCGAAATTCTCCGCTGAGTACGGCGGTCTGTTGCGGGCCTACCTTGCAACGCTCACGGATCGAATCTTTGAAGTGGCACCCACCACCTTGAAGAAGTTCTGCACCGGCAAAGGCGCAGGCAAAAAGGAAATGGTCATCGGCCACCTGATGAAAAACTACGGAGTCGAGTTTGGCAGCAACGACGAGTTCGACGCCTACGGCCTCTACCGATTAGGTCTAGTCGCCGAAGGCATCTGCGAGCCAGCTAATCAAGCACAACGAGAAGCGGCGGACACGGTGCTGGGGATTAAGACCACGAAGAAGAAAGGGAAGGTTAAGCAATGAACGAAACCCAGCGGCTAGCCTGGATTGAAGCCATCAAGCGAGTGACCGTTGTGGGCCACGAATGGAACGCGCACGACGTTACGGCCATTGAAGAACTGGTCGGATGGCTTGAAAGCAGCGAGGCCAGGTGCGCAGTGATGGCGAGCGAGTACAGTAAACTGATCTACCCCAATAACACCAAGTAGGCAAGACCATGAGCAATGAATACGCCAAGGCGATTAACGAACGCGACGAAGCACGCCGCGAAGCCGCCCAATGGCAAGCAGCCGCCGAAGCCAACTTGGCGGAAATCAAGATCGACAAAGACGTTTTGAATCGCAAGATGATTGAACTGCGAGAACTTCGCGCCCAGCTAGCCGAAGCCGAACCCAAACTACGCAAGGCCGACGCCCGAATCGCCAACGCCAACAAGACCACCGAAGATTGGATGGCGAGATTCCAGGGTAAAGCCGACGCACTGGAAAAGGTCGAGGGCCAGCTAGCCGCCCTCTCTGCCGTCGTGCTGCCCGAGGGAGCCCGAGTTTTTGTGAAGTCTGGAACCGACAAAGGCAGCTACGTTACGATGATCGACGGCAAGCCTTACATCGAATGGCATCCCCCCAAGGCCGAGAGCGGGGAAGGGGATGAATACGCGAAAGACCCAGACGCGGGCACATTGGCGAGTGAGCTATGCCGAATTGCCGACAGCATTGGGCGCAACGATTGCACGCGAAAGTGGGCAGAGAAGTTTATCTATTCGATTGTCGATGAACTACCGCCAGCGATTGCCAGCCACGTCATGCGGCCACCAGTCGAATCCGCTCCCGCCCCCAAGGCCCCAGCAGCCAGCGAGGAGCCGAAGCCGGTACAGCGTGGCATGAATTGCGCGTGCCTGAGCGGCGAGCATGAGCACTGCACTTGCGGATACGAATGGCGTGTCAAATTGCAGACCGAGCAGACAATGCACGCGGCTTGGCGCAAGCGGGCTGAAGAAGCCGAAGACGAGCGAGACGAAATCCTGGAACGCCTGAAGGAAATCGGCGACCTAGTTGGCTGCAACCACTTCAACGATCCCGATGGCCGTCTAAAGCTGGTTAATTGCGTTCAAGATTGTTTGATGAGCGCCGAATCCATCGCGTATGTTCGCAGGCTCACCAATCAGCGGAACTACTCTGATCCACCAGTGGCCAAGCGACCCGATGGGTTCCCGCGTCGCAATGACGTATCGCTCTATTGCCCGGCCGAGGCGGCGATTAAGGCAGCAGTCGATGCCGTCGAAGCAACCGGGGCTGACGTGCTGCTAACCGATGCTGTTGTGCTGCTCGGGCTAGCGAAAGACAAGGTGGCAGATTTTGTTGAGCTACCTCGGTAACACCCACCCCAGCACCACTTTTTCTAGGAGGATGGAGCAGCATGGCAAAGACTAATTCAGCTCTGGCATTTGAGAACGGTTTCGATGAATCTCCGGACACGCTGTATCGAGTTCATGCGTTGCGCGTCATCGGTGGGAAAAAGGTCCGTAGCTCGAACTGGTTTACGAGCCGCGAAGCTGCGGATGCGCACAGCGATCGGATTACAAAAAAAGGCGATGAGGTAATCGGCGTTCGGGAATACCGGGCAGTTCTTTAGTTTTCTCCTAATCCGAACAGCACCACTATCGGTATCGCCACATTTCTAAAGACTGGAGTCGTGATGGACAAGACATTTTGGCTAGTCGAGCGAGGCGAACCCGAGGGCCTAGCCCGCACGTACTGGTGGGCTGGTGGCGACACCTGGGTAACTGACGTGAACGATGTTCCGCCTGAATTCCGCTTTGAGAGCAAGGTTCACATACAAGTCGCAATCGCCGAAAAGCACGACTACGAAGGCGGTTGGTCGCGGTGCAAATGTCGGTTTACCGAACACATGTTTGTTTGCGAGCACGGTGTCATTGAAGGCGAGCCACGGTTTGCGTATTGAAGGGCCGAAGAGACCTACGCAGAGTTTGAAGCACGCAGGCGGAAGGGATTTAGATAGACTGCCCTCCGGCGCCTCATGCGTGCAGTAAGTGCGAGATTTATTTTCTACTGGATGAGTTTCAAGAGGCCGAGACGGCTTAGCCCCGCTCCCCTGCTCCAGAGACGAGTGACCAGACGAGAGAACGAAACTTTTTCAGGAGAGTGACAGATGACTTTGGCAGGGATGATTATCGGCCACATGGTTGGCGACTACGTGTTGCAGAACGATTGGATGGCTGCGAATAAAACTAAGGCGACTTGGATTGCTGCGATTCACGCCGGCTTATGGACAGCGGCCGTTTGTATCTTCGGATTGTTGGACCTGAACGCGCATCCGTGGGCGGCTGTCTGGCTCTTTGGAACGCACTTCGCAATTGACCGCTGGAGGCTGGCCGCGAAGTCGATGGACTACACGGGCCAGAGCGGATTCAAAACGGCAATGGCCCCCTGGTCGATGATCGCCGTCGACAACACGTGGCACCTTATCACGATTTGGGCGGCTTGGATTTACTGAGCCCACCTCAGCACCACTTTTTCTAGGAGGATGGATGCGATGAGCGAAGCATACGAAACCGGCACAACGACTGACCGCAACAATCCAGGACTGCGAAAGCTCCGTGGCAACGGTCAGCAAGAAAGCTACTTGGTCCTGTCAGCGGAGGAGCGATCCAAGGGGTTCGTGATGCCTGTCCGGCGAACCTATCGGCATATCACATGCCGCCAGAACACGAGCATGAGCCGCGATATTGCGGAGACTTACGCTCGCAACCCGAAGTTCTACGGTGGAACATTCTGCACGAACTGCGGCACTCACTTTCAACTGGTCGAGAACGGTATTCCGCAATTCGTTTGGGTTGGCGACGACGGCCGGTGCGTGAATGCCTTTGTTGGAGAAGGGCCGGAAGATGTTCAGCGGCGTCTCGATGAAGATGCTGCAAAGGCGGCGAGCGTTGTTGCAGCTTGGCCGGAAGTTAACCGCATGGCCGGTGTACTGACGATGTATGTGATTTACGATCGGCCCGTCGACCATCCCGACAGGATCGTGACCCGCAAGTTTCTTGTAAGCAACGAGCCGCAGCCGACGAAAGAATTCCTGCTGCACGACTCAATCGAAGATGCCCGCATCGCCCTGCCAAACGGCTTGTGGCGAATTCCGCGTAGCCTGAACGACGAACCGCAGATTATCGAAACTTGGATTTAAGGAGCGTTCAATGTCCAGCGTGATCGATCTGAAGTTAGACGGCGACGGTGCTTGGCCCGATCTGAAAGTGAAGCAAGATTCCGGCAAGCTGTCATGGCAAGGCAACGGTTCGGTAATTCGGATTTGCTGCCTATCTCGTGGAACAGAAAGCGGGAGGCCCACGGCGGCAATTCGCATCGACATGCGGGACGGAACCGCCCGTGGTTGCAGAGGCAACGGTAGCCAATCTGATTACCGCATTGCGTGCAATCGAGGCTCGCTACGGCGGCGAAGTTGAGAAGCCGCGCGACGTTCCACACCAGAACTGAACCCCCGCCCGCCCACGGGGCACCCACGAACTAGGAGCAGGGACAAAATGAAATACTTTTTCGACACTGAGTTTCTTGAAGACGGAAAGACAATCGACCTAATCTCGATTGGCATTGTCCGAGAGGATGGCAAGGAGTTTTACGCCGTCAATGAAGAGGCGAACTGGCATGCGATTGCTGGCGACCAGTGGCTACGTGAGAACGTTCTGCCCCACCTGCAGGTGATCGTAACGCCCGTCAATCACTTTCATCGAATCGACAGGCAGCCGGACGAAAGCTGGTCTACCCGTGCGATGATCCGTGACGACGTGCTCGCTTTTGTCGGGAGCGACCAGAAGCCAGAGTTCTGGGCGTACTTTGCTTCTTACGATTGGGTTGTGTTCTGCCAATTGTTCGGGCGAATGGTTGACCTACCCAGTCACTTCCCTATGTTTTGCCGCGACCTGAAACAGTGGGCTGATGACCTTGGCAACCCGACGCTTCCGACACAAGAGAGCGGCGTGCATGACGCCTTATCCGACGCCCAATGGAACCGCGATGCGTGGCTAATATTGGACAACATCGCAAAGCAGCAACGCCTAGTTTAATCCCCTAGCCCCGAGCAACACAAACCAAGGAGAGACGAGACGATGCCTGAAACAATACTTGGGGCCCCCGTTAATGTGATGAAGTTAGCCGGGAGAGTGGCACTGGCCGAGATTGTAGGTGGCGCCGTTGAGGGTGCAGTTGCGCCGCTGCTGGCCGAAGCGAATCGGTTGCAGGCGTTCCGCGATGAGCTTGACGCGGAATTGTGCGAGGCCACCAAGCAATTGCCGCACACCGTGGATGAAGAAACATGGCGGATTTCGACATGCACAGAGCGAATTCTGCTGAGCGTGCAATGGATGAAGGAGATCCGCGATAGCAGCAATGCAATGGCGGAGAGCAATAAAATCCTGCGCGGCGAACTAGGCACGGCAGACAAAGGGCTGCGCGACATTCAGCGAGACATTGCCAACCTGATCACGTTCGGGAACGGAACGAGCGGAACCGTGGGCGGCGACTTAACGATACTCCGTTCGTTCATTGAAGAAGCCAAAGGCTGGCACGAAAAGCTGCACGCCACCACCGCCCCCAAGGCCACAGCAGCCAGCGAGGAGCCCGACGAGCCGTTCAAAAATGGCGGCAAGTGGTGGCGCAAAGACGGCGAGCCAAGGCCGCTACGGAGCGGGGATTACTTTATCGCATCACCACCGATATGCGACGTGATGCTCGCATACGAGCCCAGCGACCATGTGCGGCAGGTCGTCGTCGAAGTCCCGTCGCCATCCGCACCACCAGCAGCCGGGGGCGATTACCGCTTCGCCGAACCTCACGCAACTGGCGGCACGTGTTGGGTTACAGTCACGAAAGAGCAGGCCATTGCGTGGCAGCGTGCGGCCGGAAAACAACGCGGATACGAATACGAAAGTGACGAGCGAGCCTTGGAGGATTTCTTAGTCGTCAATTGGGCCGAAACGGTGCCCCCAGCAGCAGAGGTAGGCGGGGAGGCGGCCGACACGATCACAGTGAATCGCGCCGAGCTATTCAAGTTGCTTCATGCTTATGGCCCGCTAGTCAACGTCACTGGCGAGCGAGTTGATACCAAGCAGCCCGGCCACGGTTCGTGCTGTACGTGCCAGCAATGCGGCCACGACAACGATTCGTGTGTCTGCCTCCACAACGAGTTTCTGGAGGAGTTCGAGACTTTCGTTTCATCGCAGCCCCCGGTAACAGCCAAGGGAACGGGGGAGCAGAGCAATGGCTAGCACTTACGCAAAAGAAAGTTCCCTGGAGCAAGGCGACGGCACGCGGACGAGAGTGTGGTACATCCAGCGCGGTTGCAAGCTCTGGAGTAAGAAGTGGCAAAGCTGGGACAGTCGGAGCCCGTCGAAATTCCGAACCAAGGAAGCGGCAGAGAAAGAGATTGAACGTCTGCTCGAATGGGAGCATCGATCAAAGCTGGAAGCCCAGCCCACTCACAAGGCCCCTACTCACCAATAGACAGAGAGACAGGTGACACCATGCAAAACGGTTACTTCATTATCTGCCCGAATTGCGGCGTGAAGATCATAGAGTTTTCGCTGGCCGACGAATGGTTCTGTGAGTGCGGCGAGCAAGGCCAGTTGCAACACGACGACAACGACGACGAATGAGCCCCCTAGCCCCCCTAGCCCCGAGTAACACAAACCAAGGAGAGACGAGACGATGGCAAAGTACGGATTGATTCGATCATTTGGAATCGACGACGGCCAGCTCGACGGCTGCACGCCGCAGGAATGTTTCGTGCTCGGATACCAGCTCGCATTGTTCGATGAGGCGATGAAATCCGATGACGGGTTTACCCAGTTACTCGACTGCCGGAATCGAGAGCGCATCGAAGGCGTGCTTGAGAAATCAGGGCGAGCCTACAAAGTGAACTACATGGGCGACGACGTATCAGAGTCGTGGTTAAACCTAATTGTATTTGAGAAAGCCTAACCACCCGCCCCACGCCACAGTGGAGCAGCCGGACAATCGAGCGTCTGACCCTACTAACGTCCGGCCAGCGGTCTGCTAAGATACACGTCCAAGGGAGAAGTTTATGAGCGAGCGTCTCTGCAAGAACTGCAAGCACTGGGAGAAGGTGCCACCACCGGAAGCCTGGGCTCTACTACGTGCGGTTCGCGGATCGAGGAGAGCCCGGCGGCTGGACCGTGGGTGAACTGCGACCGCCAGACGGCATTGCGTGTCACGAGCCGTACTGGTGCCTTTGGGTCGTGTGTGAGCATCGTGTTGCTGCCGAAAGGCGGCCAAACGCTGGGGGGTTTGGTGATGAAAAGGGCCGTTTTTTTTTTGGCTGTGCTGGCAGCTTCGCTATTTGATGACGGTGTAACGGAAGTCCATGTAGAGTCCGGGTGGCGACGTGTCGTGCTGCCAGACGAAACAAAACTTGAGAGGGTATTCTCCGCCCCAGATATCCCTGTAAACCATGTTGCCAAACACGTGAAGTATGCGGCCGCCGTGGGTGACATCGTCAATCAATTGCTGATCCATAATGTGAAAGGTGTCTTTTACGTGCAGTGGAATGACGCTTCTCGGCGGTATGGCGAGTTCCTCTACCGATTCAAGCGACTGTGCTTCAAAATTAGCGATCAAATCCTCCATCCGCGTAGCCTTCGGGTCAACGTAGTTCGTGATTCTCGTCTTAACTATCCACCCAGGCGTGTTCCCGTCGTTGCGCATTTGAACGGTGAATTTTACCCGTTCGCCCACCACAAACGGCTGGTCAATAGAGGCAATTCCAGCAGACAGCCATGGGCGTTGCTCCAGCCGCATGTACTCAACAGTGGCCTGCGCAGCTTCCGCGCTCACTTGTGCAGCGCGAGCCGCGACTTTTGTTTGCTCCACGGTCTCATTGGCAAGCTCAAGCTGCGACTCCATCACATCTCGCTGCCATTTTGCGTAAACAGCTTGCGCTGTTGTGGAAATCAGAAGCAGCCCACTGAATGCAGCCGTCCAGTCGTTGGTATTGAACGCACCGAGCGGCTTAAGAATGCCGAAACCGATAAGCATTATTATCGGAGTCGCCGTGAGAACGACAATCAGCGTGGTGTCGTTTTGTTTCTTGGTGGACTGACTGGTGGGGCGGTTTTTTGGTGGTGGTTTTCCGGTGGCTGTATCCATGCGAACAGGCTTACCAAACAAGATTAGGAAGGCACGGGGAGATGTAACAGCTAGATGGCATTAGTAGACAATGGTCCACTACGGGCGAACAAATTCGACCCGAAGCCTGTCCTTAAACCGCCGTGGTCAAGGATAATCCGCTGAAAATTGAGGGTTTACTAAAATACCGACTTCGTGTATTTTGTCACAAAGTCGCGCGGTACAGCGTTCGCACTACATTCGACCCAAGCGTGTCGCAGAATCGTAATGTAAATTGTGGACAGGTGGTTAGTCGGTCGTCGATAATACTGGACTGGTCACTGCGCAAGCGGGTACCCTACCCCACCACGCCAAATTAGGTGCTTCCAATGAAAACCAATGCCCGCGTTGAAATCCCATATCGTGTGATGCGAAGCATCCGACGGTATAAGTCGGAATTTCAAGCTGAAATCACGCGATTGGTTGCACAAAAGCTTTTGGAGAGCAACGGCATCATCAAGCCCGAAGAGATTGGCGAGTGCGCTGCTAACGTCATCTTCGGAGAGGACAAGCTTGTTGAGCGGCAAGAAAAAGCCATGGAAGAGACATCGCTGAAAGCTTATCATCGGGGGGACTTTAGGTACCTCGATGAACTTTTGGCGGAATGGCGTAATGAACAACCGGGTTGCGCTGCCTAATCAGCTTCTTTACGAAATCGAAAACCTTGGTTTGCCGCCGGCCCGAACGGGTCTATCGCATCCGAGTCCTCTGATGGCTCAGCGCCATCGTCACTTTGTCCGGTCTGCCCAGAGCGCTCACTGACGGAAACCCAAACGCGCCGCCCGTCTAAGTCGCATTGGGTCTCAAGCATTCCGTAATGGATGGAAATCGGTGCGCCGCGCCCGGCCCGAAGTCTAGCCCCGTTAATAATGACCCACTACCGCGACCCGCATAACTTTTAAGGAGCGGCCATGAGCGACAGCAAGAAAGAAATCAAGGTCGGCCCGTGGTACTGCTACACCTACTGGCCCGAGGTTCTGGTTTTTGACACGGCGGAAGAAATGGAAGCGGAGCATATCAGGCGGGGCAATGTTCCTGAACTCGCAGGGAAGGTGACTTCAACTTCCAATGGCGTCATTTCAATCCATGTTTCTAAGGCTGAAAATACATGAGCCAAAATCAATCGTCCGGCGACTTGAAGCCTGGGTTCTACTACGTGCGAGATTGCGCCGGCGACGTAGACGGCGGTGCTTGGACGGTAGGTGAATTGATTAGGCCGCCCGGAAATCCCGAGGTAGGTCACTGCTGGCACTTTGTTGGATACGAAGGCGAGTGGGATGCTTCGGAAGATTTTGAAATCGGTGCCTACCTCGACCCACAGCCGGGGGAGCAGACGAAGTAGTTTGAATCGGGTACGCCACGGCGGCGTACAGGGGCTAGCAGGGGGAGGGGGAGCAGATGGCTGATCTAGCGGAAGTGTGTTTCACTTGTGGACAGGCGTACCTGTCTGTCGCTGGCATAGCGGTTGCGATGGAGGGCGATGCGTGCCGTGATGGCGATATGCCAGGTGAGGTCTACGACCCCATTCCAGCCCACGAATTGGAGTATGGCACGATTGGCGGCGAGTCAGTCAATGGTATGGACACTAAGGTAGTTCGATTCTTTCGAGGATCGACCTGGACCGTGAAGATGCTTCAGTATGCGGCCGACAAGATCAACGGTCGAAAGTAGATGCGGGTGTTCCGTGTCACGTTCGGCACGGTAGGGGCTAGCAGGACGCGAGCCTTAATTAACGGAGTGTGCCTTGTGAGAGGGCCTTAGGGATGGGCGGAATCGCTAGCACGGAATACGTGCAAGGGCAGTCGGTTGTAATCGGTCGGTTGAATCTGTGCGTGGAGGGAAAGCGGCTCAAGGTGTGGATGGTGGATGGCTCGATCCCGCCAAGGTTCAGCCGCAAAGGCAACGCGATTTACTTGACGGACGGCGGCGTGGGGGGTAACCTTAATGGCACTGCGGAATCTCCAGAGCCCTGAGAATCAACGCGACCTGATGTAACAACCTGAACGACGTGCCCTAGCTGCAAACCAATGCGGCCTAGAAACCGGGCGCTATCTCATGCAAACCAATGCATGGAATGGCGTCCGGTTTTTTATTTGTCCATAGGTAAAAACCATGCCAGCCCAGCTCGTTACCGGCACGACGCCCGACCGCTGTAGCGCAGGCATTCTGCCTAATGCGGCGAGCCTCACGCTCATGCGTGACGGCAAGGCGTTCGGTAGCTTCTACGCTGATGCAACGCCGGAAGCTGCGGGCGACATGCTCCGCAAGGTGACCGACGTTCTGCGGCCCTCGATTCTTCCGACCGACGAGATTCGGCTTTCAGGCTCTTTCAAGCTCGGGCAGACCTACGCATTCCTTTTTCCGTCATGCACGATTTCCGGCAATGGTCCGGGCGCTACGGTGCTCCACACGGCCTACAAGATCGACGGCACGGGCTTGCCACCCAACGAGACAAAGCCAGTGGGTACGCCGGGCTTTATCGTCGGGGCTGGCACAACCACAATTCAAGACCTGACGCTAGTCAACGAATGCTACGACAAGAACGACGACGGCGGGCTACTGGGCAACAACATCGCCAGCAACCTCACGCTGAACGTGCGGCGCTGCGTGCTTGACGGCCGCAAGAATTGCGATTGGGTTCTCTATTCGTGGAGCGGTGGGACGAAAACGATTGCGGTCGAGGACTGCGATTTGTACTTCGCACGGCAAGGCATCGCACTTTGCGGCACTGGCTCTGCGACCGCTCACAAGGCCACGGTTCGCCGCAACCGATTCTTTGGCGATGCGAATGGGTCCACTAGTTTCGGCGACAGCTCGAACGCTAAGCCGGGCGAAGAGTGGGGCGTTCTATCCGGAATCGTGCTGCGTGCTGGCTCATTGCTGGCCGAGGATAACGAGTTCTGGCTGACCGGATTATCGAAGCCCTACGACTTGCGAGAGAAGCCCGAGTGGGGCTGTACCCGCATGGCTTGCATCACGGACGAATACTGGAAGCCGGGACGGTCTGATGGTGGCGCGAACCTACGCCACAACATCACGCGACAGATGACGCCCGGCATTTCCAAGCAGTTCTACGACTACGACTTCCGTTCAATCAAGCCGACCATCACTGGCGTCGGCAGCAACCCGGACGGCACCTACAAAACATTTTCGGCGGTGAAGTAGCAACCCTCTAACAACCGGAAGGGGGTGATCGTTGGTCGACGGGACGGCGGTACAAGCGATTGGAAGGCTAGCGGCTTCGGTGTTGTGGTCTTTGGACGCACAGCGACCGACGCACAGTGACAGAGACGCCTTGCTTATTTTCGAGCGGATGGTCAATCGAGACGAGTTCAGGGACTTTGCGAACCGGGTAATTTCAGAAGGTTCTTAACGGAGTGATTTGCAATGCGTGGTTTGATTTGCGTTCTGCTGCTGTTGATTCCCTCTGTCTGCTTTGCGACCGCGCCCCCGCGTGTGGAGTGCAAGAACGGCAAGTGCTATCCGGCTCGGGTGGCGAAGCCTGAGCACGCTTGGCCGGCGCGAGGTCCGTTCCGCTGGACGGGTGCAACGGGTCGCTGGGTTCTGGGCTTTCCCGCTCGCACATCGACCGGACGCTAGCCAGATGGAAGTCACGAAATATGCCAAGGCCCGCAAAAACATCTGGAACGGCGACTTGCTCGCATTCCGACGCAAGAGCGGCATTTCGTGGCTGGGTCGTGGGCCTTATTCGCATATTGCAATGGCGGTCTGGCGCGATGACGACTGCGGCGGCACGCTCAGCTTGGCCGAGTTCCGCGAGTGGTCTGGATCGGGAGTTCGTACTTTATCCCAAGCTGTGCGGGATGACCCCGGCGTTATCGACGTGTTCCGTCCCAACTTCCCAGATGCCAAGCATTACGCCATTGCAGAGCGGGCCGCAACCATCATGTATCGCCAAGCCGGGAAGCAATACGACTACCCCGGCATCTTTCGGCTGTTCTTACTCCATCTGCCATTCGCCTCCTACGTCGCCAACCGACTCTTTGGATTCGGTGCCGACATGGCAGATACCAAGCCAGCGGCGTGGCAGTCGTGGAAGTTTTGCAGCTTTGCTTTTGATTGGAGTTATTGCCGGGCTATTGCGGAACTGGATTACGAAACGGATTGGCGGCCGGTGACGGACCTTGGCAGCAAGTGGATCGAGCCAAGCGACTTGACGCGGAGCGGTTCTTTTACGCGGGTCTATCAGGGATTGGTGCTATGAGCAGCGAGTTGCGTATCTGCAATTGCTCGGAATGCGGAGAGGCAATCGAAACCGTTTGGCGAAATGGAAAGCGTGTGAGCCCAGCACCAATCCGAAAGGCTGGTCGTCCATTGTGCGAGAGGTGCAGTTGGGTTCCGGTTCCGACGTGGGTTGGCGAGAGCAGGCCGAGCGATTACGGCGCAAACTCTTTTGAGAATGCGGTACGAACCATCGAGGATTGCCGACAATGAGCAACGACACGTTTTCATTCCGCCTCTGGCTGCCCATCACGGCCCTCTCTGCTCTGTGGGTCTGCCACTCTGGCATTGCCCGCGCCGAAGCTCCCACGCCTGAAATGCAACAGGCTATCTGCCGGATTCATAACGGCAACTCTGCGGGGAGCGGAACGCTGGTCGGACGCGATGAGCGCACCGGGCTTGTCGTGACGTGCCATCACATCTTTTCGGACGGCGTATCGTCGCCTTACGTCATCTTCCCGAACGGGGAACGACTGCCGGCTAACGTGGTGGCGACCGACAGGCAGAACGATTTGGCGGCCCTGTCAATCATGCTCCCCAGTGTCGCTCCGGTTCCCTTGGCGGACTATCGGCCAAGCAAGGGCGAAGTGATCTACTCTGCCGGCTGCGGCGGACTGGACGCCAATCGCATCCTAGTCAATCAAGGCAGCGTGACGCACTACACCGACCACTCCGGGGCTGGTGACTATCAAGGCATCAAGATTACTGGCGGGGTTCGTGCTGGTGATTCTGGCGGCCCAATGTTCAACGACCACGGGGAATTGGCTGCCGTGCTGTGGGGCGGCTCCGAAGATGGCGTCTACGGCACTGGCTCGCAGGCCATCAACGTCATGCTCGCCCAATGTCCGGGCGGCACATGCCCACCGACACGACGCCAAAGCAATTCCCGCCCGCAACAGCAGCCGCAGTTCCAACCCATCAACCCGCCCAAGCCAGCGATCCCCGCACCACAGCAGCCAGCAGCGCCACCCGCCAAGGGCTGCGAATGCAAAGGCCATGAGCCCTGCAAGTGCGACGGCAAGGCGATTGAACTTCTCACGGCTCGCATCAAGGCCCTCGAATCGCTAGCCGCCACGGCTCAAGAGGAATACGCCGCTGGCAAGCTCAAAGGTGCTAAGGGCGACCCCGGCCCGGCAGGCGCAGTTGGACCGCAAGGCCCGCAAGGTGAGCCAGGCCAACCGGGCAAAGACGCTGAGCCCATCGACCCGAAGACCATCGCGGATAGCGTTCACAAAAAGCTCACGCTGAGCATGAAGACTTCGCAGCAAGGGCAGCTTGGCCGCTATGCGTTGATCGCTGCGGCCGGCGCTATCGCAACGGCTGGCGGCATCTTCCTGGTGCATAAAAAGAAATGACACCCGAGACAACCCCGGCAACCGCTCCCCCGGTCACAAGCGAAGCGGACTGTAATTGTGGAGATTCTCTTATGGCTTCTGTTGTTGATGATGGCCTGTTGAACGTGGCCTTGTCGGGCCTCGCCACGGCTGCTGCCGCTGGCACTCAGCGCCGGACGGATGCTGCCGATCAACTCGCCAGCGATAGCCAACGCATGTGGTCGATCGCCATGACGACCCCGACCGCGATGGCTGGATTGGGTTACCGCACGGCCACCGAAAGCGGCTCGGGTCGTACCCGTGCCGAAACCAACGCGCCGGATAACACCGCCGCCCAGCGTGCGGAGCCCGTCAAGTAGTAATGGACACTCCAGCGACTAACGACGCCATTGCGAGAATAACCAACGCCGACAAGGCTGCGGCAATGTCTCGCATGGCGTTCGCGCTGGGGGCCGATACGTTCGCGTCCTATCTCCAATCCCAAGCAGACGACGCACGAAAGCGAATTGAAGATGCCTATCGAGCAGATCACGACGAACCTCTTAACACCAACGCAGGAAATAGCGAAGCGCACGGGTGAAGCTGGCGCAGGGCTAGCCGCTGCGGCTTCGGCCGTTGGGCTGGCCGATCACCGCGAAATGCTCCGCGACCACGCGGCACGAATCCGAGACGGACACCGATTGCAGATGGAGCTATTGGGTATCAAGGCTGAAGAACCAAAGCCAGAAGAAGATGACATGGGCATCATGGTAACCGGCGACATCAACGTATATGGCGGCGACTCCAAGGGGATTGTCGAAGCCATCAAGGGCGCTGCGAATCAAAAGCCCGCAGCAACCCCGACGCCCGCACCACAGCCCACCCCGATTGCAGCTCCCCAAGTAACAACCCCCACCAACACACCCACGGCCACTTCGCCAAGCGATCCACAAACATCCGTCCTTGCGACGATCGGCAAGGCGTTGGCCGTGGCTGCATTAGGAATGTCTGGCGCAGGTGGAGCAGCGTACATGCTCCCCGCCGCAGACAAGGCCGGCGAATTGATTCTAGAAACGCTTCCGGAAGTGAAAGAAGCGATTGCGAAATAACCCGCCGCTTGGACGCAAGGGGTTGTGCGTTGCCCGGCTGGGTTAAGGATTTGCCGGCCCAGCCGGGTTTTTGAAATGGAGTTAGAGACGTTGAGCAAGCCCATCGAACTACTAGCCGCGACCGCATGCCTGCTTGCCGGCATGTTCTGTACCAACGTGGTGCCGACGCATGCCGAAATCATCGGCCAGTGGTTCAGCCCGCACGGAGGTTGCACGGCTGCCATCGTCGAACAGATCGACAAGGCCCGCAAGAGCATTGACTACCAGATGTATTCCTTCACCTCGAAGCCCATCGCGGAAGCCCTGGTGCGAGCCCACGGGCGCGGGGTCAAGGTCACGCTGTTACTCGACGCCAAGTCAACCAAGCAAGAGGCGAGCCAAGCCGACGACTGTGCCAAGGCTGGGCTATCGGTCTTTGTCGATGCTCAGCACGCCATCGCCCACAACAAAACGAGAATCTTCGATAACAAGCGTGTGATGTTCGGGTCGTTCAACGATTCAGCCGGTGCGGAAGAACGGAACGCCGAAGCCTTGGTTCTGGAGGACGACCCGAAAGTGGTGGACAGGTTCGCGGAGAACTTCCAGCAGCATTTGAAACACTCGACGCGGATGGAGGTTTTGAAATGAACATCACGCACGGCATGCCAGCGTTCAACTCGGGATATCCGATTGGGGCCTTGAGCATCAAGGAAATCAAGGCCAAGGCGATCGTCCGCTGGTGGCAGCGTCCCCAGCTGCTCGCCTCGAAGATGCTTCCGAAGCTAATCGCGCCGCCACGCGGCATTTGGTGGGACGTGACTTACGAGTTTGAAACAACCTAACACCTCACAGCCCCGCGCCGGCCCTGCGGACACAAGCAGCAAGCCGGCCGGGGATTCAAAGATAGAGAACGCCCGATGCCAGAATCGAACATCAACCCGGAGCAGTGGCTGACCTTTGGGGACAAGTACGGCTGGCCTGCTGTGATTCTGGTGGTGTTCGTTCTGCTCGGCATCTGGGGAACTAGAAGCGTTTGGAAGTTTGTCACTCCGCACATCAACTCACTGGTCGAAGCCGCCAAGGAAATGTTGGGCAAGCAGTCGGAGTTCATCGACGGGGTGTCTCGGCATCAAGAGGAACTGAAGTCACTGGTTCAAATCGGCCAAGGTGGGCACGAAAAGACGCACGAAAAGCTCGAAACAATCGACAAGCGAACGGCAGAGATTCATCGGGTCATCACGGACAAGCGAACTAACTAAGCAGGAAACGACATGGCAGAAACAACCGACGCCCAAGTGATTAAGTTCGCCAACGAACGCATCAGGACCACCGCGAACAAGCTCCGCGACGTGTACTGGGAAGCCAAGAAAGTCTTGGACGAATACAACAACACCGGCATTAACGCCAAGGTAGTTGCGGCTGGCCAGGCCCAATTGCTGGCCGATGGTTCTGTGAGCGATGGCCGCTCGCGCATCACGGGCGACGACTTGTTCAACTTCGTCACGGCGTTGCAGCAGTTTGTCTTGTACGTCGAAAACGGAGCGGTCACGCGGGCCGACCGCACGGGCGTCATCACCAAGCCGAGCGTCTAAGACATGGCGTATACAAACTACTGTTGCAGATCGGGTGGGTCGAACTTAAATGCGGGCACGCGCACTGGCGACACTACTGAGCCGGGCACGAGCGCGTCGTTCACCTACGCATCGGGGACATGGGTATCCAGCTCTGGTGTCTTTACGGTGGCATCGGGAAACCCGCAGAGCGATGGCGTGGCAGCCGGCGATATGGCGAGCGTGTACGCAGATGGAGCTACCGTGACGACGCTAGTCGGCCGAGTTACTGCGGTGTCGACGACGACGATCACTGTCAGCACGGGTGCCAAGAGCGGAACGACGACGGACGGAACTAGTAATCGCACCCTGAAGATTGGCGGCGCATGGAAGGGCCCGAATGGCACGGAAAACTTCCCGTTTGGATTCATTACGACGGCTTCGCACGACGGCACTAATACCTCCATCAGAATAAATCTAAAGAACGACGCCTCATACGTCGTATCGGCAGCGGTGGCAAGCTCGACGGGTTCTTTATTGTTTGAGGGCTACACGACAAGCTACAGCGATGGCGGCAAGGCCATTATTGACGCGAACGCGAACGCAATTGTCGTGCTTACGCTTTCGGGTGCCAACAATGTAGCCAAGAATCTCATTATCACCAATAACGGAGCAAGCGGATCAAATGCTGGGCTAGTCATGTCCGGTTCTACATCTCGTGCAATTGGATGCGTAGCACATGACATTCGCGGGTTTGGAATCAATCTGTCGGGGGCTTCTGCCTCAGCAATCGAATGCGAAGCCTATTTGTGCAATGGGAGCAACACGTCCAATACGTCAGGAATAAATCTTGGCACCTCTGGAGCCTTAGCGGTGCGCTGCGTTTCGCACGACAACTCAGGCAGTAATTCGCATGGCTTTACTATCAATAATTCTCAAGTGGCCGGCCTGGTTGATTGCATTGCAGACACCAACGGCGGAAGCGGTGTGCTGTTCGTGACGGGAGCGGCGGCGGTGTTAGTTCGTGTCGATTGCTACAAAAACGGAGCCGACGGTGTAAACGCCACTGGAGGCGGACCGCATCTTGACTCATGCAACTTCGTGTGGAACGGAGCCTATGGAGTGCGGGGCAATTCCGCCGCTTTATCAGGCTACCTGTTAATAAATTGCGGATTCGGCGCGGGCACGATGGCAAACGCCAGCGGCACGACAACCGGCGTCTCAACGCAAGAGTCCGGCAGCGTCAACTATGCCAGCGACGTAACGCCCTGGGTCGATCCAGCGAACGGCGACTTCCGCGTAAGTCTAGCGGCAGCCAAGGGAGCTGGGCGTGGCGTGTTCACGCAAACGCAAGCGAGCTACACGGGTGCCGTTGGCTATCCCGATCGTGGCGCGGCACAGCATGTTGATTCAGGTGGCAGCGGCGGCTATTCACGCGGGAGGACCATCTAGATGGGCTACCAAGTCAAGCAATCGACCACCGCCTACCCGCTGGTGTTCCTGATGGTCGATTCAACCGACCACGTAACAGCCAAAACTGGGCTATCGCCAACGGTCACCATCTCGAAAGCTGGCGGCTCGTTTGCATCGCCATCGGGCGCGGTCACGGAAATAGCGAACGGCTGGTACAAGGTGGCTGGCAACGCCACGGACTCAGCCACGCTAGGACCCTTGATTTTGCACGCCACGGGCACGGCTGCGGACCCGGTTGACATCATTTTTGAGGTGGTGGCGTTTGACCCTCAAGACGCAGTGCGACTTGGCTTGACGGCCTTGCCGAATGCTGCGGCTGAAGCATCGGGCGGGCTCTACACGCGAGGCACTGGTGCTGGGCAAATCAACCAGCCAGCTAACGGACAGGTAGACACCAATGTCGTTAAGTGGCTCGGAACGGCTTGCAGTACACCAACAACGGCCGGAGTTCCCAACGTCAACACCAAGACATGGAACGATCTAGCCACGGTCGCCTTGCCGCTTACGCCCACAACCGCTGGACGCACGCTCGACGTTTCAGCGGGTGGCGAAGCCGGGCTCGACTGGGCGAATGTTGGCAGCCCTACTACGACGGTCAGCCTAAGCGGCACCACGGTCGGAACGTGTACCACCAACACGGATATGCGAGGGACGAACAGTGCATTCCTCGCAGCCAGCGCGCCAACAAACTTCTCATCGCTGGGCATCAACTCCAGCGGGCACGTATCGCGGGTGACGCTGGTTGACACCACGACCACCAACACCGACATGCGAGGCACGGACTCAGCCTATCTGGCGGCTACGGGAACAAGCGATCGCTCGACATACTGGTCGCCATGTGCCGTCTACGGCGCTCGCAATGACAGTGCGACGACGCTGGAATATGGCACGCCACAAGCTGGAGCCACCTCGACAACTATCGTGCTTGGTAGCGGTTCATCTTCGGATAACACCGCCTATCAAAACTGCGGAGTTGTTTGGGGCCAGCAGTCGCGCACGATCATTTCGTACAACGGCACAACCAAGGTTGCCACGATTGACTACGCATGGGTAACGACTCCCACGGCTAGCGGCACCTATCAGATATTAGCCGCACGGCGACCGGCAATGGACTCTGCCGGCAACTTCACGAACGACACCGCACAGGGAACCGACCTCACAGCGGTAGCGAATGACGTGGACAACATCTACACGCTCGTCAACGCAACCGGCGTGCAAATCAGCGATGCCCATATCGACCAGATTGCCGACACCACGCTAAGGCGCACGATGGCGAACGTGGAGCTGTCGAGCTACGGAAACACCATCAGTATGGGCTCGCTCTACGGTCTAGTGCAGCAGGCCCAAGAGAGCAACACCACGGCCCATGCGAATAAGCTGACAATTTTCAAAACTGACGGCACGACGGAACTAGGCCAGCGAACCATTGCGACTGACGCCGCGGCCAATCCGATAACGGGGATTTCTTGATGGCAACTTCGGCTGACATGCTGGCGATCTCTGGCTTGCAATTCGCATTGCTCCCCGCGCACACGGCGCATATGTGGTCCGAGAGCAACGCCGGTGCAAACCCAGGCGGCATCACAAACCCCGTCGCAGATGGTGCGGTCGCTCAAATCGACGAACCGGCTGGCGGGTGGGATATCAACACGACAACGGACGTAACCCGCCCGCTACTCAAGAGCGATGGCACTGATGCGTTCCTGCGATTCGATGGCTCGAACGACAAGCTGGTAGTGGACAATTCCAAGGGCCTGCGCTGCTTCCACTATCAGCCGCAGTCGTGGTTGATTCTTAAGATTCGACCATCCGCCCAGTCGGCTGCCCAGCGGATGATCTTCGGCACGAACGACATTTCCAACGCCACTACCGGGCTAGCGGTCTGGCTTAATAGCGATGGCAAGCTCTATGTAAATATTGGCAGTGCGGCCACCGGCCTTTCGATCTTCACCGGCACGTATCTGACGAGCGCCGCAGCACTCACGAATCAGTGGTATACGGTTGTCGTCAAGCTCGACTACGCCGGCAACACGGCCTCCATGACGATCAACGGCGGCACGCCAGTGACCGGCACCTTTGTGAGCACCGGCCAAAATGTCGACACGTCCGCCAATTGGAACATCGGCGGCAACCAGTCAAACACCAAATACTTCAATGGCGATATCAAGCTGATTCTAGCCGGCAGCGGCACTCTCTCGGCAGGCGACATTACCAACGCCACCGCCTACGATCCCGCGATCACGACGACTTCACTGGCCGTCGCTACCAATAATGCCAATTCAATCGCCTCGACTGACGTGCCGTTCCTCTGGCTTGACTACGACTTCACCACCAAGACGAACCTATGGAAAGCGAGCGACAAAGCAGTCCAGGTTACCGCTGGTGGCGATACGGTTGGCTATGTC
>ERZ869929.468-NODE-468-length-24352-cov-4.638885_pt1 | contig 24352 bp, 18 predicted proteins | sample MGYA00579312_ERZ869929 | MGnify/ENA primary metagenome ERZ869929 (study PRJEB32216, sample SAMN09231818) | wastewater metagenome | place: USA: Maryland | collected 2016-08-09 | study: EMG produced TPA metagenomics assembly of the PRJNA472060 data set (Reclaimed... | reverse complement strand
GCATTTCGAGTCAGTGAGCGGACGTTCAGGTTACGCAGACTTTTATAAAAGAGACCTGCAACTAAAAATGATTGATCCGGTCGGTACTGTGTGCCAGCTGTGGGATATAAAAGGAGCTTTCATTACTTCGGCCAACTTCGGAGACTTGGATTACAAGTCCGAAGGCGAAGTAAGTGAAATACAGCTAACGCTCCGTTATGACCAGGCTGTGCTACAGTACTGACCTGAATTCATACACTTACATCAACGATGCGGTCTTCGGATTGCGTCGTTTTTGCTATTTGTTTTAACTTATACCACTCATCTTCCCATATCGTTACTAATTGGTATCCATTTTCTCTGAGTAACTGCTCACGTACCATTGTTTTATCATATAGTTCTCCGAATGTCAACTTGACCTTCTTATTTATTTCATCTCTTCCGTAAATGTTGGGATTACCATGCCAATAGTCTCCATAGAATTCGTATACGATATTGTCAATGATGCCGTCTACTATCACTCGTCTGGTTGGAAGTTTGACATGGATATGCCTATTCGACTCTGGTACACCTAAATGATCTAACCATTCCCTCTCAGAATCTGATATGGAACGACCGTTGCAACAAGATGGACAACCTGTTCCTACGATGTGATTTCCTACGTTCTGTTCAAAAGTGTTCGAACATTCGTTGCACGTCAAAGTAACTTTTGACTTCGTGTTCTTTATGGACGTTATCTGATCATAGCAGTATGTTTCTTCGCCGTGAATTGCCTTTGATCTCTTGACGAACTCCTCGACGGTTATCCTTTTGTTTCCACCGCAATTTGGACAGCCGATTCCTCTCATGTGAATGAAGGGTTCTTGCCAGAATGTATCTCCACATGTATTACAAATAAATTCTGCTTTTTCTGCAGCATATTTGAACACAAACTTCGAATAGTCGTATCTGTTTCCTAGCTTCTTTTTCGCCTTCTTTATCCACGTTTCTGTGGTATATACTGCTCTTACAGAACAGATTGAACAACCTTCTTGATATGTTCCTATGTGCTTATCTGGATTTTTGTAGAATACGTTCTCGCACGAATTGCAAAATATGCCCATTTTAGCTTTTGCGGTAGTGTAAATACAATTCGAATAGTCGTACTTTTCTCCATGTATCTCTTTTGCACGCCGTACGAATTCTTCTGTCGTTAGTCTATTCATGCAATTCTATCACCCTAACACATACCACAAATCGTGCCACATATCAACTAATTCGTCTCCTCCGCACCAATCCATGTTATAGTCTACCCTGTCTCCCATGTCCTCCTATGCCACCTTCGCCGATATTCCTGTAGGCACCACAATACGCTACTACGACTCTTTCACTTACAACCACCATAAGTTCGAACCAAGGTTCACGTATGGAATTGTGGTCGACAGTTTCGTCAGTAAATCCAGCATGGTTCATGTACTAATCTTGAATGAATACGGTGCTATTGAACTTGTGACCTGCGATTCCCGAAGCAATTACAATCTTAATGATGGAGAGTTTTACGCGACAATATGATTTCCTCGCCGATAATCACCAAATTGAACGATGTTCCTGTCGGAAGCATCATCACTTTCCCTCAGTATGACGGCGACCAATTGTATATCGTCCTTGAGCACAAAATGACCAATTTGGCACCATGGCTACCTGCAGACGAAGGAGAATACCATAGAATTGAATATGTGAACTGCAACGGCATTATATCGCATCGCACATTCTCGGAGGATTCCGCACTTCAGGTCCAATTCGATAGTCTTTGGCGGATCATTGCTCTTCCGCAGTAATTATAGGCATGTCTATATCCACCGCAATGTCAGGTTTGCTCGCGAAAATTGTCAAACCTAAACCGATTGTATCTGCTAATTCCGTTTTTAACGTGAAGGACTTTGGAGTTAGGGGCGATGGTGTAACGGATGACTCGACTGCGATACAGAAGGTCCTGGACGCCGTAGGAGCCCCTACATATCCTAGTGTTCGTGGTGGAATCGTGTACTTCCCTAAGGGAGTCTACAGGCTCAGCAAGACTCTAATGATTCGCCGTGGCATATCGATGCAAGGAGCCGGAAGCAGCATGTGGACTGCGGCTACGGAATTTCTGGCCGATCCTGGTGTCACGGCTATGCGTACAGTGTATGGATATGGTCCTACGGCGATTGAAGATGGCGCTGACGCAGAAGGTGCAACAGCTTCAGGATGTACCCTATCGAATTTCATGATTACGCACAACGGCGTGCTTACCGATAAAGAATGTCACGGTATAGACATCAAGGTCAAGACGCACATGGAGTATGTTCTTGTTCAAAGATTTAGCGGCAATGGAATTCATTTGCAGGCATATGTCCCCAATTCGAATGCAAACAGCTGTACGTTTATGAACGTTTTTGCCGGTGCCAATGGTGGCCACGGATTCTACGTGAACTCCTCAGATTCGAATGGTTGTGTATTTTCGGGATGTTGTTCATATTCGAACATACTGAACGGATTTCACGAGACGTCATTCCTTGGCAACACTTACATTGGTTGTACTACCGAATCTAATGGCGAAAGAGGGTTCTATCATGATGGAGGCGTTAATACATCTACATTCGTTGGGTGTTACACGGAGTCCAACCAGAAACCAAGTTATTTTGAACAGGCAGCAACAGTTGTAGGTGGTATGCATGCCGCTGGACTTGAAAACAATTCTTTGGGAATGTATCTCAACGGCATGGGCGCATCGAAGCCGTTTGCTATCCAGAATTTGAATGCAGGTTATGGATGGGGAAATCCGTGGGAACCAAACAAAGAATACAAGAAGAGAGATGTCATTGTATCTTTTGAACATTTGATGTTTATTGAATGCCTTGTAGGAGGAACATCAGGTGGTCAGCTTCCAGATTTTAAACAATATGTTCCGTACGACGGAAGAAGTCTTGTCCTCGACGATGGAACGTGCAAGTGGAAATTTAGAACTTTCACACAAAATACGTTATCTTTAGGGCCGGCAGGAGAAGTTAATCCAGGTGTACGAAAATTTCTGCTTATGGATTCAGCAGATGATAGCAGTTCGTTAACACTTGAGTTTACATCAAATGCTTCAGCACATCCAAGGCGATGGGCACTGCACTGGGGTGATCATGCTACATATAGAGGACTAGAGATAGCCGGAGGCTCTTCTGGTCCTCGTCCAGGTGCCATCATTGCTCCACGAGGTATTCATTTTGGTGATAGTGAAAATCGTATTACATACAGTTATGCTAAACCAACATATGGATTCTATAAAAAAGGCGATATTGTGATGAATTCAGAACCAACAATTGGTGATTATACTGGTTGGACCTGTATAGAAACTGGTGGAAATGATGATATGATTTGGTCATCGATCTCTTCTCCGTATGTTGGACATGTTTATGTTCCTACTTCGAAAAATGGTTTATCATATCAATGTATACATTCTGGTCCATACAAATATACAGGACAAGAAGAACCAATTTGGCCAACAGAAATCGGAGCTGAAATTGAAGATGGCGACATCATTTGGAAGTGTATCGGCAAAGAGCAAGCAACATTTGGAAGCTTTGGCAAAATAGAATGAAACGTATGCCATTCCCACAAGTGGCAAAAGTAGCCTACGAAATATTGTCGTCATGTGGCTATGATTATTTGAATGATGCGAATGAATTGTTTGATTCTTATTGTGTTATGTTGTGGTTGGACATTAAACGAATTCGAAGAATGCATGTTGGATGACATTAATGAAAAATGGTGAATTTTGAAGGTAAACAAGTTGTTTTATGATAGGCTTTATTATTTGTTTAATACAAAGACGCGACCAGTTCTATTGGGTGAAATAAGTCTTGAAACTGTTTATCCATTACGTGTTTGCGATGAACAAATGCAAAATTTGCAGGAACTTGGTATTGTATGTAAGTTGACCGAAAAAGAACTTATAGATATGCGCTTTAGTGTCGAATGCAACTATTGGAGAATTTTGGATCTGCAAGGATTGCAAAAGTTATGCACTAATATGTAATGGTGAATGACAGATTCTATAGCATACAGAGGTCTCCGTTATAGAAAATCTATTGTAACAATACCATCAAATACACCAGATCCTGGTCCGACACCAAGTTTTGATCCTGCCGATTTGGCTTTAACTGGATGGTGGAAAGGAGAAGACTATGACGACTCAGGGACAGGTTTATGGACTGGTTCTGCAAGCGCTGGCACGAGTGGTGCCCATACTTTCTGTGACAACACATCCGCAGGAGCATACAAACCAGCCGTAGGTGCATCCATTAACGGTATTGCAACTGTGGATATGGTAGACAACTTTAGATGGCTTGAGACGAACGTCAATACGTCAGAGCTTATCGACGCAACCGAAGGAACGATATTCGTTGTTGCAAATATAACATCCATCGGAACATCAGATATGGATCCGAATTGGAATGATAAAATTTTATCTATTTATGGAGGTCTCGGCGGAATAGCCGGAAATAGTTTGGGTCCATATGCTCAGATGGTTTCGTATGATGGGAATTACGATCATGATGATGTTATAATCACATTGTCTCAAACGATTCTTTTGACTTATCGACTTAATGGCGGAAATATTTATTCACGCCTAAACAAGAATCCGTTTAGTGCTGGTGTTGCCACTGGTGGTATTTTCAATACAGCTAATCCTCTTGTAACCTCTGGGCCAAGCAATGTTGTTGGTCGTTATGGCGAAATAATTACAGCCAAAGGATTGAGCTTATCTGATTGCGACGACATATCAGACTATTTAATCGATCGTTTCGCTATAGTTTGAAATATTTGTTACTACAATCTAGAAAAGATAGGTTTATCATAAATGAGCGAAAGAGAAGGAAATAACGTTTTTGGAACCGGAGAAAAACCAATGGTTCAAGGGATACAAACTATTACTACTGCAGAAATGCTAAAAGATGAGTTCGGACTCACTATAGCACAAGAAACGGTACCATTGCCATCCAAGGGCAAAATATATCCACAAAATTCATCCCTGTACGGCAAAGAGCACCTTGAGATTCGAGCAATGACAACACGCGAAGAAGATATCCTTACTTCGAGAGCCCTTATCAAAAAAGGAACAGTTGTGAATGCACTCATCAAGTCTTGTCTTGTAGACAAGACGATAGATGTAGATTCGATGATTTCTGGCGATAGAAACGCTCTCATGGTTGCAATTCGAATTACTGGTTATGGACCCGAATACAAGACGAAGCTGACCTGCGAAAAGTGCGGGGAAACCGAAGAACGTGTGTTCATGTTGGATCAATGCCCGATAAAACCACTTGATGAACAAACTGTAGAAGAAGGTCAAAATCTATTTGAAAAGCGACTGACTAAATCCAATGCACTCATTCAGTTTAAGCTTCTCAACTCAAAGGACGAACTTGAGATTATCACTGAACAGGAACGTAGAAAGAAACTTGGCCTTAAGACATCTGGTGCCGAGTCTATTATCACGGATCAGCTAAAGGCTTCCATCGTCAAAATCAACAGCGTTACCGACAAGGGTAAGATAGCACAAGCCGTGCAGAATTTGCCAGCATTCGATTCTAGAGAGCTTCGGAAGTATATGGGCGATGTGCAACCAGGAATCGACCTCACGCAAAAAACGGAATGTCCTTCTTGTGGTAATGAAGAGGAGGTAACAATCCCCTTGGGTACCAACTTTTTTTGGCCTGACAGCGAGTGATAGAGAACAGGCTATCTTAGAGCCATTTTTCCTACTTAAATTCTATTCAAACTTCACATGGCAGGAGTACTACAATTTGCCTGTCTATGTGAAGGAATGGTATTTGAACAGACTTAGCAAGGAAATGAAGGCCAATCAAGGAGCACCTGCCGAAAATAAGGGTTCTACTACACCAGCAAGCGACATGCAGATGAAGCAACTCAAGAAATTCTTCGATAATAAGGGAGGTTGAAGTATTTAGTACCGTGAAAACAATAAAGCAAAAACTATTCCATCACGTGATCAATTCGTTGGTGAACGAAAATAGCTTGCCTATCCAGTTGTCACTAACCGAAAATCAAGCAAAAGCCTTTCTTCAAGCCATTTCGGAGACGAAAAAGTTCTCTAAGCTAGAAGGAAAGTCCTTGAATGAATGCCTGCAGAATCTTGAGAAAAAGCGAGAAGCATCCGTAAGGTTCAAAGCTGAATTTGGGTTTGATTGGCCGCTCTAATTAGGTCGTAAGATCGATGGCGGATATTGATAACTTAGCAGTTCAACAGCAGCTTCAAAAGCTATTCGCCGATAGAATTCCTCTTTTGCAGGGTGCAACAAAGGAAATGCAGGAACAGCTTCGCATAGCTGTCCAACTCAAAGCTGCATTCGAAAGCGTATCCATAAAGGACTTCTCCGATAAGCTTATAGAAGCACAAGATGCTCTAGACAAGGTGTCCGAAAAGGCTTCTGGTTCGTCCGATATCGTGACGAAAGCTCTTAAGCAAATGGCGGATAAAGCAGGCGATGCCGGTGATGAAGTGAGCAGTTTGGCTAAACTGACATCGACCTACGGCACTAAGGGTCAGAAGTCTTTTGGTATGGTTCAAAAGGCAATGATGGGCGCTGCAGCAACTGCAAAATCATTGGTCACATTAGGAGGAGGAGTCGTAAGCTCGTTCTTCAACGTAGGCAAAGCCGTAGCTGCGATTCCCTTTAGAATATTCAGTAATCTTCTTTCTGATGCAGCAAGTTTTACTGGTGACACCGGTCTAATGCAGGCTATAGAAGACTTGCGTAAAGAATTCGGTGACTTGTCCAAAGGTACTTCGAAAGACGTTCTAGACGCCACCAAAACGCTAGGATCCGGTCTGCAAGCTACGGGACTAAGTGTCTATCAAGTATTTGAAACTCCTGCTGAGCAAATCAAGTATATGACGGAACTCTTTAAGGGTGCTGGTTCGCAAGCGCTACAATTCGGAGGAGAAATTGCTAAAGCTGGTGGAGCTATCGCAGCATTCGATAAGGGTCTTGGATTAGGCGCTGAGAATATGAAGGGCATGATGAATCGTGCCACAACGATGGGTACATCACTTCAAGAGCAATTACGTGTAACGGCGAACTATAGCTTGCAAATGGGTGAGTCATTCGGCATCTCGCAAAAAATACTGTCAAAAGACATGGGCATGATGACCAAAGACGTCGCCAACTTTGGTTCGATGACGCAAAAGCAAATGGTTGTTTCCGCCATTTATACGAAGAAATTAGGTCTTGAGACTAAGGACCTTCTGAAGCTCATTGATAAATTCGACAACTTTGAAGATGCAGCAAACTCGGCTGCAATGTTGTCACAAGCCTTCGGGGCCAATGTTGATGCATTCAAGATGATGAATGAACAGGATCCAGCAAAGAGACTGGATGAACTCCGAAAATCGATGAATGCTGCAGGCAAATCGTCAGACAACATGTCTCGTCAAGAATTGAAGCTTTTGGCTAGTACATCGGGCCTTTCTGAGGAAGCAGCTAAGTTGGCATTCTCTACGAAAAATCAAGGTCTTTCATACGACGACATCCAAAAGAAGGCAAACAAAGCTGAGAATTCACAGTTGCGCCAAACACAGGCTCTTGAAAAACTTGCCTCATCTATTGAGCGCGTAGTTCGTTCTGGTGGTCAAATGCAGGGATCATTTATTGGACAATTCACTGCCGGTATGGAACGCGGTGTCAAAATGTCTGGTCCATATCTTGGACTTATGAAGAATTTACGCTCCGGTTTGATGCAGACATTTTGGGCAGGTAATCAAGTTGGTAAAATGTTTGCAGAAGACTCAAGTTTGGGTGTAGGACCATTCCTAAAATCGGCAGCAAAAGTATTTGATCCGGCCAAAGTAAAGAACTTTCTTGGTGGTGTAACAACTTCTTTCCAAGGTCTATTCAAGGGCGATCTGACTGTCGAAAGCTTCTTAAAGAGTATCAAAGACAAGTTCATGAATGTTTTTGGTGGTCAAGACTTTTCTGCAATGAAAAACTCACTCAAAACATTCGCCATGAGAGTTTCTAAAGGCCTCGGCGAAGCTTCTGTTTTCATATTGCATTCCTTGACGAACTCATTTTCTAAAATAACGGAATTCATCAAAGATCCTTCCGCATTTTTGGCCAAGCTGAAATCTGGCGGAGCAGAAGGAAAAGGATTCGCAGGTAAGTTGATTAGTCAGTTCTCTGAGGCTTTCAAAGATCCAAATATCATCAAGAACTTACTTGACTCTTTGAAAGAATTGATTTCAACAGTATCCAAAAAATTGATTGGTGCCATGGCCGGCAATGCAACGATACGAAAAATGGCACTTGCTTATGGCGCAGCGGCATTCGGCAAAGCTGCAGGTGGAGCAATACTTCAAAATGCAGGTGCTATTGCCAAGCTTGCAGGACCGATGATGAAATCTATAGGCCCAGTTGTCTCTGGTATCGCTAAGAGTATGGGTCCAATGATATCGCAAGCAGCAAGTGCATTGGCACCTATTGCTGGTCCAGTAGCAGCTGTAGCAGCAATAGCAGCAATAGGTTTGGCTGCTACAGGTATTAGCAAGGGTATCAAAAAGTATCAAGAGAAACTTATCAAGCAAGGACTTGAACCAACCAAAGCTAAAATTGCTTCTGCTTCTGCTGGAGTAATTGACGCACTGACATTTGGCCTTTTGCCAGATGGTGCTTCATTGGAAATTGGAAAAACAGTTAGTGATGTAGCCGACATGGTTCTCGATGCTGTAGGTAATGTTTTCGGCAAGAACTTTGCCAAATCCGTAAAGGAATTCTTTTCATCTGGCATCGACTTAGGCGGAGCTTTTGGCGATACGATAACCGCACTATTCTCGGGCGATGTAGATAAATTCCTAGATGCATCTGTGGACTTGGCCGACAAATGGTTCAAGTTCGTCAGCAAGGAAATAGTTCTTTTCATCGATATGATTCCTAAAATGGCACTCAAGATAGAGGCTTTTGCGAACAAATTAGCAAGCACATTCGCCCAGAAGATGTCTGAGGCTTTCGATAAAATAGGCGATAAACTTGGTCCGTTCGGCGCATTCTTCAAAGGCATGGCAGCAGTTCTCGACGTGATGAGCACGTTCTACAAATTGTCTTCTATCATGTTCAAACAGCTTGGCTTCTATTGGGATTCAATCAACATTTCTGGAAAATTTGATAGTTTCTCAAAGTCTATCACAGGAACAGGAGATACAATCAAGAACTTTTTCACAAATGACATTCCCAATGCAATCAAGGGATTCTTGAGTGATGTATTCGGTGTTTCTGGTAAACAATTCGATGACTTTATCAAAACGATAACGGATGCCATTGATAAAGTAAAAGGCATTGTTGGAGATAGCGCAATTGGTCAAGCATTCAAGTCCGCTGGCAATGCACTTGATAGCATCAAGGGAAGTTACAAGAACTTCAAGAAGGATGTTGATGCTGCAAGCAATATGATTGATGCACAAGACAAAATGAAGGCTGCAGCTCAATCTACTGCAGAAAAACAAGTACCTGCCGCTACTGGTGGTGGAGGTGCAGGACCTAAGGATATCGAAGCATTAGTGGCGAAGAAACGTTCCCTAGAGGAGAACATCAAGTCTCTCAATGACATTGCAAAATCAGATACGATTGCAAAAGCTGGCGACATGCTCATTGGATTAGGCGGAGCCATGGACAAGTTCAATGAGAAGTTCGCAACGTCGACCTTCCAAAACACTCTCCAAGCCACAAAGCAGATAGCCGAGTCCGTTAATCAGCTTAACGAAGCATTTAGTGATACGTCTGCAAACGCTACGTCGATGACTGTTAAGCTTCAAAAGTTTGCCAACAACAGTGGTCTAGGCAAGTCTGGGACCTACGAAATCAAAAACAGAGCCATCAATCTCAAATTGGATCTAAAGGTCATTATGGACGCAGGCGAAGTCGAAAAGGCAATAGTTCTCAGAAAAGAGTCTATAATATTCGATGCACTAGAAGATCTGCCAAGTCTCAATATCGACAACCCAGAGTATAAGTCTGGATTCGATAGACTTAGAACTCAAAAGGGTGGCGGATGAAAAACGAAGATATATCCAAGTCAATCCTAGAGAACGAGAAAATATCTGAGCTTGTTAAGGTGTTGCCTGACTCTGAGAAGAAAAAGGTGACTTCTCTTGTTGATGAGACTGTCAATGTTGTAATTGCTCCAATATTTGACTTTATCAAGCTCATCGAGGATAATGAAGAGCTACAGAACAAAATCAAAATTGAGTTGTTTGCAAGTGGTTCATTATTCCGCTGAACCTATTTAGTGGAGAATGTCACGACCCGTAAATGTATTTGGTAAGCCATTAGCCTATGACATTGGAGTCGGTCCGGATGGACCATCTGATGAAATTAAAGAAGGCAATGATTTGTCTGATGCGACATTGAAAACAGGTACCAGAAAACTAGTTCAGGAAACTCAAGGTAATGGCGAACGCGGCAAGGAAACCAAAAATTCTTTTCCTGTGACATCTGAGGATATTGGAACCAAGACCAAGCTGACAACTGTTGACGGTAGCACCCCACAAATTATACCTGCCGAAAATGGATATGTTCAAAAGAATTCCAACGAACAAAGAAGGCTGGATTCCTACTCTAAGTCTGCTTTATCAGACAACGCCATAAAGGGTGCACCACAGCCTACATCACTCAAAAAGGGTAAATCAGCCAATGGAACCATCGACGGAAACAAATACATTGATAGTAAGGTCGCCGTCAGCGAGTATGCAAATCCTCTCATTAAATCCAATAGGTTCAATCCAGACTCTAAGCTCGTAGAGAATTCGATAAAGTACCGCGTCAATCCCAATAAGCCAAATGAGACACTTGGTTCGTACACGAACTACCTGAACAGCAATAACGGAAAGTCATTGTCTGATGGTGACATGGCTAATATTGGTCCGATGCTATCTCTCAGAAGTACGAGAGAACTAAATTCTACAAGTCCAGAAGGTTATGGCAAAGATGGCCCAGATGGAGCAGGCGCATCAGCTTCGTCAATCTTGCCAGGTATTACACAAGTAGCGCTCGAAAGAGTGCCAACTGACGATCTGACGGCAGCAAGCGTTTTACGTTCCCTAATTGACGGCAAAACAGATGCCGTTGATATGTCCGGTAATGGAAAACGTCGTGTTCTCAAACTAGATCAATCGTACGGACAATTGAACAACGTCCTGGAGCCGTTTAACGGGCTTTTGCCAGTTGGCATGATAGCTACTGCCGCTGCACTTGCAATCGCGCTAAACGTAGCTCTAAAGGGTATACTGGCTCTATTTTTACTGTTGACGACTGCTAGCAATAACAAGAGTCGCATCAAAGACACTGTAGGTCGATATATGCTTGGTCAATCGCAATATAGCGAAGGATTTGATGGTGGTTTCAAGTTTTTGCCGCCACAATTGCCAGCTAAACTTTTTGGACTTTTGGAAACAAAAAATCCATATGGTTCTGCAGTAGAAGAAGGTATCAAACTTTTCTTCGGTGGAAGAATCGACAAGAGTGCCCAGAAGATACTTGAGTCTCCTGGGTTCTACGCGAACTTTTGTAGAACAATCGTAAGATCTGCAGCAGACTTTGCTAGAGAATTTGGGCAAATCGGCACAGGCAATCCAGTTCAAGTCGCCGAGAACATTGTCAATATTGTAAGTATCATCAAAAATTCTAAGGTGGTTGCTGTATTAAATGTCTTTGCGCAGATGGGTGACAACAGCCTCAATTTGGCGCAGCAAGTCGACAGAAATAAAGACGTACTCAACAAGACGACGGGAATGGTTTCAACTGTCGATTCACTAGAGGATGAACCTGGCTCATTAAAGAGTAGGACCAAAAATAGCCTTAGACTTGCATGGGGTCATTCTGCCGTGCCAAGTTCGATACTTTTTAGTCAAAATTACTCTAGGGCAGCAAGGTACTCTTCGGCGAAATCGAAAGATACGAATGGAAAATCGAGTACACCATTAGCCGTTTATTCTTCCAAGAGTGCAAAAGTACGTATTGAGAAATCTGATGTCATAAAAATGGAAGCCGCATTGGATGCAGAGTATGTCCCATTCTATTTCCATGATTTGCGCACGAATGAAATCGTATCCATGCAAGCTTTCTTGTATTCGCTGAGCGACTCATTCGATGCTTCGTATACGAGCGAAGCAGCATATGGAAGAGTGGAGCCTATCAAAACTTGGTCTGGCACAACAAGAAAGATTGGTCTATCTTTTGCATGTGTACCAACTAATCAATTAGACTTTGATGAAATGTGGTTGAAGATAAACAAGTTGATTACATTTGTTTATCCACAATGGTCACAAGGCACAGTTCTCACAAAAGATGGCGAAAGTTTTATACAGCCATTCTCGCAAATACCGTCTGCAACACCTGTGATAAGATTGCGTGTAGGTGACGTAATTCGCTCGAACTACAGCGACATGTCATTGGCTAGAATGTTCGGTCTCGGTTCCGATGCATTCAAGCTAAATGGAAGTACTGAATCTGACAAAGTAGATGAAGTCGTGTTGGCATTCATACAAGATGCTATTAGTAGAAAGCTGACTAGCGAAGATAAAGTTCTTATGTCTGGGGATGAATTTGATATTTTGCCTGGCTCATATGAATCAACTAATACTGGCGGTGTAGGCGACGCGATTCTAGGAGCAGTAACCAGTATTGCTTCTACTGTTGGTATTGATACGCCAACACAAGTCAAAAGCATAGCAAAGGTTCCGTATAAGCTGCCAATAATAATCAAGGAAGATTTAGGCACAGAAGTAACATTCACCTTCGAAGATGGGAACAATGTCGTCGGCCTTAATAGTGAACTCATGTTCTTGGCGTCAAAAAACAATCTTTACCCAAGTCAGAAGACGATAAGAAAAATTGTCGATGAGTTTACGCAAGAATCAACTGTTGTTGACAATTCTATTTTTGCCGACGAAGCCATAAGAAAATTCTTTGATGAGAATTCAAATTCCATCGTCAAATCATTCAGGCAAAATCAAGGCAAGGGCCTCGCTTGTGTTGTAGAAAACATATCATTTGAATGGGTGGATTCCGACACAATAACTTGGGAAATAGATAGGCCAGGATTCGTTGCACCAAAATTCTGCAAGGTAAACATGTCCATTGCGCCAATACACGACATCGCCCCAGGTATCGATTCCGATGGTACGAATAGGGCTCCAATCTATCCGGTTGGTAGTTTCTCAAATGCGCTTGGTGGACATTCGCTCAATGAAGGCTACGTTTCGCAATTCCGCAAAAACAGAACAAAGAAGTTGATATAACATGGGATTTTCAAGATACCAAAGAGCAACTATTCTAGACTTGGGAAATCAGTATGGAACCTCTATTTCGCACGAAGCAATTCGTGAGTCGATCAAGTCAGGTCGAACACCTTTCAAGACGATAATACTAAAAGAGAATCAACGTCTAGACCATATAGCGGGCATTGAGTACGGAGATTCTTCTTATTGGTGGATTATTGCTGCAGCATCCGAAATTGGATGGGCACTACAAGTACCGCCTGGAACACTCATTGTAATACCTGAATTGAAATCCGTATTGAATTTGGTGGCCTAATGTCTTCAAAAGATATCAAGGACCTAATCAGTTATTTTCGACCCGCGCAACCTAATTTGGTTGGTTCTGTCAATTACAACTTACCAAATAGCTCACAAGATCCGAATGTAAACAATGAAGTTAGCAACACTGTTTTGAACTTGCTCATCAATTCTGTTGACTATACACGTTCTGGTCTAATACAAACCAAAGACATAATAGACAATCTCAAAAATTTAGATCCCAAAGATCAAACGACTACCTCCATTAACGACGGTAATTTCATCAAGGTTTTGTCGGGAGATAACAACTGTTTTCCAGCTACAGAAAAGGGTAAAACGATTTCCTCATGGCGAACTTGGGGTACGAAATCAAAGAACCTTTCTATAGCTTTGTTGAATGCTCCATTTCTTTCTTTTTCAACTAGGGACTTGAACAGACTTGTTCTATTTTTGAATTCGATTCCAACTGTGGACTTGAGTTTGAGCCAGCCTATGTTGGATGTTAAGTTTGAAACTCTTGTAGATAGTCCTGACAACTTTACAAGTCTATCAATTGTTGGTGATTTGCGCGGCGAAAAGTACAGTCCTGTTGCCGGTTCCGCAGATGCTAAGATGCTTCAATTTTCTACTTCTAAAGCTCCAACAGACAACACGACTAATTCTGGTTATGTTGCACGTGCTGGAATGGAATTGTTTCAATCTCCACAAACAATGTCAAGAGAAAAAAGTACATCGTACCTTGAGTCGTTTGATCCATTTCGTCCTTTAGCTTCGATTGAGAACTTTGAAGTAACTGTTGCACCATCTGCAGGAGCCTTTACTTACAAGACGGCGAAACTCAATATTCTCATACACGATAGATCTAGATTGGGTTCGGTAGCTCAATTACTTAGACCGTCCAATTTGCCGTCCACATCTCTTTCAATTTCATATGGATGGTCACACCCAGACAAGAGTGGAAACAACTCGTTTGCCAATCTCTTGAACAGCATGGTTGTTCGTGAAGAAAAATACAACATAGTCAACTCTAGTTTTACTATGGACAATGCGGGTGGAGTCAAAGTCTCTTTGCAGTTAGCCATGAAGGGTTCACAAGCTACGAAGGTAGGTCGAATCATCGACGGCGAACAATACATCTCGGCACAAGATACTCTTTCGAAGATTGCCGAAGCTCTCAATGAACTTAGAGAGAAAACCGGCATTGTGCTGAACGATCTAACCAAGGAAATACGTCCATATCAAATCATAGATTCGGTAGCAAACAATGCAGAACTACCTCATGATTTCACCGAGAAAGACAAGAAGCTCATACGCGATCTAATCAAGAAGATGCAAACTTCTTCCAAGAAGGGCGGCAAGATAAGCGTAGATTCATTGAACCAACTAAATGAACAATTGGAGAACTTCTACAAGGTATCTAATGACAAAACCAAGACCGTAAACAACATCCTCGATGAGAAGATAAAGAAGATTTCAACAGGGCCAGATCCATTCTTACAACCTGACGCAAAATATTGGGTGAACTCTGGTGTGTCGATTGAAAAAATGCAAGATGGAAGCATTGACGACGGTAAGCAAAAAGCCAAACAAACAAGACCAATTGTTTCCTTTGGCAAGCTGATGACATCATTTGTTTCGGATACCATGTCCTCAATGAACACAGAATCCGAGTTGCAATTCTTTTACTACCCACTCAATTACTCGGCAGGCAAAGCAGCTGGTAGTAACATAGCAGCATTTCCAATAGAGATATCACGTCTTCGAGACGTACTTGAGGAGCAGGCAAAAAAGTCTGGTAATCCGAACTTTACACTTAACGAATTCGTATCGTTCATCAATTCAAATTTCATCAATGATGTACGTTCATATGCGTATGGTATGAGACAGTACTACAATCCAGCAACGAAGCTCGGCGAGCAACCCACATTGGCCGCCAACAAAAAAATAGACGATGTAATGTCAAATATCACGGCTGAGACTGGCGGCAACTTTAAGATGCCTGTAGTTGAAGTGTACATCGAGACAACATCGGCAAGGCCGACCAAAATTACAACATCTGATCTGCCTTCCAAAGAAATCACAAGAGTACACATATACGACAAACTTCACTCAAGTTTCGAGCCACTAGTCAATGCATATCGTGCACAATCTTCCATTCAGCAAGCCATGGACGAGAAGAAAAAAGTGAACGGAGAACCATTACAGAAAGCAGTCGATTCTTTGAATCAGCTCGGTATCCAATCGTCAATACAGAATGGTGCACTTAAGTTCAGTAAAAAGACAAGTTCCGAGGATGTCAAAAGAGCAGTATCGACACTATTGCCTACTGTCAAATATGGAAGCCAGAATACAACCGTCCTAGCTGCCTCTGTACAGACCTTGCAGAACCAGTTGCTCAATACCGTCAACATGCAACGTACAATGGGAAAGAGGAGCAATTCTGAGCCAAACGGGTCATCTGTGGGAGCCATCCCATTACGAGTGCAGCCAGCCCAAATGAATCTTACTTTGGTAGGATGTCCATTGCTCAATGTGAACCAACAGTTGTTCTTCGACTTTGAGACTGGCACAACAATAGATAATCAGTACTTGATAACAAGTCTTTCGCACACGATAGCACCAGGCTCATTCAAGTCTACGGCACAATTGAGCTTCTTGGATTCGTACGGAATTTACGAAAGTGTGTTCACGAAGGCGGAGCAACTAGGAAAAGCCATAAAAGACATAGTTCAAACAACAAAGACCTGACGTTAGTTCTAATATGTCTCGAACGGCATGGTTCTAATTCACAAAAACTATGTACTGAATAGTAAGTGGATATCTTTTGATCCGATTGATGGTCAATTCACTTTTTTGGACGATAAGCCAAATTTGGCACCGAGTGATTGGGAGTTGTCAAATGAATATGTCACAAATGATTACAAGAGTATTGCTAAGGTATGTGGCTTTGAATTCAAAAATGTTGAGATAGAAACATACCGAAAAATATACAAGCAGTTCGGCGCGGAACTCAATAGTTCGTCTGAGATATCGATCGTCAAATACAAGGCAATACTAAATGATCTATTTGACAAGATCAAAGACATTTGGACCAAAACAGAGATTGATCGAAAGTACTATCTGGACTTCCATAAGCAGAAGGTAGATTTCTTGTCGTCGTTCGAGCGAATCAAGATAGACCGATCCTATTTCGACAAATTGAAGATAGAAAATTCCATTATCGAATCATTCAAGCCTGACGATGACGGATTCTGCAAAAATATCAAGTACACATTCGACGAAACAAAAACTGGCAGACTAAAAGTTGTAGATGGTCCCAATGTAAACCTGCTTCCAACAGAACATCGAAAGCACATATTCCAGTCAAGATACGTTAATGGAGTCATAGCATCTGTCGATTTCGTTTCGGCAGAAATGCAAACGATTCTTGTCAAAAATGGCAGCATACCTAGACAGGATATCTATCAATATTTTTCTGATTTCAACAACCTAGAACTCGATAGAGAAGTGTGTAAAAAGGCACTCATATCTGCGGTGTACGGAGCAAGCGCAACACTGTTGAAGTCTATTATTGGCTCGCAGGAAAAAGCCGAAGAAATCCTGGAACTTGCTGAAGAGTTTCTAAAAATAGAGGACAACAATTCTGAACTGCAGGAAGAATGCTCTGATAACGATGGACATTTTTACAACATGTTTGGTCGTCGTCTCATAGGTGAAAATACAAAGAACTATTTGAATGCATGGGCACAGTCAACAGCTGTCGATGTGTCTATCATTGGCTTCAAAAATTTGACAGAGAATATGACGAAACAGGGCATGAAATATTGTCCTCTTTTCGTATTACATGACGGACTTTACTTGGACATGGAGAGCAAATCTGAGTTTGATAAACTAAAAGAGCTTTGCCAAAATGGCACCACGGTTAATGGATTATCATACCCTTTGAAAGTCACATGCTGAACGAAAAAGAGATATCAGAAAACTTCGATAGATACTCGGAACTTTTGGTAAAATTTACTGACAAAGAACGAGTTGAAAACATAAAAGCGTTGCTGGAGAAATATGGACAAAGAATCGCCATGTGCCCTTCATCAACAAGAGAACAATACCATGGTGCGTATCTTGGAGGACTTGTAAAGAATAGTATAAACGTCCTTACGATTGCAAACAAAATGTCAAAAATCTACACGGACCTAGAATTGGGTCTCGAAGGAAATTTGGCTCTATGTTGCCTGCTTCATGATGTTGGAAAGATAGGAACGATTGAACGTGACAGATACGTTATGAACGATAATTCCTACACAAGAAAGAATGGTACCGTCTTCAATATCGAAGAGAATATGCCGCCAATTCACCACGCCACAAATATGATTTTGCAGGACTGTCAGATTCGCCTAAGTGATGACGAATACCAGTCAATTTTGTTGGCATCAGCCGGCGTGTGGTCAATGAATGAATTGAAGGAATATGCCTACAAAGAAAACAATTTGTCCATGCTAATAATGCAAGCAAAACGCATTTCTATCCAAGCAGAAAAACGTTGAACTACTATTTAGTAGTACGTCGACATACTTCGAAAATCCGAATCACGACTAAAAGAAAGAAAACAAATACATGTCATTAAATCTAGACGCAATCAGAAAGAAACTATCACAACTAAGCGGTGTATCTGACAAGAAGAAGCCGAAGAAATTTGGACCAGGAGAGCACAAGGTTCGAGTTCTACCATGGCCCGACGCAGAAGACGGTATGCCCTTCAAGGAGCGCCTACTGTACTACAATGTGGGCAAGCAAACCATTGTCTCTCCGGAGTCAATTGGTCTACCAGATCCTATCTCTGAGTTCCGTATACAGCTCTTTACGGAAGCCAAAGAGACTGGTGATGCAAACCTCAAGGAGCTTGGCAAAAGGCTCATGAGCAAGCGTGTAACGCTTGTAGCAATCATCGACAGAGCCAATGAGGCAGCAGGCCCACAGCTTTGGTCATTGAATCCTCTTGAGGCCAAGGAACTTCTTGGATACTTCCTGGATGAAGAGGTTGGTGATTTCACCGATCTAAAGAATGGCCGGGACATCAAGATCTCTGTTACTCCAAGTAATAAGAGTCTTCCAAACGGAACTCGCTTGAATGACACGAAGCTAATGCCAACAATGACCAAGGGACCTGCAAGTTCTGATTCTGCCCTTGTGAAGAATTGGATGAGTAATCTTCCAAATGTGGACGAGTACTTTGCGATTCTTCCATACGCCGAAGTAAAGGCAAAGTTGGAAACATGGTTGAGCGAAGACAAGTCTCCTGAGAAGATGCAGGAGAGCGAATTCAAGATCAAAGACAAGGAGGAGACCAAAGATGCTGATAAGCCATCGTCTCTAATCCAACAAGCAGCGTCAGCAAAGAAGGGCTCTAAAAAAGTCACAGAAGTTGATGATGCTCTTGATGCAGCACTCGCAGATCTAGAAGACTGATTCTAGCAATATCTCCTTGAGACTGGTGTCTCTACCTTGCGGTTCGATTCCGCGAAGGAGATCAAGGTATTATTTATGGCATCAAAAAAAGAAAAAGATAGCACAGAAAAACAAGTAAGTGATAAAGATTTCGTAGCAGATCTTATATCGGATTTGAATAGAGAAAGCCAAAGCAGAATTGCTTGGAACCTCGATACAGATCTATCTCCTACACACATCAAAAGATGGATTTCAACAGGCTGCACAAGTCTTGATTACATCATATCGAATAGAACGAACGGCGGTTTACCAGAAGGTCGAGTTGTAGAGATATTCGGACCACCTTCTATCGGCAAATCACATCTAGCTATTCAGATAGCAAAGAGTGCGCAGAAGATGAATGGTGTTGTCGTTTATATCGACACAGAGAACGGTTCATCGCCAGAAAACTTAGCATCTCTCGGATTAGATGTATCGAAGAAGTTCATCTATGTTGAGCCTTCATATATCGAAGAGGTATTCAAGGTAATGGAGAGTGTCATTACGAAAGTAAAGGCGACCCAAAAGGACACGCCAGTTGTCATCGTATGGGACTCTGTTGCAGGCACACCACCTAAGGCAGAATTAGAGGGTGACTATACAGACAATTCTATCGGCCTAGCAGCACGTCAACTCGGCAAGGGATTTAGGAAGATTACGCAGCTCATCGGCAACCAAAATGTGCTTATGGTTTGTCTCAATCAGACGCGTATAAAGATAGGCGTTATGCACGGCGATCCCACCACAACCAGCGGAGGATTAGCGCTCCCGTTCCACGCATCCGTTAGAATTCAGCTCTTCGGAGGAAGCAAAATACTTGATGAAAAAACAGGTGAGACAATTGGAATCAATGTCAAAGCCAAGACGATAAAGAACAAGGTGTCTGCACCACATCGAGAGGCTGAATTCGAACTTCATTTCGGCAAAGGACTTTACGACCACGAACAACTTTTTGATCGTATTCGACAATATTGCGACGAAAACACGGTCGTTGACGACGACGGAACTACATACGAAATGTCTGGAACAGCGGCATGGAAAACATTTCTAGTGAAAGATAAGACTGGGAAAGTACTATTTGAGAAAAAGTTCACCAAGAAAAACATTCGTGAAGACGTAATGCAAAATAAGGAGTGTTCAAAGTACTTCACGACTCTTTTGGATAAGGTGTTTATCAAGAAGCATGTGGCAATCGAAGACGAAGTTTCTGAGGTTGCAGATGTCTCTTGAAGATAAAGTTGATCAGCTTGAACAATTGGTTCTCTCATTGAACGGAGAGGTAGAATTACTTCACAAGGCTATCGATTACATAGAAAATATTCCAATTTTTAGGTTCTCTCTTAGAGAAGGATTAGAAACATCAGAATTTATACCGAAAAAAGCTGAACCTAACGCAACAGGATTTGATGTGCGAGCATGTCCATATGACAAAAAAGACATAATTGTAAAACCAAATCAGTATGTAAAAATACCTTTAGGATTTAGATCATACTGTCCAGACGAATATTGGTTCCAGTTAGTGCCAAGATCTAGCACATTTGCAAAAAAATCATTGCATGCTTTATATGGAACAATAGACGAAACGTTTTCTGGTGAGATAATTTTCTGTGCTCAATACCAACCAAATAGTGACCAAGATCTTGTTATCAAATATGGAGAAGCAATCGCTCAATTAATTCCGTATCGAAGGGTAGATACAAAAATCAATATTATAACGAATGAAGAGTACAATGATTTATGTAAACAAAGAAACGCTATTAGACAATCAAACGGCTTTGGTTCTACTGGCTAATGTTAGTATTCATTCGCACGATATTTACAAGGTTGAATGTGATTTGCAATGTACGGATAAGTGTAGAAAAGTATACGATATAGAATATCGTAATTTCATTAAGTATATTGAAAATAATGACGGTAAGTTAGCTTGCATATTTTGTTCTCGACGCAAGAAATTCTCAGGAAGAAAAAATCCTAATACAAAGTACCAATTCGATGATAATTTTTTTTCTTCTGTCAACACATTAGATAAGGCTTATCTTTTGGGTTGGATAGCTTCTGATGGTCATGTAAGCGAAAGAGGATTTTTGATATCGATCCACAAAAAAGATTTTGAAATTTTAAAAGTTCTTAGAGATATAATCTGCAAAGATGTACCGATAAGATTTATTAAAGAAACTTCACAAGTTAAGTTTGTGATAAATTCAAGACAAATTTCAAAAGATTTATGTGAATTACTTCGTATATCTCCTGGTAAGAAAAGTTCGAAAATTAGATTTCCATTACTGAGAAGTGGAATATTAAGAATTTTATTTTTGAGAGGCTATTTTGAAGGTGATGGTCATATTTGTAAGCCAACCAATAAGCTTCGCTTTCCGAGAGTCGGAATAACATCTAATTCGCGTAGTATGCTTGATTCAATCGATAACTTTGTTGGATTAAAAAGAAGATATATGGGAAAATCAAATATTGAATGGAGCTCTAGATGGGCTGTACAATTTCTAAATTTGATATACACAGACGATGGTCCTTTATTTAGGATGAAAAGAAAGCATGACATATATCAGTATTGGAAGTGCAACTATAGTCCGCACGTCAGAAAGAAGAAAAAATGAGTACACGACCAATTCTTCTTGTGGACTTGTTCAACTTGTTCACGCGCCAATATGCGGCGCATCCTGACATGTCTGCCACTGGAATCCAAACTGGTGGCATCGTTGGTACTCTCAAAGCTATAGCAAGACTAACGGACCAACTGAAACCGAAGCAAGTCTATATCGTGTGGGAGTCTGGCGGTTCCTCTAGGAGAAAATCCATACTCCCTGAATATAAGGCCAACAGGAACAAGAGCAGTGGAAAGCTTAATCGTTTCTACGAGGGCGATATACCCGATACGGACGACAACAAGGTGTGGCAAATAGAAATGCTTGCAAAGGCATTGAAGTTTCTTCCGGTACATCAAATATACGTGAAGAACTGCGAAGGCGATGATGTCATTGCGTACTTGAATAAGCGAAAATTCCAAAATGATAACTGCATCATACTTTCTGGCGACAAGGATTTCTATCAGCTATTGGATGATCATACCAAGATATACGATCCGTCCAAAAAGATTATCATCGACAAAAAATACGCAACGTTGAATACCGGAATTTCTCCAACGAACTTTGCTTTAGCAAAAGCAATTTGTGGAGATAGGTCCGACAACATTGACGGCGTTCGAGGTGTTGCATTCAAGGGACTTCGTAAACTATTTCCATTCTTGGCATTGGATCAACCCTTCACGATAGAGGACATTGTTTCACAGTCTGCTGGTCGAGCCAACGAGGGTAAGGGCATTCGAACCATATCGCAGTCAGATGCACTCATACGACGCAATTGGAAGCTCGTGTACCTCGATACGGCGATGCTTTCACATGATCAAATCGCAAAGATAGATTACGCAATCGACAATGGCGAAGATGCAAAAATAGACAAGATGTCATTGACAAAATTTGCGGCGGAACACGAACTACGAAGTATTAATGTAAACGAAATTTGTGTCCCGTTCATGTGCATCTCTAAACTAGCATTGCAAGGTACGGGAGAATAGATACTTGGAAAACAACGCAGCTCAAAGTGAATCTACGAGCAAATCGTCATTCTCGGATTACGGACATCAGTTTCAAAAGGGTGTAATGGCAGCATTGCTTCTCGATAGAGCTTGGGCAGAACAAATGTCAGAAGTTCTTGAGCCAACACATTTTGACATCAGGTATCTTTCGTATCTGTCAGAAAAGTATCTGAACTATTCAAGGAAGTACAAGGACTATCCATCGTTGAAAATTTTGATCACGATGGTCAAAGATGAACTCAAGGTCGGAAGCGATACACAAATACGTGATCAGGTTGTTGATTTCATCAAAGAGGTCAATAGCGGAAGTCTTGCAGGTGACTTGCACTGGATCAAAGAACAGAGTCTTGAATTTTGCAAGAAGCAAACACTCAAGAGAGCACTTGAGAAAACTGTAGATCTCATAGCCACAGAAAAGTATGAGAGCATCGTTGACGTAATCAAGAAAGCAGTATCGGCAGGTACGTCAGCCGATATAGGACATGACTTCTTTGAGGATCCAGAAGCACGGTTCATGGCAATTGTCAGAAATGTTGTGCCAACAGGATTTGATAAGCTGGACGCAAAACACATATTTCAGGGAGGGCTAGGAAGAGGCGAATTGGGTGCCGTTGTGGCTCCTACGGGGTGTCATGCTAAGGGAACTGGTATTCTTATGTTTGACGGCTCTATAAAGCCAGTAGAGGATGTTTTGGTTGGCGATAGACTCATGGGACCCGATAGCAGACCTAGAAACGTTTTATGTCTTCGTCGCGGTAGAGAAACGATGTACGAAATTACCCCTCTAAGAGGAAGTAAATCATTTATCGTAAATGAGAATCATATTCTCTCGTTGCGTCGGACTAAATTAAATAAGAGTGATGATAGTGAAAACCATATCGAAAACATATCTGTAAAAGAATATTTGCTAAAAAATAAGACATATAAACACCTGCACAAGTTGTATCGATCAAATGCTGTAGAATTTCAAAAAGATACATTACAAGAAATACCTCCATATATTTTAGGTCTTTTGTTAGGTGATGGATGCTTACGTCATCAATGTATTGAATTTACCACTGCAGAACCTTTAGAGCTTTTACCTGAATTGAGAGAATTTGTCAAAAAATTTGGCCTCGAACTAAAAGAGCATCGAAAACCAGACAATAAAGCTGCAGGATATAGAATATGCGGATCCATTAGAGGAGTAGAAAATAAATTCGTCACTTTGTTGTCTAAGATGGGGTTGATAGACAAATTATCTCATGAAAAATTTGTGCCTGGTAATTACAAAATTACATCTACACATAATAGATTTGAGATACTTGCAGGTTTGATTGATACTGACGGCTGTATACATGGAAATTGTTACGAATATGGAACAATGTCTAAGCAAATGTCTGAGGATGTAGATTTTATAGCAAGAAGTCTAGGATTCGCAGTTAGTACACATATATCTTCAACTGGATTTTATCGCATGATGATATCAGGTAATACTGATTTGATACCAGTAAGATTGGCTAGAAAAAAATGCTCTCCAAGGAAGCAAATAAAGTCAAATTTGGTTAGTGGGTTTTCTGTAAAAAAACTCGACGTAGATGACTATTACGGATTCACACTAGACTCAGATCATCTGTATTTGACTGACGAATTTGTTGTTCATCATAATTGCGGTAAGAGCCATATGCTGGTTGCACTCGGAG
>ERZ869929.467-NODE-467-length-24354-cov-4.301659_pt1 | contig 24354 bp, 35 predicted proteins | sample MGYA00579312_ERZ869929 | MGnify/ENA primary metagenome ERZ869929 (study PRJEB32216, sample SAMN09231818) | wastewater metagenome | place: USA: Maryland | collected 2016-08-09 | study: EMG produced TPA metagenomics assembly of the PRJNA472060 data set (Reclaimed... | reverse complement strand
AGCAAATACTTCTTTCGGTCATAGCACGTCGGATTCATGCACGCCGGGCGTTTGTCGCTTTCCAACAAATATTCGCAGCTAAGGCCGTCCACCTTGCATTTCCCGGTGATCTTCGCATCAAACCATTCTTCATGCCATTCGTCCCACTTCCACTTCACCTGGTCCATTGGCCTGGATGAATAACGAATAAAATTATCAGCGCGTTGTCTCAACGCCGAAGCGATCACCTCACCAGCCAGCGCCTCCTCGATCATTCGCGCCGGATTATCCCAAATGCGCTGTGATCCCTCTTTCACAAAATCTTCCGGCAGCTCCACCAAACGCAGCAACTCCCGCGCCACCCCCTCGCTGATCCTTCGCTCATTCAAGGCCTGCTGGATATTCTCAGGCAGCCGCAGCAAGCGCACCTTGTTGCGTACCGCCGGCCCGCTCAGGTTGAACAGCTCGCCAACCTCCTCCGAGGTCTTCCCGAATTCCTCCAGGTAACGCTGCATCGCCCGCGCCTCTTCGATCGGCGTCAGGTCCTTCCTGGCCAGGTTTTCCGTAACCGCAAACCGGAACATCTCCTCATCGCTCAGGTCACGGATCACCACCGGAATGCGTTCAAAGTCTTCCGGATTATTCACGCCCTCCACTTGACCGCCAGCCAATAACCGGTGAGCGCGCAGCCTGGTATGACCGAACGCCAACTGCACCTCAGAAACTGTGACCATACGGCCAACAGGGTTTTGCAATAAGCCGTCGATCGCAATGCTTTTGGCCACGGACATAATATGTTCCAGGTCTTCGTTCATCCTGGGCTGATAGGGATTATCACTGATCCTATCCAGTGCAAAATACTTGATATTTTCCATGCGTCCTCCCGAACTGACAACTGTTTCTGTAGAAACACCCTGGCTCATACCGTATGAGCTCGGGCTCCGTCCGCGTTGGGACGGTCCAGGCCTTGCCTGTGTCCTGCCGGCGTCGTCTCTGCACTCCGGCCCCATCCCGATCGCAATACTCAACGGATCCTTCAAAACCCGTCCGCACCTGGTGCACTTCGGCAGCTTCACGGATGCACCGCCTGATCCATCAACCGCTTCTGCTCAGCCCACCATTCCCGGCAGGCCTGGCACTGCAGCATGTGGTACCAGAACCATTCGCGAATGATCTCGCCATCCACGATCTTTGCCTGCAGGCGCCGGTATTGCGTCCAATACGCCTCACAGCGCAGCGGCATCATCCACCTCAGGCGACCAACCCACCGGATCGGCAACAGGCTCAGGCAACCAGGGGAATATTTCCCCCAAAATCTTGGCCGCAGCCGCAGCACGCTCGCGTACCCGCGCCGCGTTGAAATCAAAACCGATCCGCTCATAATCCTGCGCCAACTGTTCCCAGGCTTCAGCGTTGAAATCGCCGTGCAAAACTCGCCGCTTGAGATCCTCCAACCTCGGAATACCGGTTTTGAGCATCTCCAAACGCTCGCTCACCTCCGGATCACTCCCCGATCGGAACGGTGCCCGCTTACAGGCCTGGTAAATCACGCTCGTGCTTGGGAAATACTTCTCGACCTTCACCACCTCGCCGCATGCGATCTCAACCTGCGAATCGTCAAACTCAGCCAACGCCTTCACCCAACCGCGCACGATCGCCTCAACCTGCTCGGGCTCTGGATTATATGCCGGGTACTGTGGCAGCAATTCACGCACAGCCCGGATAATACCGGCTCTACTTGCCATCGCTCGCCTCCAGTTCTGCCAGTTTTGACATCGCCGCCTCCTGCCGCCTGATCGGCAGTTGGATCTTACCGCCTGCAGGTGCCGGAACTGCCGCCCCCGTGGGCCTTTTGGGTGGTATCTTGCGCGTAACCGACCAATCCAGCAGCCAGGCCGCGTTGGTAGGTGAGTATTTGCGCTCGGTCCAGGCAGCCCAAAAAGGCCGCAAGAACGCCACCGTTTGCTCCGCGCCGCCTTGCTCCAGCGCAATATCGATGATCGTTTGCTCGATCTTCTCTCGCTGGTGGCTGGGTGGCACCGTATGCCCCGTGATTGCCGTATACACCCGGCAGGCCTCTCCGGAATCGATCAGCTTTCCCCTCGGCAACACCACTTTTTGAAAATTTTCCGCGCGCGAAGAAGAAGGAGTAGTAGGTATTGATTCTGACTCTGTATCTGATTCTTCTTCTGCTTCTGTATACATTGCGACCGTTGCATTTTCGTTGCATGTTTTGAAACGTTCCGTTGCATAATCGTTGCGTTTTCTGTATTCCCGCGATCGCTCCGTGGCTGTTGCCGCATCCTGGCGCTTCTGGAAATTGGTTACTATCCATTGATCTGGCTCCGCTTCATACACTACCCCGACTTCGCTCAAGGCTCGCAGCGACTCGCGCAGCTTCGTCTCATCGAGACGGAGGCGCCACGCCAATTGCGGCACGGGCTGTAGTGCACCATCGTTCCCGCTCTCGCCAGCGACGAGAAACAGCTCTATGGCACGCCTGAATAAGTAATCCGGTAGACGTCCCATCTTGGGATCGTCTAAGATCTCCATGTAAAGTTTGATCCAGTATTTAGCCGGCATCGATGCTCACTTCCGCCTAACCAAACAAACCTAACTGCATACCCTGCCCGAAGGCCCTATCCGCCGCCTGGCGCATCGCGCCCAGGGTCTGGCTCATATCCGCGATCTTCGCTCCAAATTCACTCTGTGCAAACTCTTCAAACTCCTCCCGGCTGGATGCCAAATAATACCCGCCATCCTCACCCGCCGCGCTGCAGATCAGCTCGCCTTGCCGGCGCAGCTCCTTCACCGCCTCGCGCACCTGGCGCTCATGGGCCGGAAAGCCCAGGCTAGCCGCGGCCAACACTAACCCCTCGCGCCCGATCGCCTGATCGCGCCCGATGTGCATCGAAAGCACCCGCAAGATCGCCCGATCCAGCCCCAAGGGCATCGCCGCCAAAATATCATCATACCGTTTCACTGCTCACCTCCAACTTCATCCCCCTCTTGGGGAGACATCGTACCCGTAGGGTAGGCCGGATGAGGGGCCTCATTCGCCTTGTTCCAGGCCTGCACCGCCGCCGGAAAATTCGCCTTGATCACCGAACAGCATTTATTCACGCAAAACACCATCGTCGAATACCCACGCAAACGCCAGCGCGGATGCTTCCCGCACTTCTTACACAACTTGATCTCCTCAGGCTGTTGCATTGGGTCAATCATTTTTACCTCCACACTTATGTCGCACCACTTTTGAGTGTTTCCCGCTGCGCATGATCACGAACTCACCGCGCGTCTTATGCCGGATGATCGTTCCTGGTTCGTACCGCTCGATCTTCAAATAGATCCCCAACTCATGCGACGTGATCCATTCGCCCGTGTGCTTTCCAGTCAATACCTCGTACACCTTCTCGGCTGTTTCTTCCTTGCGCGCCGCTCTCCCGAAAGTGCTGGCTTCATGGCTGGCCACTTCAATCGCCTCATCTTTATTCATTCTTTGTTCATCACCCTTCGTCCAACCGCGCATATAATTTCGTTGATAGCGCCGCTTAGCCTCCAGCTTGCATGCGTCTTTTTCGCATACTCTGGATTTCTTACGCTTCTGCTTGAACAGATCGCCGCAGATCTCGCAATAAGCAAAACCAGTGGGAATAGGCCGAACCTCGACATGGCCAGCCTCATCCTTTGGCAACGGGCTATCTTCCATCGCCGTCCCTCTTGCGCTCTCGGTCAGCACATGCTTATGCCCGCGCACCACCAGCGATTGCATCTCATCCAGCGCTTTTTCGCCATCTGCAATCGATTGCTCCATCTCGCGCGCCACCAAACCAATACCCTGGGCAATACGCAAAACGTCCTCATCGATCACCCCGTCTGGATCGACTGGCGAGATGGGAAAATGCACAAAATGCGGCATTCCCCGCCCAACGATCAAATGCTCGATCGCCGGTTGCAGATCCAGATCGCGGCACTCCACGATCAACGCCTGCCGGCACTTCATCCCCAACAGATCAGCCAGCACCCGCACCGCATCAAAATGCTCGCTGCTTTGCCAATCATTATCTTGGTAAAGAACATAATCAACTCTCATCGCCGCCGCTCCACTTCCTGATCGACCGTCTCATGCGGCTCTTCGATCACCTCTAACTCGCTCTCACAGTTATGGCAAACACATTCCCCCCAATCCACCTTCCACCAATCCAACCCGTATGGCGAAAGGCTCAATACAGCCCCGTGGTCTTTCTTAGGATTGCTGCGATGTCGCACCACACAACCTGGTTTAATTTCCATCTCGTTCCTCCACAATCGTCAATCGTCAATCAAAAATCGTAAATCACCTCAGCGCCCCGATCAGAACCAGGCAGCTCATAAACAACAAAACGAACACCATCATCATCAGCGTTGCCAGCATCCCCAAGCAGTTTTCTTCCGCTGCTCTATTCATCGGAACCGCTTTCCGTTTGTTGATCATCTCTCCTCCGTTTTATCTCCCCTCCCTCCCGTTTCCAGGAGGGAGGAAAGCTCATTTGTGGTGCCCCCGGCTGAGGCTCGGAAGTGCTGGCTCCGGGGGGCTATTCAATTGTTGGATGGATCTTTCGCTTACAATTTCTTGCCTTGGTAAATATACTTATCCGTCTCTCCGGACCGCCGCGTCTTAGCTGTTTCCCGAATTTTCAACGTTCCGGGCTTCTGGCGCGCCGTTGGTGGGGCAACGACCCCGCGCGCCTGGCTAGGTGGGCTGCCAGGGTTCGAACCTGGGGACCGGTGGAGACTGTTCCGGTCATTGTGTTTGCGTCCATTGGAGTTCTCTCTCCTCTCCAGTTGCGTGTTCCCACGCCTCAGCCCATGTCCTGGTTACGTTATCCAGGGGCTTTGTTGATTGTTACGCGATCCTCAGCCCGTCGATAAAACCTCCGTGGGAGGTATCCTTCCAGCGGTCGCCTCGCTGGTGCAGTTGCTTTTTGCACTGCCAAATTTGGCGGCCAGGCTCTGCCCCTGGTTGATGCTGCGAAATATGCCGAAGCGCTCTAAAATCATCAGCCTTTCGGTCCACGCCACGTGTTCCTTCCACGCCGCCGCCAAAATCCACCCCGCCGTCAAGGCTACTTTTCAGCCAGGCTGCATCGCTGGGTCACGTACAGGGTAGAAAACTAACTTATCAAATTAGTAAAGTTCTTCGCGCCTTCACGGTTCAATTTCTTAATAATCCAGCTTACCGCATACTGGTCGTCGCCGCTGCAGGGGAGGGACTGCCGCCCGCCGAGGAAATATTCAACCAATAAACTCCCTACATACCATTCACCGGAGAGGAGAGCCGGTTTACCAACCTAATCGCACCTGAAAACACTGGTCCGCTGCCAGCTTCGGTGCCCAATAACTGCTCCGCGCCGCATACGCCGTGATCACCACCGGCTGTTGACCGTTCGCTAACCCAATGATCATCCCTGCCCACACATCCCCGCCCACCGGGCAAAACACCCGCAGCTGTGGGCTGTTCTCCCCGGCCGCGCAGTAGAAAGTCAACCGCGGTATGCACCGGTTTGCGTACTGGGGAATATTGCGCGCGTTCCATCGCTCAGTTAAGTGATTGTCCAAAGCGTGCGCCGATAAAGGTATCGACGTAAAACCGTTTGTGCTCAGCGTCCCAATGTCCGGCAGCCTCGGCAACGTGACCGGGTTCGCCGGGCTGGGCATCGCCTGCATCGCTGGGATCAACATCAGGCCAATCGCCAGCAAACAGGCCAATAAAAGGGTTATCGGAAATACTTGCCACTGCTTCGCCATTCTCATCCACCTCCACCAACGTCTCCAATTCATTGCGGAAAAAAGTCCGCACCTGGACATCCGGGTGGCGATTCAACAACGCCGTCAACCATGCAGCCACTGATTCAGGAATGACCACGTACCGCGAGGCCGGGATCTCGTTCACCCCAGTCGCAGCCGCGCGCAAAACTTCGCGCACCAATTGCGCCGGCAAACCATACATCTTCATCTCGTCCGCTTCTTTCATTCCACCTCCCGCTTAGATCTCGCGCGGCTGGGTGCTTGCCCCAATCCGCTCCAGCCATCGCAGCGCCATGTGCAAATCCACCAGCACCGCGTTGATCCCAGCTTCTGTTTCCGCGTGCAACACGCGCTCCCTGGAGATCTCCTCCAGCCTCGCCGCCGCCCGGTTCAACCGTTCCGCGGCCTGCTCCACGCTCAATCTCTCCTGGTTACCCCGTTCTCTTGGTGATGTCATGCTCACCTCCGGAATCCGTCCCGATTCCTGCCGTTTTTCATCCGTTTTCATATCGCCTCGATATCCGTGTTATCGTTGAATCGTCAGCACCTTACAAACCTAATAACTGTGCTACTGTGACCCAGGCATTATCTTTGCGGCCTTCAACCCGGTGCAAATAAACCTGTGTGATCGACAAACCAGAGTGATCCAGGAATTCGCTTATCTCCTCTAGATCTGATCCTGTTTCCTTGCGCAGCATCGCCGCCGAATGCCTCAGCATGTGCACATGCACCCGCTCAGGATCCAACCCAGCCAGCCTGGCATAGCGTTTCAAGATCCGCCCAACCTCGTGATCGCTCAGCGGACCACCCTTATACCCGCCCGCCCGGGCAACATTCGGCAGCGTCTTCGCGCAATCTGAGAACGCAGGGAAAACATGCTCTGAGGAGGGGCAATAGGCTTTCCATGCTGCCAGGGCATCCACCACCGGCTGCGGCAGTTCATCCCGCCGCCCCTTACCCTTGCCGGCCCACCGGTACCAGTGCGCTCCGTTGCGCTCCTCGATCTCGCTCCAGCGCAGCGATCGCCATTCAGCGTTTCGCCGCCCGGTCAACAGGTAACCCAACAGCAGCGCATAATCCCGTAACCCGCGCTTGCTGCTGCGCTCCACCTGGCCCAAGATCGCCCGGATCTCCACCGCGCCCAGGAAACTGGCCTTGCCGTACCGTTCCACCCTGGGCCGCAGCCTGCGCCCGCCGGCAGGGTTGATCGTCGCCAGCCGCACCTCGCGCCCATCCTGCAGCACCGCGTACTCGTCCAGCAGGAAAGAGTAGAAAGCGCTCACCGCCGCCAAATACTGCGCGATCGTCGCCTGGCTCAACCCGCGTTTGTGCAAATCGTTCAACCAGTTGCGCACATCCGCGCTCCCGATCTCCCACGGCCCCTTGCCAACGAACTGCGCAAAATCGCTCCATGCCCTGGAATATGCTCGCCGCGTATTCGCCGACCGCAACCCATCCAGGAACACCTCCCACCCCCGCGCCCAATCGGTAGATACTCCCTCGCCTTGCAGGGAGATGGCAGGGGTGAGGGTCTGGGGCTGGGTCAACGTCCGGGCATTCACAACTACATCTCCTCGATATACGCTGCCAACTGCTGCATCAATTCCGGGATCTCGTCCACCGTGTACGCCAGGTTCACCAACACGCTCGCGTGCTCCTGCACGAATGCCGTCACGCTCTCGATCGACACCAGCAAATTCAGCCGGTGCATCGTCGCCACCGTCATAAAGAAATCCGCGTGCCGGCTGCACATCGGAGGCCGCACGTTCCCCATCTCTGGCGCATCGCAAAAAGTGCATTTCATTTCATCACCTTCCATGCGGCTTTGATCGAGCCCGCTAAAGCCACGATCACCCCAACCAGGGCGACCAACTCCATCGCGTGCTGAATAAAAAGTCCAAATCCAGTGATCATCATTACCCTCCCAGGTAAGTGTCTTATGCCGCTTCCGGCTCTTTGACTGTTTCTACAGAAACACCCTGCGCTTGGTCATACGCATGGTTGATCAAATCGCGCACGAATTCGCTCTTGCCAACACCTTTCTTGGCTGCCAATTCTATCAACCGTTCGTTCGTCTCATTATCAAAACTGAATGTTACAACAAGCGCTGCCATAATTTTCCTTTCGGCAAATATATTGTGACTGTTGGCAATATATTAGCACGCTATTTAATTATTGTCAATAGGCAAAATAGTTTTATCCCATAGGCATTGACAATTGGTACATAATTGGGTGACTTATGGAACAATTTCAAAATTGGCTAAATCGCGAATTAAATTTTCGAGGATGGTCACAATCCGAACTTGCTCGGAGAGCAAACATTACTCCCTCGACGATTTCAAGAATCTTGACCGGAGATCGTAAGATTGGTAATGATGTGGCCACAAGCATAGCCGATGCCTTACGGGTTCCAAAAGAGGAGGTGTTACGCGCAGCCGGACTACTCACCAAATCCAACCCACGTGATGAACGCATCGAGCGCATCCTCATGCGCATCGAAGAACTGGATTCTCAAGATCAAGAAGTGATCGACGCACTCATCGAGACCCTCCTCGAACGTCGAAGGGGAAAGAATGCACCAACGCCGCAAGAAGCTCCATCAATGCCATAACTTGGATCTCGCCGTAATTGATATCAAGATCTCCAAAACAAAAATAGACAGGTGGGTTTGCAAGCGCAGTATTCTCAAAAGCTATATCCTTTACCTGATCACCTGGAGCGTCATCCTCGCCAGCTGCTTTCCATTCACCCCCAAAGGCCTCTTCGCCGCTATCGCCGGCGCCTTCGCTTTCAGCACAATTACCCTTCTCCTTACCAGCCTTTTTACACCCCAACCCAACCGCTTCAACCTTAACAACGGGCTTTAGCCCATTGCCAATGTTAATAACCGGGAGGAAATCATGAAAAAAATATGCATAATGATCGTCCTAGCCATTATTCTAACCGCCTGTGCTGCGCCAACCATTACGCCAACACTCCAACCGACATCAACAAATACCCCGGAGCCAACACCAATCCCATTGTCTGAAATAGACTTGGAACCAATTTTGCTTTTAAGTGGAGATCTTCCCACTGATTTTCAAGGTGGCCAGATTACAACCAGCATTATTAAACGATTTGAAAATATGCCAGATCCGGAACAGGCAATCGCGCAATCGTTTCGCGCCGGAGATTACGGTTCAGATGGCATCAATATCTACCTCTATAAATCCGAAACAGACCTGCTAAAAGCCAAAGAAATTGTCATTGCATCTCTTCAACAAGGAGACAAATTTGAAGAGATATCCGACGTTGGCGAATGGGCCATCGGTTCGGAAGAACAAAACACTATGTTTTATGTAACTGATAGTAAGGTTGTTTTTATCCGTTGCAATGCGCTAGTTTACATTGAGCTATTTTCGAAAGGTACAAATCTTGAAGTTTCTAAAACCTACGCCCAGCGTATTGATAAACGCTTAAAAGGTCTGATTTGCCCAGAGAAAATTGAACCATGAAAAAAATAGGTATCCTCATCATTTTGTCAATTTTTCTAACGGCCTGCGCCGCCCCGACAAGTACAAGTACCCCAACTAATACAAGCACAAATACTCCAACAGTCACACGTACTTTTACAGCAACAATTACCCGTACAGCCACCGCAACACGTACAGCTGATTCAATATAGCACATCCGTTTTACAAATACAAGCCTATGCTCAAACTCCCCCCACAATTAATCCGCGAGATCCTCCGCGCCGCTGCCACCGGCGCCCAATCCGTTGACCCCGCCGGCGAAATCAAAGTGCCCAAGTCCGTCTCCGCCTGGCTGGCCCAGCTCGTAAACCTCAACCCCGAAGACCAGGTGCGCAGCTTCTTCTTGAATGAGCTAAAAGACCATAGGGGAAACGGAAAGTGATTTGAGATAATAATTACGGAGGTATAACATGAGTCGGTGTGACCGTATTAGTTTGATACAAGAAATCCAAAACATTCGGCAATCAAAAGTAATTTGTTATTTAACTGGAGATCGCGTAGGTGCCCCTGGGATTCAGATTAATAGTGAAATGTTGCGTCCGCTATATGAGCATATTCGTGATTGGGGTTACAACGGGGTTGAGAAGATTGATCTTTACTTATATAGCCGTGGTGGAGCTGTTGATGTTCCCTGGCCATTAATTACAATGTTGCGAGAATATTGTAAAGAACTTAATGTACTTATCCCATTTCGCGCACATAGCGCAGCAACCCTTATTGCTCTAGGAGCAGATTCCATTGTGATGGGAAAAAAGGGTGAATTGGGACCAATAGATCCAATATTTTCTAGACGAATGAATGATCAAGATGAAGTAATACCAGTCGAAGATGTTATGTCTTATGTTGGATTTTTAAAAGAACGAGTTGGTCTTGGGGATCAGACGGCCCTAGCTAATATGGCACATATCCTAGCGGATAAACTAACTCCGTGGACTTTAGGATCAATGTATCGAACCAATTCTCATATACGAAATATTGCACGTAAAATGCTCGCTTCACATAACGAGCCATTGGATGAACAAAAAACCAATGCAATAATAGAAACATTGGCCGAAAAAACATATTTTCATGGACATGCAATAGGCCGGAAAGAAGCAGAAGGAATTGGTCTAAAAATTGTTCGAGCGCCAGAACAAATCGATAATTTGATGTGGCGTTTATTTGAGTGTTATGAACAATTATTAAAGTTGAATCAACCAATTGATCCTAGAATTATTCTATCTAATAATGACAGAGAGGAAATTGTAGACGATATAGTTCTGGCTGTAATTGAAACCGAGGCAAGAACCAATCTTTTTGGAGGAAAGTTCAAGATCCAAAAATTCAGACAAATGCCCAATCAATTTAATATGCCATTGAATATAGGTTTACCGGCTGGAATTACCCCCAATATTTTACCTGAACAATTGCGAGAAATGTTACAGGGATTTATCCAGGAAATCCAAGCTCAGCTCCCCGGATTAGTTAGATCCGAAATTCAAAAACAGGCTCCCATTGCTAAAATTCAAGGTGATTTACTGGAGGCGGCGTGGAGAGATACTACGGCTGCTGGAGATTAATTACAGGGATCGATTCGTAAATAATCGAACCATCTAAAACACCTGTCATTGGATAAACAATTTCTTGCTTTTGATCCTTATGAGGTTGATAATTATAAGTTTCTGAGATTAATAGCGTTCCGTATGGGATGATATTAACCTGAACGTTTGCTATGACGTTATTTGGATCCGGCATTTTGTTCCTCCAAAAAAGCTTAAATTTATTGTAGCACATAAATATTAATTTTTACTAATAGTAATACATGAACATATAAGACACATTATATGATGATATTCCACGATCATACACAACCTGATTAACAACCCTTACCAGAACCAGAACCCGACCAACCAGCGACAACACGGAACATATTAACCAACAAACACACGGTATATCAAAAACGCCCTTCCGTGTTGTCACAGAAGCCAAAATACCGGTCACGGTTGACATCCGTGAGGTCGCAGGTTCGAGCCCTGTTTCGCCCACTCCGAAAACACGGAAAGCCCAAATAGGTATCCGTGTAGTCACACAGGGGGGAAGCGACAAACCAGGGAACACACGGTATTACGGTTCCGGTTAAAAAAAAGCCTACACAAAAAAATTATCAGATGATATTTTGCATTATCTGATGTAGGAAAAACCAACCGGAGGATACACGGATGAACCCAATCACATTTGAACAAGCCATCATTGGCTTTGACCTGGCTGCCGCTGCGCGCCAGCTCAGTCAGAATACCCTCAATGATTACCACACCACATTCCGCAAATTCGTCAAATACATTGGCGATGTTCCCTTTGCAAAAATTACCGTTGAGCAGGTGCGCACCTTTATGTCCCAACAGACCGTCAGCCGCAAAACCCTGCTTAATTACCACACTGGACTCAGCGCATTGTGGACCTGGGCCGTGAGGGATAAACTTGCGCCTCGGCACATCCTTCACCAGGTGGAGCGCCCTAAACCAGAGCAGCCGGCAATCGTCGAATTTTCCAAAGATGATGTCGAGAAACTTCTCGAACACTGCGGAAAAACGAATGCGTACACCCGCCGCAACAAAAAAGAGTCTGCTCACTCCCTTACCAAATACTCTTCCCGTAATCGTGCCATAATCCTGCTTCTCCTTGATACAGGCCTGCGTGTGTCGGAGATATGTTCGCTCTCGATCAGCGACGTGGATCTCCGCAACCAGCAACTCCGAGTTTGGGGAAAAGGCCGCAAAGAGCGCATGATCCCGTTCAGCGCCCGCACTGGCCAGGCCCTCTGGAAATACCTCGCCACCCGGGCCAACGATCGTGCGGATGCTCCGTTGTTCTCCAGCACAGCCACCGGTGATAAAATGCTACGTACCAGCATCAATCTCATGCTCACTCGCCTGGCGCATCGTGCCGGGGTCTCTGATTGCAACCCCCATCGTTTCAGACACACATTCGCCATCAACTACCTGCGCAACGGTGGCGATATCTACTCCCTGCAGCGTACCCTAGGCCATGCTGATCTCAACACAGTAAAAACCTACTTGGCAATTGCTGAGGCTGATATAGTCCAGGCCCACCGCAAAGCCTCCCCGGTCGACAACTGGCGCCTATAACTGACCGTTAGCGCCCGTCCAACTATCTGTCCGTTCAGGCCAGCCCCCTTTAGTATACGTAGTGGTAATGGTGGCATAACGGGGTGAAACTTGGTATTTTTTGCACTTTCAATGGTAAAAATGAACCAGGTGTGCCACGGTCAAAACGTGGCACACCTGGTTGTTTCACATTATGACACCTTCATGATGTAAAGCAATTTGATGTAAGCAGGTAAATTCGTTCCAGACGCCGGAGCAGACAACGTGTGCGAGTGTAAAGTAGTGTTATTGTTTATTGTAAAAGATGAGCTACCGTGAGCGTGGGATGATTGAGACGCCGAATCGCCAGAACCTCCGTAAGCGTTTGCCGAAGCTCCTGTTCCATAAGAAACTGAAGCAGCCGTGTGCGAATGCGCAGTTGAGTTTCCCGTTGAAGCTGGGTTCGTATGAGTGTGCGTTGAAGCTCCACCGGTGGTTCCGACATCACCGTCAGCGCTCGCGCCCTTTATGAATCTCCCTCGAAGGTCGGGGGTAGTGTATGCTCCAACGACTTGTCCGTTACAAATCGCCCATCCAGACGGAATTGAGGAACTGTCCCAAGCGATGATTTGTCCTATTGCGTAATCCATTATGACATCCTCTGAATGTAATAAAGCAATAGACACGGAGGTAACGAAGCATCCGCACTGGTATCGCCGACAGTGTGTGTATGCGCTCCACCGGAACCTGATGTGCTGCTCCCGCTCGAGTGACTATGACCAGTCGTGTTCCCACTGAAAGAACCACCTGAAACGCCCCGGTTCTTGCTAGAAACACTTCCGGATATTTGTGCCGAGTACGTGTGAGTGTGTGCGCCGTCAGAGCTTGTGGCTGGACACGTGTGCGAGTGCGTAGCCCCGCCCGTTGTTCCTCCGACATCACCGTCAGCCGCTGCTCCGTAGACAAAATAGGCGGATAGATTGACAGCCCCGCCCGTTCCATCACACTTTTGCCAACCCACCGGGATTGAACCGCTCGAAGAATACCACGCAGTTATTGAACCGACAGGAGGCTCGACCGTTGAGTTGCTTTTTATCCAATATAATTTTTTGCTCGGAGGCAGTTGACTGGCAGCATTCGCACTTCCCGGCGTGTGTGTATGAGTTGATGAGTTATTGTTGACCGTTCCACTTCGAGTCCCGTGAGTGTGCGCAGCCGCGACAGCAGAACCAGATGCCCCACTCCATACTGCTGACGAACCAGAAGCTCCTGCGTCACCAACACTTGCCGAGTGATTATGAATGCCGCCAGAGCCAGATGCAGAGTTCGTGTGTTGGTGCGTGTTCGAGCCAGTGACCGAAGTGGATATATCCGCGCCATCTTGCGCTCCAAGAACATAAGCATCCGCAGCGGAGCTAAAAACACCCCACCCAGATGGAAGAGCAGATGCAACACCATTCCACAAGATAATTGCGCCAAGCAGTCCAACAGGAACCGAAGAAGCGGGATTCTGCACGATTATCATATTCCAACCTCTATAATAACATCCAAGCCCTTTACGCTTGTCCCAACGGCATCTACATCGACCCTCAGGATGTCGCCAGTTGCCAGGGTGTTATTTGAAGTATTAACGACTGACCGCGTTCCGGTATATGAGTTATATTCACCAGCATCAATTACCGGGCGAGTAGTTAGAACGTCAACGCTGTCGGTTTGGTTGTAGATTTGAACATAAGTGGTTCCACTCGTCGAAACCGTGTAAATCGCGATGTCAACCTTTAGAATTTTCAGGCCAATGAGAGCTTCAGGAACAGTGAATCGCATCGCTCCATCACCAACAACTGGAGTAGTTCCATTAGCAACGACCATTAGATAAATCCTCTCACCGATGATGCCAAGAATTTCTGACGCGCTCAAAGCTGCAATTGAGCCACCTGTTTTACGTCCTAGAATTCTCTGCTCGGCAACGGTCAACGCAGCCGGAGTATTATCAGAGTTCGCTGTGAGAATTGTGTTCGCGTCATACAAACTGGCAAGGACAAGCGTCGAAGGCCAAGTCACAGTCGCGGACGCCCATGACCAAGTTCCAGTCGGCGTATGAGAGCCGCCGAGCTCGAGCAATGTATCATTTGCGTCACGGACAGTTTTTTGCCGTGTAGTTCCAGCAGTCATGCCGGAAAACTGAATAACGCCAGTTGTTGACGGTGACTTCACGCTTGTGTGAGAGTGAGTTGCAAGAGCGTAGAGAGTATCAAAATACGTTTTTAGCGTCGCCTTGATATTCGCCCACGTCACTTTCTTCAGCGCATTTCCCGCCGCCGAATCGATCAACGGCATCGTATCCGCGTCCACCGGCGTCGTCTTCGCCGTCGCCCCGCGGATTGCCGCGCCAACGTTCGCTGCATCCGTCACATCTGCCGCAGTCTCAATCCCGTCCAATTTTGTCTTATCCGCCCCTGTCATCAACCCGCTGGCCCCGCCGGCTACGGCATTAGCAATAGCATCACTGCCTGTGCTGATATGAGTGCTGCCATGCGCACTAGGCATTCCTGGTAGGCTGTTTGGGTAACCCTGAGGGGTAGCAGCATACGAAATTCCAGGATTGTCCATCGCTGCGTTGGAAATTGTGCTGATCGTGCCCGTGATTGTCACAGTCGTAATACCCTGCGCGTAAACAACCGATGCCACCATGTCTTGCTTTAGGGTTGTTTGAGTCCATCGCAGTTTTGCTGCCACAGTGAACATTTCTGTCCGGTCACATGGAACAGTGAAGGACGTTGCACTGGCATACGTCCATGTGTCACTTACCTCCAGCCACCCATCGTTATAATCCGCCCCGCGCACAAACCCGCGCACATACTGGTCTAACCGGCTAAAGAACTGCTCCAGATCGATCATAGATCCTCCTTCAGCTTCAGCACATCCTCGATGCTCGGCTGCCCCTTATAACGCAGTTGCAGCCCGCCCTGCGCGCTCCACCGCGCCCCCTCCACGAACTGCACGTTCGGGTTGATCATCCGGCTCGTGTCCACCGAATCCGGCACAACGTCGATCAGCTCGATCCACTGTCCCACCGGCGGTATCCACCCGTCCACCACACCGCCACCCGGCGTGTACACCACCCCGTTGATATCCAGCTTATAGTTGTTCCCCGCCGCCGGTTCTTCATAGATCCGCACATACCGGTTGGAGAGCACCTCGGCCAATATCCTCCGGTCGTTCGGACCGCCAAACTCCGCCAGGTCTTCAAATACCTGCCGCGCCGTCTGCGATCCGTTCTGAAAGCTCGGCTGGTACACCCCGCTCGCTGTTTCTACAGAAACACCCGCGAAGAACTGTCCATACTCCATCGCCAAATTGTGCATCTGCTGGCTGGTTTCTACCCAGTTGTTTACCTTGATCGAGAACGGCATATCCGCCGCGGGCGACCGCGCCGCCCAGGCAGAGGTACCGCTGTTATACAGCTTCAATACCCCGCCAGAATACCCCGCCGCCTCGTTAGCATTGATTACATAATAGTTGCTGGCATCGTCCGCTCCGCTCCGGCTCACCTGCAAACCGTATTGCGTTTTGTAATCTAGTTCCACTTCTGCACTCAGCGTGCCACTGATCCAGCCCAGGCTTGCCGATAATCCACTCCCCGCGAGCGTCAAATTTGCCAGAGCGCTCCCCGATGGATTTCCGCTGCTGTCCAGCGCATACAGCCCGATCACCAGGTTGTCCGCCGGCGATCCCTGCTTGCGCCCGTAGATCTCGATCGTCAGCGCCCGCACCTCAAAATCCCGCACCGTGATTTGCTGCATCACTCGCGTATTCGCCGCTGCAGCCCCCACAGCTTGTTCCGTTGCGCTCGTGCCCGTGTAGCTCACCGCGCTCACCGTTGGCACATTTGCATAACGCCAGCCCATCGTGCTCCACCACCCCTGCAGCATCAACGTCCCGCTGCACGAATGTTGCGCCCCGCTGTAGCGCAGCCGGCTGCGGGGCGCCAATCCACTCAGCGCGTTCGTCCCCCCTTGCGGATACCTGCGGCTCGCCAGGATCGCCGCCGCTCGGTTGTTCGCCGTCTCGTCGCTCATCCCGCCTCCGGAACTCACCCACTCCTTTTGTCCAAACTCCGCAATGCTGTCCGCGTCGGTAATTGGCGTCGTTGTCTTGCGCCTGCCCACCAGGTTCGTTCCTGGCGTCACGTAGCTGTATGCCACCGTGATATGGTTGGCCAAACTGGCCATCGTCAGCCCAACCTCCATTGCCCCAACCCGCACGGTTGGATCAGCCAGGTAACCCCACCACACATCCCGCCCATATCCATCGCGGATCGTCACCCCGTAGCGCATCCATTCCAGCGCCTGCCACAATGCCGCCTCGTTCCCTGCCAGGGATATCGATGCCCGGCTCGGCCCGCCCATTGCTTCCCATTCCAGGCTGTTCACAAGCATTTCGACGCCAGGGTTGATAAAATCCACGCTCAAATCGCGCGTCTTGAAATACGGCAACAATCCACTCATAACATGATCCTTCGTTGGTAGTACCGCAAATAGATCAGGCTGTTCCGGTCGATCTCGGCTGTTCCATCCGTGCACTGCACGTGAAACACTAGCTTGTGCGCTGTGCTCGGCCTCACGAACAGGGTCCCGCCCAGCCGTGTCACATCTACGCCGTACCCAGTAGAATCTCCCGAATACAGGCGGTCGTTGTATGGATCATCCACCAGTTGCAAGTAATAGGGCACGCCGGACCCAATCCGGTAAACCGCGCACCCGAATGTAGCCGGCAGGAATGTCAGGTAATCCGCGTTCAGCGCATACGCCGCCGCGCTCGTTTTCTTGGCATAGATCTCAATGCTCACTGGCCTCTCCGCGCCGGTAGAAATATACATCGGCGTGATTTTCATCATCCCCAAATCCATGATCTGGTCGGCCGCTCCGGTAAGCACCCAAGGCGTTTCATCCAGCACGATCGATCCCATCTTAAGCCGCGCCTTCAACCACAAATCGCTGTACCCGTGCACCGCCTGCAGCCGCAGCAATAATCTCCAGATTTGCCGCGAGAACAACGCCCATTGTGCCCCAGTGAAAGTCAAAGTCGCGATTTTCGTTTCCACGGTCGCGCTCCAGGTCAAAGCCCGGTAATATGCGCCCGAACAGGCCGCGTCCGCCGTCTTGGTGCCTTCGCTGATATCGTCCAGTTCCAGGCTCCACCCGCTGTTTGCCAGCCCGGTGTTGGCTTCGCGGTACATTCCCACCCATACCTTATTCACCAGTTTCGCGTCGTTCTTGTTCGTCAAAAGCGTAAAATACAACGGCGCCGGCAATGTCCCCCCTACAATTGTTGAGGCTATATCCACATAATTGCACCGCGCCGGTGATCCCCCAGCGTCGTTGCAGTTGTCAATTCGCAGCCCTGTAGTTCCGTCGCCGGTCCCGTTTGGGTTGGTGATCGTAATCCCACCGTCCGAGGCGGCTTCCCAATAATTCTTGCGCGTGATGATCAGGTTAAGCCGCATTTTCTTCGTCGCCCACGGCGCGTTCAACCAGTTGGTCGGAGTCGCGATCTCGATCCGCCCCCGCACAATATCCGCATAATATGCGTCCGCATACCCGTCCGGCTGGAACTTTAGCCGCACTCGCCAACTTTTGGTGCCATACTGCAGCTGGTTATACTCATCGGCATGGCTGAACAACCGCTCCAATCGCTGGATATCCGTTTGCAGATCCGTGATCGATGTTCGCGAGACCTCTATCGTGATCTGCTCCTCAACTTCGTCAGCCGCCTCGCCAATATTCCGCGGAACATATGTCATCAGGCTGTATGGTGCGCTGGTCAGCGTGCGCGTCTCACCACTTCGTACAATCGCCAGTACATGCGCCATTAGGATCTCCTTTGGATCTCATCTGCCACCGCCTGCGCCAGGCGGGTATAGTCAACATCACTGCTCAGCGGGCCGTAATTATTGACCGTCACGCTGATCTTTTCTTTTTCGGAACCATCGCCACCGCTCATCGGCTCCACCACCACCCTCTCAGCCTGCCCATATTCCGACGTCATAAACATCGTTGGCTTTGTTGTAATGGTGTCAATTCCCTGGGCCAGCATCCCACCGTTTCCAACGCCGTCTTCATCATCTCCATAGATCACTGGCGCGTCCGGATCTTCCTCGCCGTACTGCGTTGGAGATGAACCCAATAGATTTGCCCCTGGGCCGCTCAGCCCAACGGTAATATTGAAACTCGCCGATGTCGGCAGCCCTTTCATCGTCCGCTCCAGGTCTTCCAACTGCTGCTTCGTGATCGGCACGCCTTCCTGCAGCGTTCCCAGCCACTCATCCGCCGCTGTCATTGCGTTGGCTGTTTCCTCGTCCACCAGCCCCCACTGCACCGCAATCTTCCCCAGCGCGTCCACTTCCGTCGCGGTCAAACCATCCTGCGCCGCCCGCTGCTGCAGAATATTGAACAGGATCTTCTTCGTCTGTTCATCGTGCGCCAGCGTCACCGCGTCGATCTCGCCCTTGGTCTCCTGCAGGTCCGTCTTCAACCCTGCCAGCTCGCCTTTTTGCTCGTTCGTCAGGAACTTCTTCGCCTCCAGTTTGTCGATCGCCAGCTGCAAGTCCTGCGCCTTATCCCGCAGATCCCCGACCTTCTCGTTGAATTTATCCGCCGAGTCGGAAAGCTCCGTTCCCATCGACATCTTCAAGTCCGCCATCGCCTGGTTCACGTCCACCACTGCGTAGCTCTGGTCCCACAGCGACCGCACATAATCATCCGAAGAGTTGGACAACCCAACATAGAACTGGTCTATATCTTGAATAGTTTGGATCTGCGCAAACTGTGCCTCGCTCAGCACGGTATAACCATCAGCCAGCGCCTTTTGCACCAGCTCTGCATTGGATGATGCTTCGATTTGCCTGATCAGGGCATCTTTCATTTCATCAGTAGCGTCCATGTTCTTAATCTGCTGGATCTCATAATCTCTCAATCCATCCAAATATTCTTCATAACTATCTGCGTTGCTTGCGATTGCCTTGGTCTCTGATGCAAACTCCGCCCGCAGCCTGGCCCCGCCGTCCAGGATATCCCCGATCCCCTGCACGATATCCGCCAGCCCCAGCAGAAAGTCCGTGATCACCGGCATCACGCCCTTTGCGATCGTGTTCCCCACCCCGCTCAGCGTGTCGCCCAGCTCATCCTGCGCCATCTGGAACTCGCGGCTGATCTCCAACCCGCGCTCGTCCACAATGTTAGCCGCGCTCACCTCCGCCGCCTTATCGCGGATCGCGTCCCCGCCCAGCTTCATGATCTCGGCATAATCCATCCCGGATTTACCGAACTTTTCGATCAGCAGCTTGTTCCGCTCCAGCGGGTTCTCCAGTGCCAGGTAACTGTCGGATAAGGTTGCCAGGTTCTCGATCGTCGGCTGGAATCCAGCCTTATTCGCTCCCTGCAGGATCGTGGTCAATTTTTCCTGGCTGATTCCGTAATCATCCGAGAGCTGCAGCAGCCTGGAGCTTTCCTCTGCGTTCATCCCCGTCAGGTTCGTCACCTCGCGCACTGCATTGGCCAATTCGTTATAATTCCCAATCGCCTGGCTGACCCCAGCCACCACCGCCCCGATTGCCGCCGCCGCCCCGATCTGCCCCAAATTGAATCCGGTCAATTCCTTGACTGTATCATTCAATCCCTTCTTCAGGTTCTTCAAACCATTCTCAGCCTCGGCAACCCCCTTGCCGTTGTGAGTGGTATCAATGATGAACTTTATGATCGCATTAGGCATATTGGTTCCGTTCCTTGTAGGCTTTCCTCAGCCTGTCTTTTACTGCCTCGGTATGCTCGACGCCCGCTCTCAAACTCTTCAAGCGTCCGCCCAGCGCCATCACCACATCGATCCAGCTTTCCGGTACATCCTCAACGTTCCAGGCTGTGAACACATTCGTTCCCATTGCCTGGTTCATCTGCTTGGCCAGCAGGATCGCTCCGATCATCGCGTGCCTGGTTCCCCGGCCCTGGGCCAGGTCTAAAAGGGCCGGGGTCAGGCTTTTTTTATCTGTTTCCGGTGCTCTGCGACCATTCTCAAAGTGCGCCCAACCAGGAACGAAAACAACGCCGGGTCGGTATCGAACGTGCCGTTGATCAATGCCTGAATATCTTCTGGCGTCATCTGCGTGCCTTCCGGCCCCTGGCTCCACAACTCAGCCAGCGCCTGTGCACGATCTTCTTCGGCCACATCCTTCCCCACCAACGGCTCCAACAGCCTGGAGGGTGGGTTCACCCACACATGGAACACTGCGTCGCCAAACTCGGCCGCATACTCGGCCACCTTCAACAACCGCACAACCTTCGGGATCTCGAACTTCATATCATTCCTTTCTATACCCCCTCCCCCTGATGGGGGGAGGGTAGGGGAGAATGGTTACCTAGATCGCGTTGCTATCGCAGATCACATTCACATCCAGGATGTGCGCCGTCGCCTGGTTGTCATCCATGCAGTTCAACACAGCGCTGTGCAAATTGTTGCCTTCCTCTTCGCTGTCCAGCGGGTGCACGTCTTCCCACTTCCCGAACATGTCGATCTGCAGCTTGTTCTTCTCGCCGCTCCCGATCTGCGGCCCTTCGATCAACAGGCGAATCGCCCGGTTGGTCTGTGCACGCCAGGCGTCCCACTGCGCATCGGCCTCGCTGTTGCCTTCGAACTTGAAGTCCGCAATGCACGCCAGCTCACCCTCGCCGTAGGTTGAGAAGTACAGCTGCCCGTCGCCCATGAACTTCGGGTGCAGCCCCGTGATGATCTCGATGCTGTATTCGCGCAGCAAGCCGCTTTTAATCGTGCTGCCCAGCGTCGCCCAGGTGCTGTCGATGTAGATCTTCACACTGTTCGCGATCATAGGCGTCAGCGTTCCGGGCGTCAAAGCCGCCGTAAAAGCGCTGTCCGAGATCTGCCGCCCGAAGAACGTCCCTTCCACCTTCACCGGTTCATCCGCGCCGACCTTACCGCTGATCTTGATCGAGCGGAACATGCAGAACTCCACCTCGTATTGCTCGGTATCGTCCCCATATTCGATCGTCAATGCGTCATAGGTCCCTGCCGCGGTCAGTGTTGGCGCAAACGCCCACAGGTAATCTGCCTGCCCGGCAGTTACCTCAGTCGCCGTGATATTGCCTTTCAACCCGCAGCTGAAGAACAACGGCAGCTTTTCAAACACCGCCGCTTCCATTCCCAGCGTTGCCCCGTCCACCAGGTACTGGTTGATCTGCGAAGCGATCGCCCCGCTCTTGCGCCCCGTGGCGTAGCGCGGGAACATCACCTTGCGGTCACTCGGCACCACGATCTGCCCCGGGAACATCGCCGTTGCCACAACCGCCGTTCCCTTGGTTACTTCCTTGCCGTACTGTATCTTGCCAAAAACTTTTTCACCCATTTGTCAGCCTCCTTAAGCGACAACCAAATCTTGAATCATTTCTTTCACAATCCACCGGGCAATGATCCCCGCGTGCGGATTTTCCGCTCCATACTGCATCTGCGCGCTCTCCAGCCCATCCTCACGCAGGACAAAATAAGCCACCTTGCCGTTCAAATTCAAACTCGACGCGAAAGCCCGCGCGATCTCACCAAACACCCGCTGGAAAACCGCGTTCCGGCTTGGCTCAAGGTCCGGGAAAATATGGAACTCAGTCACCCCTTCCCACATGAAAATATTAGGGCCTCCGGCTGAATACTTGGGCCGCACCGCCTCGATATACGTGATCGCGCTCGGCCATTGCGACAAGGCCTGCGGCGTCTTTTCCGGCAGGTAAGAGGTCACCAGGTCTTTCCCGACCCGCACCTTCCCGGCCAATTTGCACACCTCGCTGATCCAATCTTCAACCATCTGCCCTATCCTTTCTTCGCGGCTAACTGGTTCGCCAGTTCTTCCACGCCGTTATTTAACAACTGTTGTACCTTGCTCTCCATGCCTTCGATGGCCGCGCTCACAAACGGCCTCGGCGCCACGCCCTTGCGTCCGATCGATCGCGCGATCGCAAACGCCGTTCCGTGCAGCTGGCTGGCTGCCGGCGCGATCCGTGTCTGCACCCAGGCCAGCAACTTCTCCGGCACCTCGCCGCCTTTCAGCGGTGCGTTTCCCGGCTTACGTCCCGTGTTAATGATCCGCACGAAAAACGGATTCTTGTTGTAGTAGTACCCGGCGATATTCACCGAACCAAACGCCGCATACTTCTTTACCTTTTGTTTCCAGCCTGATTTGGTCACGCTAGAAAACACCGGCGTATGCTCTTTGATCTTCGGCATTCTCAGGCCCTTGCTCACGATCCGCTTCAAAGCCGCCTCAGCGCGCTTACCATGCGCCAGGATCGACTTGATCGACTCGTCCAGCCCTTCGGCCTCAATCTTGTGCGAATACATCCAAACTTCCTACCACAACTTGTAATTCAGCGCGATATCATGGATCTTGCTGCTTGGAAACTCGTTGATCCAGAACGCCTCGCCGTTCTCCCCGGATTGCCGCCCGGAAAATCCCGTCTTTGCCTTCTGGCGCATCAATGCCGCGATCTGCCTGGTCAAATAGTTCACATCCTCCGGGGGCTTGTAGTAGGAGATCGCCGCGCCGCTGTGTGTGGCCGCCGTGCTCCCGTTCACCCCGCGTTGGATCGTCGCTGTGCGATACACATACATCGCACAATCCATCTTGTGCTCAGCCCGGGTAGTGTTGTTCCATCCCCGTTGCAAGGTCAAAATATGCCCTGCCTTGCGCCGGATCAGCACATCCTCGCTGTCCAGCCTCAGCACCTCGCCCTGGAAGAACTCCGCGCCGTTGTCAACCAGCACTTCCTCGCTGTGGTCGTCCATATCCTGGGCCAGTTGCGAAGTTGCCAGCGTCGGGTCCGGCGAGTTCTCCCCGCCGTTACTAGCCTCCACCAGCATCTGTTCGCTGTCGATCAACAGCACCATTCCCGGCCACAACAACGATCCATTCGTCACTACCAGGCTGGTGACCACTGCCGTCGCCAGTGTGCCATTGATCCCCAGGGCTTGCGTCTTGCTGTACTTGCCCCAGTTGCCGGTGATCACCAGCTCATCGCTGAACTGGCCCATGTTATCTTCCGGCAGGATGTAGGAATACGGACCATCTGGCCACTCGCGGTTCAATGGCAGCAGCGTATATTCGTCCGTGGTTAGCGTATCGCCGTCATTCACCACGCTGGTCACGCTCAGCAGGGGAGAGATCTTCACCTCACCGCTGAACTTCGACCCGTCGAATGTGCGTGCTTCACTGACCGGGATATAATGTCCGAGCTTGTTGGCCAACACTTGGCTGGCCTCCTTGATTCGGTCAAACAACCCGGCCTCATCGCCTGGCAGCCCCAGGTCATCGATCACCTGCTTCAAATAACAGAAAATTTGCACGTTTGCCATGTTCATCCTTCCTACTCCCTCCCCCTTTTGGGGGGAGGGCTAGGGAGAGGGGTTGTTACCCCAACTCGATATAAACGATGTAGATATCGAACACCGCCGTCACCGCCGTGCTGGTCGTGTAGGTCACGCTTTTTGCCGTTGCCGCAGTGCTCGGATAGGGTTTGCTCTGGTACAGACCGCGATCATCTGCATTCGCGCCTGCAACAAAGTTGCTCAGCAGCGCGCCGCGCGTATTCGTCGCCCAATATGCCGATCCGGCATTCAGAGCCGCCTGGGCGCGCACGATACCCACGTTCGTCAAGTCCAGGTCATTAGCAAAGCCATCCGCGTCGCCGCCGGCCTCGGTGGACTTGGTGCCGATATCGACAGTCTTTGCCTGTCCAGTGGTCACGTCGATGAACACATCCAGCACCAACGACTTCGCTGGTAGGTCCCAGGTGGAATCCGTTTCAGTGGACCAGTCACCGGCCGCCACGTGGATCTTCTTCACCTTCAACAGCGCGCCGACGGCGCTTAGATCATTAAGGTTGATCTCGGCAGCGGTAACCGTTGCTCCGCTCAACTTATTCAACTCGGCTGCAGTAGCA
>ERZ869929.466-NODE-466-length-24471-cov-3.829907_pt1 | contig 24471 bp, 30 predicted proteins | sample MGYA00579312_ERZ869929 | MGnify/ENA primary metagenome ERZ869929 (study PRJEB32216, sample SAMN09231818) | wastewater metagenome | place: USA: Maryland | collected 2016-08-09 | study: EMG produced TPA metagenomics assembly of the PRJNA472060 data set (Reclaimed... | reverse complement strand
TCCGTCGCGTCGGTCGCTCCCCCCTCGAGACGCGGAAACGATAGCAGGCTTTCCCAAGATCGGGAAATCGCCGGCAATCTGCATGATCAAGGCAGCTCATGTGGCCACGTCATCACATGGGTAATTGACCCTCGTGATATGCGCAGCGGCCAACACGAGGCAGGGATCGCTTCTTTTTGCTCGATCTGCCCCTTCCCTAGGCAGGCCGATAGCGCCCCGGATCGATACACCCTGGTCACCTGATCCAGGAATACATACGACGTCGTGATCTTCACGACCCTTCCGATGTGGTGATAGGTCACAGACTCGACAAAAACCTTGTCTCCCTTTTTCACAGATTCACCGTATTTTCAACTGCCCTCAACAAAAGGCGAGCAGAGATCAGACTGTCTCTCGCGTCAGAGAGCGCAGTATGCCGGCGCTCACCTTTTGCCATTTCGACGCCTGCCACCTGCGCCATGACATAGGCGGCAGAGACATCGATATGCCGGTAATGCAACGCGCTATTGATTTTCGGTAGCCATCGGCGGAGGAACGCGCTATTGATTTTCGGTAGCCATCGGCGGAGGAACTGCCGGTCGAACGCCCCGACATTGTTTCCGACGAGAGGGCTCTGTTCGGCCCCGTTCGCTTTGATCCAGGACGCGACTTCCTCATCGGCTTCGCTCAACGTCAGATCGGACTCGCAGCACTGAGCATGTAGCCCGGACGAGACATGCATGGCCAGCGCTTGGGCCTCCCAATGCATTTCGTTGTAGACGTTGGGGAGACGCCCTCCCACCCTTTGCACCCTGTCGTCGATACCGATCGTCCACTCCTTTTCCGCCACCGTCTCGAATCGATTGGTGACGATGATCACGCCGATCTGGATCGGCTCACAAGATTCCGGGTTGAGTCCGGTCGTCTCGAGGTCCAAAACTACGAGTCTATTCGTGTTCATTTCAATGCCTCCGGTCCGTAACACTGTAATAGGTCAAAACGCTTGCCCCCCGCACCCTGACACCAACCTCGGCGGTGCGGCCACAGAACAAGGCCGCACCCGCAAGATCGGTATTTCCCTGTCCTGCTCCTTTGCCACCTGCACAAAGGCCTGCCTCGGCGGCAGCCTTTCCTGCGGCATTTAGGACAGGTCATCTGCAAACGTAGGTATCCGAATCCGCGACGTCGCAAGGCGCGGGGTAGCAATACGCACGACATCGGAGCGGCTCCCCGTCGCACGCATCGGAGTCTGCGGGGTCGCAATACGGGATACCTTCGTCACCCCCCGCGCCGCCTCCACCGGGGGTGCCTACGATCTGAGATGAGCATCCTGCGAGGATGACGAGCAAGATCTTCATGAGAGGAAAGTAACCCGTCTTGACGCGCGTGTCAACCATTTGCTGCCTCCAAGATGAGCGCCCGTCACCATGGGACCGGCAGCCTGGACAAGGACAAGTGCCCGGATACGGACAGGGCCTCGGAGAAAGACCCGGACAAAGACCTGGACCAGTGCAAGGACCCGGACGGCGTTCTGGTCCAAGACCAGTGTGGGATCATCTTTCGTCTCGACGGTCGCTCCCCCCTCGCGAGGCGGAAACGATAGCAGGCCTTTCCAAGATCGGGAAATCGTCGGCAATCTGCATGATCAAGGCAGGTCACAAGACACCTGCGCCTCTGAGTATTTCGTCTCCGAGGGGATTCCCCTGTGCCTTCAACGCGAACCCTTCAATCTCCTCCGGGCCATTCCCGAGCGCGACGACCTCTTGAAATCCGTGGCGCGGGCCGTTGAGCGCCTGTGTGGCTTTCGCGATGCGAGCCCAATAGACGGCCATCTGATGCTGCCGAAGGCCGAAGTAAATCCAGGCTGCATGCCACGGCAGCTCTGCCAGCCATGGGCAGGCGATCACGCCAATCGCGATGCAGTCTAACGACTCCAACAGAGGGCGATCGTGCTCTCGACTCAGCACGCTCGCGCGATATGCGGCGAACCCCGCTTGCTCCCTGTCCCAATCCGTGACGGCCTTGTCGTAGTCGTGCGCGGTGTTCACGATCTTTGCGGCGGACATGTAATATAGCACGCCTTGCGCCGCCAGGTCTCGGGCTTGCTGCAACACACTGTTCCGCTGCTCGCCCTCCTCCGCTTCGAGGAAAGCTGCCTGCCGGACCAGAAACGCGAGCCCTCTATAGGTTTCGCCCAGATAGAATTTCCAGCGAATATTGAGAGGATCTTCCCGAGACGAGGTCAGCAAAATAGGTAAGTCTCGATTCCACTTGTGCCACAGAGCCCCGTCGTTCTTCGGGGTCGACACGATTTCGCCAGGAATGTCATGCTCTCCCGGCTCGTCGCCCTTCGGGTCGAAATACTCATGCACCCTACCCACGAAATCACCTCTGCCGTAAGGGCTGAAAAACCTCGGCATCGGAGCACAGACAGTTAGCTTGTCGCTGACCTTGACTCGCCAATACTCGCCCCGCACGAACACATCTCTGTCGGGGCTTTCTCCGAGCCATCTCTCGTCAGAGTCGATCATGAGTACGACGTGTCCAGCGAACATATTGGACGCGATCCGAAGCGCTTGGTTCCTCGCATCGGCGAAGTCGACCCGTTCGGTCACGACCCGGTACAGGGTGCAATTCTCGAGCGCCCCCTCTGAGCCTTTGGCGATCTCGTCTTCGATGATCGCTCGTTCCTCCTCTGACATGTTCCAGGACACGAGCAAATGGTCATCAGCCCACCGTACGGACGTCAGCATGTCCGGGATGAGCTTGGCGTGCGCCGGACCGACCAGAGTAACCGTCACGATTTTCATGCGAATTTCTCCCAACACAGTTCAAAGCCCTTTACCCCAGGTCGGTACCACACGCGGCCCATCGCTCGCATCCCGTCCTGATAGACGACTTCGACCCCCACCCTGCCGTCATGCATCGTCGCGTCTCGGAGGTCATAGGGGCGACCAGATGCTACGCAATCGATAGCGCGCATCCCCTCCGCGAGTACTTGCCAGCGAGAGAGCCCCTCGAGCGATTTGACGCTAAGCATCGATGATCTTCCGGATCTCGGGGTACCGGTCGGCCCAGCGATAGATCGCGCGATAGCTGACCCCCGCAATGTGAGCCATGGCGTGGATCTTTTCCAGCTTGCTCGTCTTTGTCTGGGCAGCCAATCGCAGGCGATCGATCGCCCCTGCTCGCTCCGAGACGATCGACAGCAATTTCTGAAAATCGCTTGCCTGGTAGTTGCGGCAGGCAGCACACCTGCATTTATCGTCGTGATCCATGATGCAAGGCTACTGCTCTTTGACGCGCCTGTCAATCAGGCTCCCTTCTCTCCGGCCGAACAGCAACGGATTGCTGGTCACGTACATCCTGGGGTTGCGATGGTACATGAAATGGATCCAAAGCACCTTACCGTCTGGGGACGCGTAGGCATCCCAGATGATCACGCGACGGGCGTGTGTCCTGGTCAGATCCCAGAGTCGCAGCCAGCCTCCGCGGCCCATGAACCCTCCAATCCGATTGCGGCCCATCAGCGGATCTCCAAGCACACAGGCACCGTCGATTTAACGATGGTGGCGCTCGCCTGCACGGCCAGCGGGCCCTTGCCGAAAGCGGTCCGGCGAGCGGGTCCGCGGCCCGCACAGATCCTGAGATACGCCGAAGGCGTGGTCCACAACTCGACGACATCGCTCTCCGCTTTGTAGTCGTACCCGTTGCATACCGCAAAACGGATGCGGGTGCAGATCCCTGGTCCCCCCTTGGACAGCTCGCACGCTCGTAGGTGCGCCCGTAGCCCAGCTTCGATTTGTGCAGCCGACAGAATGCGGGTCCTCGCTCGCTCGTTGTGCTCGCCCAACTGATCCAAAATGGCTTGTACGATGTTTTCCACGTTACTCTCCTTGTGATCCAAGATAATGATGTTGACACGCGTGTCAAGCCCCGCCGGAGCGCCTTTTTTCAAAAGCTCGGTCCGCCATGATGCCCCTCCAATTCGGCTTCCGCGCCGTTGTGATGGCTCAAAGCCAACTACGGCGCCCTCAGGATCTGCTTCTTTTCAACCGGGCCGCGCGCCGCACGCATCTGCACGCTCGTGCCGAGCGGCGACGAGACGCGCGTACTCCGCGCAGGCACCCGCGTCCGGAGGCTCCGGCATCGGATCGCCAACTGCGTAGGCAGGAACCCGTGTGCTGAACGGTAGCTGCTCTCCGGCCTGGACTCTCATCCACGCGTCCATGCGCTCCGCGGCAGGCCGGATCGCCAGGTCGAGCACGTGCTCCGCGAGCGTCGGCATTGCGGCCGAATCGATCGCGGCGATCGCGCGCTCGTCCCGTCGGAGGACGCACACGGTGCCATTGGACGATGTCGCGTCAGGTCCCGAGGCGGTGACATAGGCGCCATCGGCATGCTCTTGCTCCACCGAGCCGTCCGTGTCCCAGTTCCCAACCCCCGCTGCCTGGTAGTCGATCACCCTCACCTGCGGAGGGGGCAGATCGTCTAGCGCCATCTCCATCGCCGCGATCCGCGCGTGGACGTGCGTCCCCCCGGGATACCACCCGGGGGGAGCACTCCCACACGATGAGCCAGGCGTGCCGATGCAACCGAGCGCAGCGCGGATCGCGGGGCGCACGATGCGCTCGACAGCATCACGGTCGATGCGCTCCGTATCCGGCAGCATGATCGCATCCATGATGGACGCGATCTCCGCTTTCGCTGCTTCGACGCGCGCCGCGTGTCGCCGTCGGGCGCCCACGCGGCGGATGGTCTCGAGCTGATCTTCGGTCAGTCCAGCGGGCAAAGCGGCCCGCAGCGTCGTCCAAGTCTCCATGATGCCCTCCTTCGCGTTACCGCGCCGACCCCGGGCCGCCCGAAGGGCGAATGCCCGTTCGCTCTCAGACATCTTGTTGATTTCACGTTGGTTCATGCCCCTAAGATAGTGACATTGACACACGTGTCAACATCCCGATCGAAGAAAAGTAAGACATCCTCCTACCTCAAGACCCTGCGAGCTTCGCTTCGATGTCTCTCGCTTGCCGGAGGATGAGCAGCTCTTCCGTCGAGAGACGGGCGTAGGCCTCCGCGGAGGCCTTTTGGTCGTCTGCCTGCCGGGCCACCACTGACACGACAGGCACAGAGCGCTCTCGCTGCGCCACTCGGGCGAGGCGTGCCACCTCGCTCGGATCCATGGCTGCGGCTGGCTGCGCGGCGAGGTAAGCTGCTCTAGCCTCCCACGCACGGGCCGTGTGTGCGGCGGCCTTAGCTGACGCGAGCTGCGCGGCAGCGAGATGTGCCGTCCTCTCCGTCTCTGCGGGGATCGCGATCAGGGACAGGTGGATCTCGTACTCCGCTCGGCGCCGCTCCCAACCCCAACGCCTCCGCCATTCGTCGATCTCTCCCTCAGATCGTCGGTATGCCTTCGCGATTTTGACGAGGGGCCTCGGCTCGCGGATCCAAGACAGAAAGCAGGCATAAGCTTCCTGCGGTTCGCCTTCGAGGCGATCCCAAGGGCTCACTTGCTTCGGATCCCAATCGGACGGCACCCTAGCAGCCTATCGAATTTTCTTGTGCCGAGCAAGAAAAAGCCCCCCGGAGGTGTCATGCTCCCGGGGGGCCGGCCCATCGTCTCGCAGGAATCAGAGGCTAGCTCATGTTGACGGGCCTGTCAAATACTTTTGATCATGCAGTCGAGGCAATTGCAACCAGGGTGGTCCCGCCGCCTCTCTCGCGCCTCTCTCTCGAGGTAGGCCTCCGCGTCAGCCAAGCGCTTGTTCGCCTCTTCGTACAATCGTTGCTGCTCTCGAAGGATCGCCTCTGCCCCGCTCTTCCTTATCGCGATGTTGTCAAGATCTCCCTCGGCTTCGAGGCACACCTCCAAAGCCCTCCAATGCCGAGCGTCTTCGTTGCTCAATTCCAGGTCTTTGATCCTTAGCCTCACAAATTCCAGTGCTGTCATTTGTCCTCCTTCAACGCCACATTGAATACTCTGGCTGCGGGCCATGCACGGCGCGCCTCATCCAATCAAGTCCGCTCTCTGCGCCACTCCGTCGGCCAAGCAATCGAGCTCCGAACCTCATAAACACGCGCTGGTCTCGCATAACTCCGCACTTCTTCGAGGGTCAGCTCCGCCCCACGCCTGTGCGCTGGGACGTCAAGGGGAACCTCGACGACTGAAACCGCCAGGGCTGCGAGATGTAGAGGCAAAACGCCAATGACGCAATTTCCCCTAACGTCGTCTTCGGTCGCGTGCTCGATGACCCTTGTTCGAGCAGATCCAATGCCTTGTTCGAGTAGATACTGCACCAATGCCTTGTGTCGGGTAACGATCACGGTTTTGCTCATGGCCCCAAGGTAGCAAGGCTTGACGCGCGTGTCAAGTGTTCCCTTCCTGCAACGCTGGCGTTGCACCGGTGTCACGCGTGGCAAACGTGTCAACTCGTGTCAAACACGCGGATTTAGCCGAAATTTGGAAACGTGTCAAACACGGGTGCTTTTTAGACAGAGGGGCCGTGTCAACCTACATTGTCACCATGTCAACTTCGTGTCAAACGTGACACTCAGTGCCACAATCGCCGCTCAAAAGGTAGGATATCTCGTGCAGGGCACTGCTCGGAAAGTAGCACCTTTCCCTACCTTTTGGCTCTCTTTGCCACGCGTGTCACCCGGCAAAACAGAAGTGTCAACCAACGAAAAATGTCCTTCTTTTGCCAGCGTTTGACTAGATGACACGCGTGTCACCCGGCAAATTACCAGTTGTTTTCCGGCTTATTTTGTGTCAAGTCCCTTATTTGGATGCTACTTCTAAAAATCGAGTCTATAATAAGCATTGTAGTGAGGTCACATATACCTACATTTTTTCATTTTTTTAGTGCGCTACCGCCCCTTTTTTTTCCTGACCCTCGGTCAATAGTCACGCGTGTCACTTGACACGGGTTCCGGGCTTGCCCCCTTGCCCCGATCGGCGCTACCCTGCTTCGGTCATGCTCGCCCCATCCGTCGCTATTTGCCCTGATCGTGCTGCCAACTCTGGGATCTCGTCTGTGACCCCCGAAGGCCTCGCCGTGGACGATCTAGGTCATGCTGTAGACCTCACTGCCTGGCCTGTCGTGCCGCTCGTAGACGCCCTGCGAGCGTCGTACGATACCGATGCCCATCTCGCGCCGTACGTCCTTCTAGGGGCCGACGGGAGGCCCTCAACGGCGCAGCCCCGCGTGAACAAAGACGCCCTGCCACACCTGCTCTCTCGCGGCCTTCGGGTCGATGGGACGGTATGGTGCGCCGATCTGGACCTGCCGGGGCATGACCCTTGGGTGACACCCGAGGCTGCGCAGCAAGCCGTGTCGCAGCTCTCCCGGGCGCTACCGGGTCTCGGAGTCTACGCTACCTCGAGAGGAGCCCGCATCGTCGCCCCTCTGCCTTACTCGATGCCTGTCGGAGAGCTATACGAAGCGTCACTGAGAGGCTGGCTCGCGAGTCTCGCACCCATTGCCGCCCCGACTGGCCTCACTGTCGACATGACCTGCGGCCAATGGAACAGACTGTTCCGTCTGCCTCATGTCCAGAGAGACGGACAGGCCTATCTCCCACCCGCCATTGCCTACCCTGCCGATCGCCTGGATCTACGGAATGTCCGGCCCGTATTTCCTGTCTCTGCTCCTGCCCTTCCCTCGCATGCAGGAACAAGGGAGCCGCAGATAGCACGTGCTGTGCAGTATGCTCAGCATGCGACCCCTGCCATTCAAGGCAAGTACGGCTCTACACAGACCCTCAAAGTAGCTATTGCGCTTGTAAAGGGATTCTCTGTCCCACCGGAGGCAGCCGTACAGATCTTGGCAGAGCACTACAATCCCCGGTGCGAGCCCCCCTGGTCAGACAAAGACCTCGTTCGTAAGGTCTCACAGGCCACGAAGGCCCGCGTCCCTGACGGGTACATGGATCGCCAACGCGTTCGTTGCACCCGGGACATGCTACGAGAGGCCGCGACCCAGTGGTCTCGTACGCAACCTGCCCTGTCTCGCGCCCTGCGATCGATCACGCGAGGTGACCAGTTTGATCAAGGTCTGGCCGAACAGCTCGTCAAGACCCTCCTGTTTTCTATGCCAGAGCTAGACCCTAAGAGCTTGGCAGAGCATTTCCAGGCCAGTCTAGCGATCATGCCAGAGGCCCACCTAGACATTCAAGCCATCGCCAGTCGTTGGGCTGATCTCGCCCCGCCTCCCTACGCACCCGGGTCCGAATTCGGAAAGGCAGATGAGGCCCTAATCTTGGTCTCTCCCGTGGGGAACACAATATATTTGAGAGCAGCCGACGATTGGCTAGGCCCACTGCAAGGCCAGGACGCGCCAGACGTCGCTATCAGTCACACGTTAGCAGAGCATTTGGAGCTATTCACTCCAGAGGGGAAGCCGAAGAGCAAGAAAGCCCTAATCAGGGAATACGGTCATGTCATATCGGAGCACAAGATCATCCTCGGAGCGACCCGCAGCCGATATGACCCCGCCACCAACACATTCGAGGAAGCCTGTGCTCGGCCGCGCATATTGCCAGAAGACGCGCAATATAGCGAATCTGTCGATCGGTTCCTGCGGGGGCTCGCCTCCGACAGTTATCGCGACGTACAGACATGGCTATCTGTCCTGCCCGATCTGTCTCAGACGTTGGCTAGCCTTGTCCTCATTGGCCCGAGGGGCGTGGGCAAAAGTCTATTTGCGGCGGCCGCGGCGCGCCTGTGGTCCGATCGCGGGCCTTCGAGAGCGGTCGAGGTCTTTTCGGATTGGACGGGATCCTTGTTGCAGTGTCCTTTGACGTTCGCTGATGAGTATCTGCCCAAGGGCCTCGGAATGTCTGGCAAGATCCGAGAATTCGTCGCGTCGTACAGTCTCAACGTCACAAGGAAATTTCTCCCTTCTACCGAGGCGGTAGGCTGCCCTCGCCTGATCATTGCAGGGAACAACTCAAACATCCTGACTTTCGGCGAGTCCCTTAATCCTGACGATCTGTCGGCCATTGCGGAACGATTCTATCTCGTCAACATCGGCAGAACCGATATCGACGGAGAGACCGCCAACCGTTTCGTGCACCAAGACGAGCTGGCTAGACATGCGATGTGGTTAAATCTCAACCTAGCTCGCCAGCGGCGCAGCAGGTTCTGGGTCAAGGGCATGCCCCTCGATCTACTAGCCCTGCAAGGCGGAGCGCGAAGCGAGGTCTGTCGATGGATTTCCAACTGGCTCGACAATCCCTCCAAATTTAATATCGCCATGGGGGGAAGAGCTGATTCGCAGCATGCTTTGCATACCCTGATGCTGCAAGAAATCTTTCAGGCGTGGTCTGTCTATGTCGACACGCCTCGGCCCAGCCTCGCCGATCTACGGGTGGCGTTGTCGATCGTCGCGGACCCGACGAGACTCCCGAACCACAAACGAGGGTGGCGGGTCCGGATCGAAAAAATCGATGCGTGGCGAGATTTTTTCTGTTGACAGGCGCGTCAACTTCCACTAAGTTCACCCCTGAAAGGTGGCCCACATGGCAGAAGAAGCCCTCGCAAAAGGTTCGCATTACTATTTCCGTCCTTCGGATCTCGTACTGGTCCAAAACCCCGCACACGAGCTGTTCGATGCCCGCGCTTCGGACCCCCCCGATCCGGACCTTATGGCCAGTCTGGCCGCGTTCGGCAACCGCACGGCCGTCAAGGTCGTTCGCGCCAAGAGCTACGTCGACGAACACGGGAACGAACGCGAGAACGTGCTGCTCGTCGCGGCCGGACGGCGCAGAGTCGCGGCGGCGCAGGCCGTCGAAGCGCAGCAAGAGAAGGCTGGCGAGCCTACGATCCGGCTCAAATGCGAGTATGCCAAAGGATCCTCGGCCGAGGAGATGGCAATCGAGAACACGCACCGCAAAGCGGAGAACCCTGCCGAGTTGGCCCGCAAAGCCGCGAGATTCTCAAACATGGGATATACACCGAAGCAGATCGCGACCTTGTTCGGCGTCGACTCTCTGACGGTCCGGAACTGGCTGGACCTGTCTGCCGCCAACCCTGAGATCGTCAAGGCAGTTGCCGACGGCACCGTGTCGGCGAACGTCGCCCGCGAACTGACCAAAGCGCCGGCAGCGGCCGCGGAGGCGGTGATCAAGGAGACTCGCGCCAAAGGGCGCAAATTGAAGGGGGCCCAAGGGAAGGCCGCGGCCAAAAAGGCCAAAGCCCAAAAGGAGACCTCTTCCGACATCGATGCACGGCTGGGGGTCCAGGGCATCCGAAAAATGCTTGAAGCCTTCACCCCCGGCGAGGCGGAGAAGGACGAAGACGACACGGTCTGTGACGTCGTCCGGTGCACTCTCGAATTCATCCTCGGACTGGACCCCAGCGCCAAAGGCCTCGCACAATACAAAGACAGCGCCGCGGCCAAGTTGGCCAGAAAGATTCGCTCGGAAACGGTCAGATGACGTGCTAGTCTGTCGGGATGTCGTCTAGCCCGACCCAGATTGACACCTACACTCTCTGTCAGAGGAAATGGGCCTGGACGGCCCTTGCCGGGCTGCGCGGCATCCAAAATGAAAGCGCAGCGCTGGGGAGTGCCGTCCACAAAGTGATCGAAGTTTTCTTCCGGTCCGGCATGCCTATCGACATGACTACGGATGTCGGTGAGATTGCGATGTCTGGCTATCATTTGTGGCCCTCGAGAGAACGGGTCATCACGTCAGGGGGAGTAGAAGATCGGTTTTCTATCTATCTCGGAGGTGTGCAGGTCAATGGTGTAAAGGACCTCAGATGGGTCGATGATGACGGGGTCCCGAACATCGTAGATCACAAAACCACCAAAGATTTCCGGTACGCCAAGACTGAGACCTATTTGCAGACGGAGGACATACAGGCAGCGATTTACGCAAAGCACGAAATGCTGATTCGTAAAGTCAAACAAGTGCGCGGTCATTGGTGGTACATGCGCACTACCAGGCCTCACAAATCGCATCCCGTGAGCGTAATACTGTCCGAAGACCAGATCGATCCGACGATCGAGAAATGCACACAGATCGTCACCACACAGGCCCTGCTTCGTAGGCAGGGCGCGAAACCGCTCGATCTGCCACCTTCACCGCAGGCTTGTGAAGCATTCGGCGGGTGCGCATTTCGGGCAAATTGCAACCTCACTGACGCACAGAAAGTCCGAGCCATCATGACACAAGCATCCAATGTCCAGGCAATGCTCTCTCAGGTCGCAAATCGCGTGAACCCGCCTGCCGCGACCCCCACGACGACGGAGGCTCCCCCCACTGATCGTGTGCCCCCCGACGGGTGGGGTTGGTGTCGCGACCCCAAGGGCGCCTGGCAGATGGCGCCACTCGACGGATCGTGGGCGCCCCCGCCAAACCAGGGGTGGGGGCCGATCATCGACCCGAAGGCGCCACCTTCCCCGCCCCAGCCGCCTCCCGCTCCGCCCCAGCCCCCCGCCGAGGCCCCCGTCCCGCCACCTTCCGCGCCCCAGCCCCCTGCCACGGCAGATACGGCCTCACCTCCCCAGCCCCCGGAGGCACCGAAGCGTCGAGGCCGGCCGCCGAAGGCTGCGCAGGCTTCCGGCCAGGGCGCGACGGAGACCAAGGAGGATCTCGACGACGAGATCGCGGAGAAGGCGGCCGAGCTGGTATTGCTCTTCCTTCGGGCGCTCCGAGGGTGATCCGTGGGTGACCTGTTCCGAGGCGGTTCCCCGCCACAATCGACAGCCGAATTTTGGCGGGTCGCAAGTATTCCGAGGCGCATCTATTCGGCCTCGGAACAGGAAACCATCCGCCAGGAAATGACAAAATTGCTCCGAAGGCCGGGAGGCCAAGGAGAGCTTTGGACGTCGCAGGCCGTTTCGTTATTCGATCTGTCATTTGCTGGGGGCCTCGTGGGGGCCATCCCGGCCGGCAATGGCAAGACTTTGATTAGCCTGCTTGCACCAACGGTGTGGCGTTGCGCGAGACCTGTATTGTTGGTCCCTGCCGCCCTGGTAGAGAAAACAAAAAGAGCCTATCGGGAGCTTTCAGCCCATTGGCGAATGTCACCTTCGATTCGAGTCTGGTCCTATGAGTGGCTCGGCAGGACGGGGGCAAAGCAAGCCCTAGACGAATGGCGACCAGACATCATCGTAGCCGACGAAGGCCATTATCTGGCGAACACTTCCGCGGGCGTAACCCGCCGGGTAGGCAGATACTTGAAAGCCAACCCCGAGACGATTTTTGCGGTAATGTCTGGGACGATCAGCAAGCGGTCAGTGCTGGACTACGCGCACCTGGTTGAATGGGCATTTCGTAGATCGCCTATTTCTACGCCGGTCCCTCTCGCGTTCCAAGAGCTTGTCACATGGGCCTCGGTGATCGACGAGGGCGCCGCCCCGGACGCTGATCCGGGGATCCTCTGGCATCTGTGCAACGACGAAGAGCAGGCGCGTGGAGGCCTTTCGGCCATTCGCAGCGCCTACCGAAGGCGATTGACCGAGACGCAAGGTTTTGTGCAGGTCAACGGCGGTGACGGGGAAGTGACGATCCCCCTCATCATCAGTACCACAAGGCCGGACCTTCCTAGGGGGCTCGCCGAAGCGCTCCGAGAAATGCGCGACTCGTGGCAAACCCCGGACGGGGTCGAGTTTCTTACGGCCATGGAACGCTGGCGCCATTGCCGTGAGCTGGCTCTCGGGTTCTATTATCGTTGGACCACACAACCGCCCCCGGAATGGCGCGAGGCCAGGAAAGCTTGGGCTGCCACCGCTCGCTGGATTGTCGAGCACGGCCGTAAGCACGTTGATACCGTGCTCGATGCCTCTCTGGCGATCGATCGTGGGCAGTACCCCGAATACGCCCCCATTCTTGAGGCTTGGCGCGGGATCAAGGACACTTTCGAGCCAGAGACGGAAGCCGTTTGGCTAGATGATCATGTCATCAAATGGGCCGACCACTGGCTGACGAAGCACAAGGGACCTCACCTTATTTGGGTAGAGCATAGGACCATGGGAGAGAGATTGTCCCACGCTCTGGGGTTGCCTTTTTATTGCCCAGAGGATGCAAGAGGCAGATCGCTACTCGATCACAACGTCCGCCAGTCTGCTATCCTCTCTGCGCATGCCTGCAAGCAAGGATTTGACTTGCAGTGGTGCTCCTCGAATGTCATACTCGGACCACTAACTTCCGCAAGGGGTTGGGAGCAAAAGCTGGCGAGGACTCATAGAGTCAAGCAAAAAGCGGATCAAGTAACGGTAATGGTACCCATCTGGTGTGACGAACATCAGATGGCAATCGATCAAGCCATCTCGGATGCCCACTATCTGAGGGACAGCTTGGGAAACAGTCAACGTCTATTGCATGCGGATTGGAGCTGAAAAATGTCGTTCTCACCTTTTTCTGGCCTGAATCAGGCCGAGGCATTCGTCAAAGGCAAATGGTTTCAACCAGGGTCCTATGACCTGCAAGTCAAGCAGGTGCTCGTCAAGCAGACGCAGAAAAGCGGACTGTGCTCGATCGTCGCGTTCACGATCATCGCCTCCGACCATCCGGAATTCTCTCCCGGGTCCGAGGCCTCGTGGGTCCAGCCCTTGACCAATCCTTCGATCGCGCTGAGCGCGATCAAGGAATTCATGTGTGCGCTCTCCGGGCTCATCCCTGGGCAGGATAAGCAGCGCATCGAGAGCGAGCTGAATCCCATTGCAGCCCAGTCGTGGGAGGCAGCTTGCGGGCAGGAGAACCCGTATCAGGGGTTGTTCGTCCACCTTGACGCGTTCATTCGACAGACCAACAAGAAGACCGATTTCACTGTACACGCGTGGAAGCCGTTGGGCGATGCGGCAGCACTGCAAGCGCAGCTTGCTCGTATCGTCGCGGTGGGTCGGGGGCAGGCCCAGAGCTTCGCGCCCCCCGTCGCGGCCCCTCGTGCACCGTACGTAGCCCCCTCCCCGCATGTGCCCCCGGCCGGGGCGTTGGCGGGGTACATCCCTCCGGGCTCTCCGCCGCCGCCTCCGGGATACGGATATTCCGTGACAGGCCAGCTCCTGCCGTTGTAGTCTCTTCCGTGTCCCCTGGTGAATGCCCCGCCCCCGAGAGCCGGTCTCTCGGGGGCTTTTTCTTTGAGCACACACCATGCGAATCATAGATTTTGAGACACGCCCGATTCGACCCGGGTATCTCGCGCCGAAGCCGGTCTGTCTCGCTACAAGGCTCGGAGAGACGTCGGTCACGCTCTCGGATAGCATACCCTCGGAGCTGTGGCGAAAATGGCTAGAAGGGCCTATTGCAGGCTGGAATATCGCATTCGACATGGCATGCCTGATCCAGGATCGGCCCGAGCTAACGGCCGATGTCTTTCGCGCGTATCGGGAAGACAGGATCTACGATGCAATGCTCGCGGAGCAATTGATAGACATCGCCACAGGGCATTACGGCCTGATCCGAAAATCCCCCGGGTATAGTCTCGACGCCCAGGGCGAGCGGTGGGGCCTCGGAGGCAAGACCCACGACGAGTGGAAATTAAGGTATGAAGAGCTAGAGAGCGTGCCTTTCGATCTGTGGCCACAAGGCGCCAAGATCTACCCGGCGAGAGATGTAGAGCTGACCGAGGCGCTTATCGCGAGGCAGAGCCGATTCGACTATTACCTATCCGACGTGTTCCGACAATCGAGAGCCTCTTTTTCGCTCTATCTCGTCAGTGCGTGGGGCATGGCTGTAGATCCTGACTGGACAAGTCAGCTCAAGACACACAAAGAGCAGAAAATTGACGCCATGCAAAAGGCCCTTGTGCAAGAAGGCCTCGTAAGAGCAGACGGAAGCCGCAACGTAAAGGCCGTCGGGGCGCGCGTTAAGCGTGCCTATGAAGCCCTTGGGAAGCCTTTTCCTGCTACTCCCACCCCAGACAAGAAAACGGGCGAGCTAAAGCCCAAGACGGACGGTCTTACATGCCTACAGAGCAAGGACCCCGTCTTGAAAATGTATGGCGAGCTTGGGGACGAAATGACCTTCGTGTCCAATTTTATCCCCACCTTGCTCACGGTCGGCCGCATCCACCCAAGATACTATATCGCAGAGTCTGGACGTGCTCTCGCCTCTAGCCCGAACAGCCAAAACTTCCCCCGGAAGGGTGGAGTGCGGGAAGCTTTCCGCCCCAGCCTGGGGGTGTATCTGCAAGCCGATTATAATCAATTGGAGCTGCATACGTTGGCGCAAGTCTGCCTGGACATTTTGGGGCGGTCATCGCTGGCGGAGATCCTGCGCAGCAAAGAACCTGACGCGCACAGGCATGTTGCTGCCGAGCTGCTGCATACGACATATGCGGCCGTCAAGGAACACCCGCAATATGACAATGCGAGGCAAAGCGGCAAGGTCGCCAATTTCGGTTATCCGGGGGGACTAGGGCACAAGCGGTTCTGCGATTTCGCACTGTCCTCCTATGGTGTAATCGTCACGGAGGCAGACAGCAGAACACTCAAATCTGCTTGGCTGTCAAAATTGCCTGAAATGCAGGACTATTTTACATTCGTCGCGAATTGCACAGAGCGCTCAGAGTCTATTATGCAGGTAAGATCTAATCGCATTCGAGGCGGTGTAGGATATACGGACGGATGCAACACCCTATTTCAAGGGCTCGGAGCAGATTGCGCCAAAGACGCTCTTTTTGACGTTTGCGAAAAATGCTTCGCTGTTCCGGGGAACCCTCTATTCGGCTCGCGGCCGATGAATTTCATCCACGATGAGATCGTCATTGATGCTCCAGAAGAGGGATCTCACGAGGCCGCGACCGAGCTGGCTGCGACGATGGAGGAAGCTGGTCGTAGGTGGATGCCAGCCCTCGAGATCAAAGCGCCTCCCGTTGTCGCGAGACGTTGGTCTAAGCACATGCAGGCCGTCACGGACGAAAGCGGGAGGCTCATTCCGTGGGACGTTACGTGGTCCGAGCTGTTGCGAATCGAGGACAAATGACACTGCTACTAGCGATCGATCCGGGAAAGGTCACAGGACTCGCGCTGTTCCGGGAGGGCCTGCTCGTCGCCGCCAATGCAGCGAACGGAGACACCCTGTGGTCCAGGGGATCGGGGTTCACTCCCGTCGACGTCGACGAAATCGTCATCGAGAGGCCTTGCGACCGCCACGGGAAAAATCATGCGACGGTAAACGATTTGATCGCTCTCGCGATCCGCGCTGGACGCGCGGCCGGTCCTTGGGGTGCCTCCGTGACGTGGTACACCCCGGTACGATGGAAGGGCAACCTCCCCAAGGAAGTGTGTTGGAAACGCGCTTGCGCCCGGCTCTCGTTACAGGAACAGGCGCTCGTCCCGGCCGACCATAACGTACGTGACGCCGTGGCTCTCGGGCTGTATCATTTGCGCCGATGGCAACTCTAAATATCTCTCAACCGGACGGCATCGGCGATCTCCCGGAGAACCGAGGGGGTGACGATCTCTGGGTCGATCAGCCCGTCGAATTCACGCTCTCGGAGGGCGCGACGTACGCTCACTATCTTCTGGATCGCGTCGACGGATCTGCACTGACGTTCTACGCCGACGCATCTACCCCGTTCTCGTCGTCGCGAATCGCGACCCTGACCTTCGACGCGATCGGATCGTACCGTGGGCGGTCCGTGCACACGAGCGTGACGGGGACGCAAACGATTTTCACGTGGGTCCTTCGCGTGCAACGGGACTCCTCCGGGGCGCTCGTCAACGACGGTATCGTAGCCCCCTCACGCGGAGAGATCCCGTCGGAGGCTCCCGAGGCGGATGGCCGCGGGGCTGCGACATTGATGGATCGGTTGTTCGCCGCATTGCGGGGGATACCCACCGTGGCATGGTCCGCGGGGCCTATTGCAGTCGCGGGGAAGAAAGTGGTCCCGTATGCTGGCCCATCTGACGTCATGCTTGTGCACGCGCCCAACGGCCATGAGGATGGGGCGATCCGTGTCCTTACGTTTGCGGCTGGCGATACGACATCCTGTCGTGTATCGCCCGACATGAATGTCAGAGGCGATTGCGCGATCGATCCAGACAGTTACCTCGTCACAGATTGGGATCCGGATCTCCCTCACACACTGTTTCTCGAACGAATTGCGGGTATCACATACGGCACATTGAGAGCGGGCAGCCCCTCCGATGTTTCGACGCCTGTGATTCTGTCCGCGAAGGTCGACACGCTGGACGCGAATGCGCTGGTAGTAACCTTCGATCGACCTATGGTTGTTCGTGTTTTGACCGGATTGTCTCTCCCTTTTTCTGTTGGTACACCGAGAACGCTCGTTGCAATCGAGAGCGGAGACGGGACGACTACGGTCAAATTTACGCTGTCAGGAAACGTCTCAAGCGGGGATGTTTTCTCTTTTGCCGTCGCCTCCAATCGAGCGGCCTCTGATTTCCGCGGGAACAAACTTCCCGTGGGTAGCACGTCAGTGACTGTTGTATCAGGCCTCGTGGGTCGGGCCGCGTGGACGACCTGCTTCGAGAAGGGCGTCGCTATGCTTCCTTCTGCTGGTCTACCTGCCGCTCTCACGAGTTGGACGGACCAGGTTGGGGGGTCGCTTCAAATCGTCCAGACCGCAGGCGGCGGCAGCGCATCAAGGACCACGGGAGGCCTTTCGTTCACCTCTGATGCTACCGAGCGATGCAAGGCCTCGGCGGCGCTTACCAGCGGGTCAGACTTCGCGTTCTATGTGCGCTGCAAATTCAATACTGGCGGTGCGCACGACTGGATTCCTGTGGCATTCGACAAAGACGGAAGTAGCACGTTCCCTTGGGTGTTTCTTCGCCTAATTAGCGACGGAACCAACGGGACGGCTATCGCTTCGGTCTACGAAAGCGGGGGCGTATACAATGAACTGTCTTACGCGTTTTCCGGTATGGCGGCCGAACACGACTTCTTTGTATGGCGTTCTGGCGGACAGTTGCACATGCAAATTGACGGCGTTGTTGCGACGCCGCAGGCGAGCACGGCGAACGTGACTGGTCTGTCTGCGATAGCGCTTGGTAGCGCGCTTGTGCCCACCGCATACAAGCCAGATAATGGTACCGTTATTCACCTCGGAACGAAATCCAATGCGGGCTTCGTGGGGACCGAGATCGAGGATACTCGCACTTACTCGGCGGCGGTATGAGAACGCTTTACGCCACCACTCGGCGAACGATAGTCTGGGACGGCGATTCTTTGACGGCCAGCCCCCCGTCAGGCGGGGGCGCCGTCTCATACCCGGAGTTTGCCTCACAGCTCATTCGCGGTACCCCGAGAATCGTCAATATCGCTGTCTCGGGTTCCTTCGGGGGACATCTCGGATATGATCTGTCCCCCCACGCGCTGGCTTACGTAATCATGACGGGCCATAACGGACTGTTCTCCGGCGAGACCGGTGAGACCGTGCTTTCTGTCCTGTCAGATCGCATCGCATTGGTCCGAGGTGTGGGGGTAAAATACGTGTTTATCACGAAGGTTTTTTCTTCTGTTCTGCTGTCAGGGGCGAAAGAGACTGAGCGCAATACGGCCAACGCGGGAATGGCCGGCCTCGGGGCAGACGGCGTTATCGATTTTGAGATTGATCCACGATTTTCAAACCCGATGAATTTCACGGACGGCACACACGACGGGGAAACGTTCAGGAAGAGGCGGGGAGAAATCGCAGCCAAAATCATCAATGACACCTTGGGGTATACACCATGACGTGGTCTAACGACGATTGGCCCGGCGAGCACGGATGGTGTGCAGATGCACCATTCGTCATGCAATGGTCCCCGCCTCCCGGAACGACAAGGGACGATGACGTTCTTCTATTCCTCGTCCAGACGGCCACGCCACCTATCGTCGGTCTGCGCATCCTTGCTCGATTCGTTTCTGGCCGCGCCGAAATCGTGTTCGAGAACGGCGCATTCTCCCGCCTGTATCGACGATCGTCTCGTATGGTCGCTGCGACAGACAGCACGTTCACAGGGTGGCGATTTGCGATTCGTCGCCTCACCCCTTGGCCCGAGCCCGTAGCGCTGGAATTCGAGGCTGCGAACGAGACGGGACTGCTCTGCATCATAGGCGGAGGCCCCGTACCGGGTAGGCCTCCGGGGGCTTGACAGGCGCGTCAAATCTAATAGACTAGAAGGGTATGGAAAAGGCCCCCCTCGTTCAGATTCACACAGCAGATCTCGCACCCGTTGTGACGCCCGAATTGAAAAGCGTCGCATCAATGAAACAGCTTGTCCCCTCTCTTGTGGTCGCCAGTCACGAAGACTATGAATTCGCTTCCGACCTGCTACGGCAGGTCAAAGGCGAAGCCAAGCGCCTGGACGAACGCCGGAAGGAGATCACAGGCCCGCTCAACGTCGCGCTCAAATCGATCAACGATCTTTTCCGCCCTGTCATATCCGGGTGGGAAACTGTCGAGGCGACAATCAAGAGCAAGCTGTCTGCCTACTCAGCACAGATCGAAGCGGCGCAGCTCGCCGCGATGCAGGCCGAAGCTTCTGCGACGCCTCCCCCAAAGGACCTTGTGCTTGCAAAGCCTACCGCGGAAGGCATTTCCGTGCGTCGTGTCTTGCGCTGGAAAATCTCTGACGAGTCGAAGGTAGGGCGAGATTGGTGTAGCCCTGACCCGGCGAAAATCGAAGCCACGCTCAACGCGGGCGGCCGTGTCCCGGGCGTCGAGATCTGGTACGAAGACGTCATTTCTGCGAGGGCGAAATGACATATGCCATTGAGCAAGTAGAGGACTCTTGGCAATACATCAAAGGCCTACCTGAAGGGTGTGTCGACCATGTGATGACAGACCCGCCCTTCAATGCGAAGGTCCAAGATAACCTCATTCACGGCACAGCCTTCAAGAAATTCGTCGACGGCGGCGGAGGCGGAGGCGTCCCGAAGAGGAAACTGGCCTTTCCTCCGCTCCCCGCTCCCGATCCTGCGCATGGCCACATGTGGGCCAGAGACCTGGTCAGACTGGCTCGCCGATGGGTCTTGATTCATTGCGCCGTTGAAGACTTCGGCGAGATCAAGCGTGCTTGCCCCGACGAGTACGTGCGTGGGTGCATCTGGTACAAACCGAACGCGCAGGGGCAGATGACAGGCGACCGGCCGGCCTCGTGTTACGAGGGCATCGCGCTCTTGCACCGGGACGCGGCCAAGCGCTGGAACGGCGTCGGGTCGTATGCCATGTGGAGCGCAGCCGACGAAGCTTTCTGGCCGTGCAACAGCACGCGAGGCGAGGGCAAGCGGCCCGGAGATCTGCCCCGGCATCCGAATCAGAAGCCGCTCGATTTGTGCTTGAAATTGGTCTCTCTCTTCTCTGATCGCGGAGAGACGATCATCGATCCTTTTTGCGGCGGGGGTCGTCTTGGAGAAGCGTGCGTTTCGCTCGAGAGAGATTATATCGGGCTAGATTTCAGCCCCGAATGGGTTGAAGTCGCAAAGCTACGCTTGGCGCGAGCGACGGCGAGAACCGACGAAGAGGCACTGACGCTTTGCCGCTTGCGCAAAGTAGACATTGTAGAGGGACCATGAACGACAAAGTTTTCGTGATCGAATTGAAGCCCCCCGAGGGCAGGATCATCGTTGTTCTTTCGGAGGACGGTACACCGACGGGAGAGCAGATTTTTGAGGTGCCTGTCTTGGATGCGCTTGGGGGCATCGGATGGCGCGGCGCGAGCGAAGAGGAACGACAGGTAATCCTCCACAGACTCGTTCACACACTTTGTCTCTCAGCAGCCCAACGATCTTGAGCGACGCAGACGACATTGCACTGGACCGTACGATTGCACAAAGGGGCCTGTGGCCCTTTGTGCAAATCGCCTGGCGCCATTGCCAGCCGAGCCCCCTTGTGCCGCAAAGGTACATGAAGACGGTCTGCGATTTCTTGCAGAGCGACACTTTGCTTCGTGTTGTCAACGTGCCTCCCACGACCGGCAAAAGTGTACTGGCGGGGGTGTTCTGGCCGGCCTGGCACTGGATCGATCATCCCGAGACGTTGTGGCAGTACGTCTCTTACGATCTCGACTTGTTAAATCGCGACTCTGGCCAGTTGATCTCGCTCCTACGATCAGATTGGTACATCGAGCGGTGGGGGCCTCGGCTCAAAGAGAAGCTACCGGCAGAGTCGAATTTCAAGATTTTGGGTGGAGGCGGCCGACAGAATACGACGCTCAAAGCGGCGGCCACAGGATGGCATGCACATAAGCAAGTTTTTGATGACCCCCTAAAGGCGGCAGATGCCCAGTCGACATCCGGGATCGAGCTGGCGAGAGCATGGGACACGATCGGCGATACGTTCGCGAGCCGTTACGTGGATATGGCGACATTCCAGCGCACCATTATCGGCCAGCGACTGGCAGCCGCGGACCCGTCGGGATGTGCGTTGGAGCAGGGCTGGCTGGGCCTGCGGCTGCCGATGGAGCACGACCCCGAGCGACGGGACCCTTGCGACCACCGCATAGAGCCAGGGGAGAGCCTCGCTCCCGCAAGGTTCTCTGTCGAGGCTATCGCAGCCCTCAAGCGTCAGATGCCCCCGGCTACGTGGTCTGCCCAGTATCAACAAGACCCGCAGGCAAAGGGCGGCAATATCTTCGAGGAAGAATGGCTACATTGTTACGAGCGCGACCCGGAGGAAATCCGTGCATTGTGCTGGTACAAAGCCCAGTCGTGGGATCTTGCGTTCAAGGGCGACGAATCTAGCGATCATATCGCAGGACAGTGGTGGGGTGTTGGCCCCCCGTTGCCAGGGCTGCCGGGCTATGAAGAATCGATCGCTGCCGGGGAACCGTGGTTCTACGAGCTGGACGAACCCGTCAACAAACCGCTGACTTTCACCGAGACTCTCAACGCCATGCGGTCCAAAAAAGGCCTTTGGCGATGCACAAAGATATTCATCGAGGACAAAGCCAACGGTCCCGCGGTGGAGAACACGCTCAAGGCGCGATGGCCCGGAGTCCTCGAAATGGTCAACCCCAAAGGTGGCAAGGCGGCCCGGGCCGTCGGTGTATCAGATCTGTTCTCTTCGCATCGTGTTTGGTTCCACCCCGGCTCCTCGTGGCCCGCGCGTAAGGATATCTATCACCGATTCCCCAGAGTCCGACGAGATGATCTTGTCGACGCCACAACACAAGCGCTCTCTCAGATGAGAGACCTTTCGCTATTGGGATTGCTGTCACAATGAAAATCTATATCGCCGCTTCTTCAAAGGAAATCGATCGAGCCTGTCGGATCATGCAATCGCTCCGGGCCATGGGCCACGAGATCACAGAGGACTGGACGGAGCGCATGCGACGCGTTGGGGTCCCGGATGCAGAGGTCTCTTTCGAGATTCTCAACGAAGCGCGCATCGCAAACGAAGAAGGGATTCTTGCCTGCGACGCCTTCGTGTTTCTGGCTGGCCCTGCGAGCTTTGGGACCGGTTACGAAACTTGTTATGCGCTGCAAGACGATCTCGCTAGGCGGGATGCGGGGTTCCCCTGCAAGCTCCTGGTACTGGTAGGGGCGGTGACAAATTGCTTCCACACGGTGTTCGACTACGTGTATGCCGGCGATGACGAATTACTCTCAGCAGCAAGATTATGGTAACCTCCCCGCATGAGCCTCTTGGATCTCGCTGCCCGTTTCGACGGCTTCATCAATCGGGTTACCGGCATTGGCATTGCCGGATCTGATCGCTCCGTCGGAACCCGCATGGAGTCCGACCCGATCCTGACGGCTCAAGAGCTTGCGGATCTGTTTCGGTTTGACCCCCTGTCGCGAAAGATCGTTTCGATCTACCCCTCGGAGGCTCTGCGCCGCGGAATCGGTTCGTCAAGCGATTTCGTTCGCCGAGAGCTGACGAGACTGTCAGCCCGGGTGAAGATCGAACGTGCAGCCACGTGGGGGCGCCTGTACGGTGGAGGTGTGATCGTCATGGGCATTCGAGACGGCCGCCCGTGCCACGAGCCCTTGTTGCCCCCACCGGAGGGGCAGCGGTATCGGATCGATTTCCTGGACGACTACGATCGTCGGTCCGTGACCCGAGAGCAGTCGCTAGAGATCGTCAACGGAGAACGCGTCACAGGCGAGGCACAGATGCTGCGCATCAACCCGCCTTCGGGTGATCAATTCTGGGTTCACCGATCTCGATGTCTGATCTTCGGCGGAGCTACGACAGGCGACCAAGAGAGACTCGCAAATGCGGGGTGGGACGATTCCATCTTGCAGTGCCCTTACCAGGTCATTTTGAAATTCGCGGCAGGGCATGGCGCTGTTGGCAACATGCTTACCGACGCCGCTAGCAGCGTTTTCAAGATCAAAGGCCTTATTGCTGCTGTCACAGGCAACAAGGAGATTGCGATCGATCGTCGCCTTGCCTTGCTTGATTTGTATCGATCTGTGACTCGCGCAATCTGGCTTGATGCGGACGGCGGAGAAGAATTCGAGAAACTCTCGACAGATTTCACCGGCGTTCCGGATGTCTTGGACCGACTAGCGAACCTAGTTGCAGCTTCCACAGACATCCCTGTAACGATCCTGATCGGTCAAGCCCCCGCAGGCCTCAACGCCACCGGCGAGGCAGACACGCGATCATGGTACGCCCGGGTCGAGAGCTATAGAGAGCAGAACATCGATCCCTGTGTAGATCGTCTGCTGGATCTCATTGAACCGGGTGCGGCCCCTTCGTGGCCTTCTCTCTGGACGCCGACCGATCAAGAACGCGCGGCCACTACGAAAACCGTAGCAGAGACAGACGCGATCTATATGGCGGACGGAGTCTATACCCCGGAAGAGATCCGACAGGCCCGCGGGCCGCGATGATGACTCGCGTGCCTCGCAGGCTTCGTGGCCCTCGGCCGAAGCCCCCTATCGGGCAGGGGAACACATTAGCCGCTGCCTACTCGGAGATGATCGAAGGCTGGGCCTCGTTGCTCGATCGGCTGCTCTCCGGGTGGATGCACCATGTGATGCCCCCCTATAAGGCAGACGCCACGTCTTGGATCCGAGAACGAATACGCGCGCTAGAAGCGGAGATCGGAACGTCTACCAATGCGCTTGATCCGATTCTGATCAAGGTCGGGAAGCGAGTCGAGTCGAAGGTTCCTCAGATCAAAATTGAAGGCACCATATCTGTCAAAGCGCGCATTTCCGCCAGGCAGGCCCCCGGCCTTGCGATCGATGCGTATCGCGCCACTAATGTTGCGAAGATCAAATCGATCGCAAGCGAGCGCCTACAGGAAATGACAGACCTGCTAGAACAGGCTGAAGAGGAAAATTGGCACGTAGACAAGCTCCGAAAAGAATTTCAGCGCCAGTTTGATGTCACGAAATCGAAGGCGTCGCTTCTCGCGAGAGACCAAACGCTGAAACTCGGGGCCGCGATCACGAAGGAGCGCCAGACACAGGCAGGCATCCGGCAATATGTGTGGAGCACTTCGGGTGATGAACGGGTCCGAGAAGGCCACGCCGAGCTGGACGGAACGGTGCAATCGTGGGACGACCCCCCAGACACAGGCGACGGACAGAACTGTCACCCGGGAGAGGACTAGCAATGTCGATGAGTCGCCATACCCG
>ERZ869929.463-NODE-463-length-24672-cov-5.562904_pt1 | contig 24672 bp, 29 predicted proteins | sample MGYA00579312_ERZ869929 | MGnify/ENA primary metagenome ERZ869929 (study PRJEB32216, sample SAMN09231818) | wastewater metagenome | place: USA: Maryland | collected 2016-08-09 | study: EMG produced TPA metagenomics assembly of the PRJNA472060 data set (Reclaimed... | reverse complement strand
ATTATCTACGTCATCATTTACTCTTCAGCCTTTATTTTTTGGAACTACGGCTGGTCTTAATATGTTAGCAAATCGAGGAGATGGAGAAGGTTATTTGATTCGATTAATAGGTTCTACGACTGGCGGATCTGGAAAAATTGAACTTCGTGAAATAGTAGCTAATACGTCAGGTAATTCTCCTCAAATTACAGTTGCTCCTCCTTTTTCATTTACTCCATTAGGTAGTGATAGGTATGAAATTGTGTCTGGTCGAGTTTATATGATGGGAGCTGGTGCACCAAACACAAATACTTGGAGATGTATAGATATTGCGACTTTAGCTTTAAGCACTGGTCTTACAGTTACGAATCTTCCAGCTGCTATCAATTGTGAATCAGCTGTTGAGGTTTTAGATGAACAATATGTTCCATGGAATAGACTCCCAGGAGAAGGTTATTTAGTTGGAACTGCGACTTATGATACTGCTGGAATTGCAAAACAATGTCTTCAAGCTACTACTACTAATCTTACGAGTTTAACAGGTCAAGCAAGTGGTGGAGATTCTTCTGTTATTGCTAATGAATATGCAAGATTCGCTCAATTAAGGATTGTGGAGGACACTTCTACTCCAACAGCAGTTGGGCAAAGAGCCACTATCAAAGCAAATTCAGCAGGACCATCAGCTATTTATTATATTGCTGGATCGTGGGGCATTTTACCTTCTGCTACTTGTAAGTATGTAATTGAAAATGCGAATGATCTGATTTTAGTTAATGGAGTAAGCCAAGTTGTTTATACATATAAAGCAGGTGGATATGCTGCTGATAGTGGATGGACAACAGCTGCTGCAACTGGTGGACTTTCTGTCGCTATCACTAATCCTCCGGTTGTTGGCGGAACTGGTATGTTGATTGCGTCACATTACCCAATCACACCAGATATTAATAAAAATATTATTAATGGAAATATGACTTGGTTTCGTGGTGCTAATACAAATACCATGTGCCTTTTGAATATTCCCAAAAATACATGGTCAATAATTCCTAATTATAACAATCAAATGGCGAATTTGTTTACAGGAACTTGCATGGCTCCTGATGTTATGACCAATTCAGGGAATTACATTTTTGTGAATCCGAACGCAAGTCAGAGATTTTTTAGATATGATTTGAAGAATCAAACATGTGAACCTTATGGATATTTCCCTCCATCCCAATCGACCGCAGTTTCAGCTGGAAGATTAGCGGCTGGTGTTTTTATGGATGGTCCTACTGAATTAACATTTATCTATCATTTACGATCATCATCGACTGATTTTTATAATATCGCGGTTCAGAGGTAATCATGTTATCTCAAAGAAGTCCTTCGGCTGGAGTTATTGCGGTAAATAGCACAATCGGAAGCGTTATGCTTTTATCAGCAAATGACGCGAGAGTTGGTGCTTATTTTTATAACAACTCAACAAATTTTATTTATATAAAACTAGGAAGAGTTGCAACAACTTCTAGTTTCACAATTATGCTTGAACAGGGCGGGTTTTATGAACTTCACGAACCTGTTTATATTGGACGAATTGATGGAATATTTTCTGGAACTGGCGGAGCTTGTCAAATAACGGAGTTGTTTTAATGAGGAAAATAATAGCTTCATTGATTGGATTATTATTAATTTCCACTTCTTTATTTGCAGAAGTTGGATATCCGAAATATTGGTCAAAACAAGGAAATTCAGTAACTTTAACGAATAGTTCTGATAGCGTCGGAATTGGAACAAATCAGCCTGATACAAAATTAACTTTGAGAGATGGTTCACTGAAAATTATAACAACAGGTGGTAGCAGGGCACCGATTATTTTAGATGACTATGGATTAAGCGGTGTTTCTTATATTATTGATAATGGTTATCCTTCTGCTGGACTTTTTGGAATTCGAGAAGTTGCTACTACTCATTTTGCAATTACAGGAGGATACGTCGGAATTGGAACAGTTGTTCCCTCTGGGAAATTGCATGTAAATGTATCAGGGACAACTCTTCCAACAATATCTCCTTCAGCTGTAGCAGTTTTCTCTTCAACTGGTGGAGCTGGATATGGTGCTTCAATAGATATTATTGGTGGGAACACTGGAACTTCTGGCGTAAATTTTGGAGATACTGATGTCGGATATATTGGACAGATTTCATATCTTCACACTACTAATACTATGGCGTTTGGCACTAATGGAAGTAACAAAGTTTATATTGATTCGATTGGGAATTTAGGTATTGGTACAGCAAATCCAGTGACTCAATTACAAATAAGAGGAACTGGACAATCAACATCAATTTATTCTGATTCTGGAAATCAAGGTGGTGCATTATTACTTCAAGATCAATCTCAGGCTGTTGATAGTGGTGGAGCATTATTATTTGGGGGATCTGGGCCAAATACTTGGTTTGCTGGATTGAAAGCATTGTTAAATGATGGCGGAGGAAATTCGACTGGAGATTTAGCTTTTTTGACTAGAGCTACGACAGCGGCAACTTCATTGACTGAAAGAATGAGACTTACAAGAGATGGATATGTCGGAATAGGAACGAGTATCCCACAAGCTAAATTCGAGTTATCTGATTCAGGTGTTTCAGGACCAAGATTGAGAATATCCAACAAAGATGCCACATCTGTTAATTCTGAAATAACTTTTCAAGGAGCGTCAGCAACAATTGCTTCAATTTATGTTGATGCTAATGGAAATGGAGGGCTAGATCTTGATTTCCATTCCACAGGAGGCCCCATAAATTTTTTAACAAATTCTTTGGAAAGAATGAGAGTTGCGTTGGATGGTAGTGTAGGAATTGGAATTACAAATCCATCTGCGAAACTTCATGTTTATAACGGTGCTAATGAAGATTTAGTCGCCACTGTTAATAATGGTTATGCTGGTAAAGCTGCGTATATTCATACAAATGCTAACAGTAATTATTCTCAATATCGAAGTATAGGTGTTGGACAAGAATGGGGGATAGGACAATTTGGATCAACAAATTTTTATATTGTAGATGCAACTACGAGTCCTTATACAAATACTCCATTTGCTGTTCAACCTGGTGCTCCATCTAATACTTTATTTTTGAATTCTATTGGAAATGTAGGAATTGGAACTGCGACTCCGACGGCTAAATTCCATTTGCTTGATCCAAGTGGCGATCAAATTCGTATGGGGAATATCAATAGTGCGAGTAGCACGGCAGTCATTGAATTAAATGACGGTGGTCCCGTTCAAATTGAAGGTTATGGTACTGATTTAAAACTTCGAACTAGCAGTACGGATCAAGTGACTGTGACTTCTGCTGGTAATGTAGGAATTGGAACAAATACACCAATTGAAAAAGGACATATTAAAGGTGGAAAATTAAAGGTCGTTGATGCCTATGATGGTTTTTCAGGAGTCACATTAGGAGCCACTACTTCTGATGTCCCCATGTTGGATTTTAGAGTTTCTGATAATAGCATTCGTGGGAAAATTTCAATGGATGATATAAATGGCGCTGCTGGAGACAGGATGGGGATTCACGTTCAAACATTAAGCACGCTTCCAGAAATTGTGAGTATTTATGGAGGAGGAAATGTCGGAATAGGAACAACAAGTCCTACGTCTACTTTTGATGTCAATGGAGATATGGAAACAACATCGACTGGGACTATTTATTTTGGAGATCCGTCAACTGATGGAACTTGGAAAATTGTAAGAAGTGGAAACGATTTATCTTTTCAAAGACGAGAATCTGGATCTTATGTTGAAAAATCTAAAATGGTGGCTTAAATGAGTTTTCAAACAGAAAAAATTTGGCTTACTCCAGAAGGTGGAATGGCTGTAAAGCTTTTAAATGCAACAAGCGCAAGTTCCATCAAAGGATATTCCGTAAGCGCGTCAGTCGATTCATATGGTGGAGTTCGTTTAACGCCAATTAATGTCCCAGATAGCGTAGGTGTTTTTTATGAGAGCGGAATAGCGAATGCAACATCTGCTTGGATTGTTGTTTCTGGAGTCGCTGATGTCTATTTCGTTGGCGCTGCAACAATGGGAAATATTGCTAGAACTTTCGTGTCTGCAGATTCTGGCGGAGTATCTGGAATGGCATTAAGCGAGGCTGCTCCCACATCTCCATTTTCAACAGATAAACATTTTTGCGAAATTGGACACGTTTTACAAACAACAACAGGGGCTGGATTGGCTAGATGCGTTCTTCACTTTAATTAAGGAGTTGATATGAAAAAATTGTTATTTTTTATGTTTCTTTGTTTGATTTCAAGTTTTGCTTATGCTGAAGGGAAATCTTATAAATGGACTGCTGTTTATGGCCCTTTTTCTGAAGAGATAGTTAATTTAAACGCTAAAGCGAAAGGTTGGAGGCAGCATTGTTATTTAGAAAATGGAACACAAACTTGCAAAGTCAATAGTGATGGAGTTCCAGTAGATTCAAAAGATAAAACTGATGTTCAATATTTAACTGATGCATTGGTAAATGAACAAGCTCAAGTATTAGGAACGATTAAAGCTAGAATGGTATCAGAGCAATATTACGCTCAAGCTCAAAATGCATCAAAAGCTGTTATTGACGAAACAAGATCTTTAATAACGGCAACTGTAGAAGAACAGGAATGAGAAGAAGCAAAAGAATTAGAGGAAATAGATGGAAGTTTTGATTAAAGAGTACGGTCTTCTTGGGCTTTTCAGTGGGATGATCATCCTGACCATAAAATGGATGATGAAAAAAATCGATGAGCAATTAGCTACTGCAAGAGAGCAGGAAGAGAAATGGCGTAAGATCGTTGAAGCGATGACTTCCAATATCGTAAGACAGACGGAAGATTTAAGATTACACACGGAAGCGTCGAAAGAGTTCAGAGTACGGATGATGGAGTTTGAGGTCGCGAACGTGAAAGATCATGACAAAATGCTTAAAAGGCTAAAGGAAGTGCAATAGATATGACGGATGTTGTTTGTTCTCTGATGTTTATCGTAACGCTCATTCATATTTACAAAATTGCGGTTGTGTTAAATTGTGATGTTCTTTGTTTTTCGATATTTGTTGGGATGCTATACAGGATTTCATTAATTTTTTGTTCTATTTTAAATCCTGGAATGCCTCACAATCATTGGGTGATTCAGTTTATGGAAATTTGTAACGCATTTTTCATCATGTTAGGGTTTGTTGCGATGCAAAGAAGAGTGTACAGCATCTTAAAAAACCCGAATGGACAAAATGATTACAGATAGTAGCAAGTTTGTCGCGGTGCAAACGTTAACAGCCGCGCAGAACTGTTTTAAAGCGTTCCTAGAAGCGCAGTTTGATCTTGGAGCACCTCACAAGTTAAAGAACGAGTTTTATATTATCCTTGATGTTTTGAAGGATTTGCAACGACGAATAGACACTTATTACGAACCTGACAAAGACAATTAAAGGAGAAAATATGGAATTCATTCAACAGAACTGGGAACATATCGTTATTATTTATTTAGCGCTGAACACGTTTTTGAAATCAGTGCATGACGCCATTGATTCAACTCCCGTGGAGTCGAACAAAACGGTGCTTGATAAGATTCTGAATGTCATGGATAAAATATCGAGTTATTTGATATTAGGGAAACGAAAATGAAAAAATTTCTACTAGTCCTTTTCATTTTAGTAGGTTTTAGTAGTTGCGCGTGGACTACGAAACAAGTGGATTACGCGAAAGCGTGTCAGGAAGACGTCGCATGTTTAGCAGAAGCTAAAAGAGACGCGGAACTCGCAAAAACGATTGTTGGAATGGCATACCCCATAGCTGGGGCTCCTGTTGGAGCGGCGGTACTAGCGATAGTGTTATGGTTTAGGGGACGTAAGATCAAGGAGAAATCATGATCGATATTTTGTTTATTATTTTATTTCTTGGATTATTACTAATCCCGTTCATTTGGAAGAAGATGTGGTACTGGGTTGGAACTATTTCTGCGATGGGTGTTTGTCTTGGGATTGGAGAGTTATTATCAAAGAATATGACTGGCATGACTCTTTCAAAGACGTTTTGGGTTTTTTCATTGGAGTATCCAGTTCAAGCTTGGATAATTTTAGGATGCATGCTTTCTGCATGGTTTCTTTTAATGCTCCATTTATCCTGGAAAATGCTCAAAAAGAAGGTGGAAAATGGCGAAAAACATTAATGAAGTTCCTTACACTGAACTCTATGAGCGAGTTCAGAAACTAGCGAGAGTTGGAGAGAATAATGCCACGAAAATCCGTGGAGTGATTCAGGATATTTACAAACTCGAAATTCCAGCGAAATACGATTGGAATTTTCTGATCACATCATCGAGCGTGACCGCGATTGATGAGTATCATGATGGAGTATTAACGGCAACGACTGGATCAAATACGTTATACGGGTCTGGTGGTGCGAATTTCACACAGAGTATGGTTGGTCTTAAAATAAAACCATCTTCTAACGATCAGTCCTATGACATTGTCGCTTTTCAGAATTCTACGGCGTTAACTGTAAACCCATCTTTTCAGGGTGGGACGAACATCGCAGGAGCGGCGTACTCGATTTATCGATCTATTTATCCATTAGCGAGTGATTTCGATCGGTTCCCGAAACCAGGAGGAGTTTATAGATGGGCGGGTGGTTCGAAACAGATTCTTCCAGAAGATCAGTACGCGAACTACGTGAATAACGATTTCCAAACGACCGCGACTACCCCACAAAAAGTGAGATTAGTTGGGAATGACACTCTGGGTTGTATGCAGTTTGAGTTCATCCCACCTCCTCGGAAAGCAGCGAATTACGGGTATGATTACTTTCGAGTTCCAGCGATGCTTCAGGAATCCACGCAAGGGACGATAAACTCGATTACCGCGAACAGTAATATCGTGAACGGGATCGGGACCAGGTTCACAGAAGCGCAAACGAACGGGCTTTGGTGGTTTAGGGTTGATCAGTTTGGGACCGGTCAGGATTCGTCCTGGTATAGGATTTTAAGTATCGCTCATGATTCTCAAATGACATTAGCAACAGCGTTTGCTAACTCATCCGTGACCGCGGGAGCCTCCTACACTATTTGTTCAAGTCCTGATATGCCGTCCAGGATGCACACCGCGATTCTTTATGGATCATTAAGAGCGTTAGAAGTCGATCAAAACGATCCAAACGCACAATTCTATCATTCACAGTACGCTCAAGTGATGTCGGATGCGAAACGAATTTATATGTCTCGGCCATACTCTCAAGAAATCACTGGTGCGATGGAAGATTATCGGTATAGAAGGTAAACATGTTACAAAAAGTTCAGGATTTACAGACTCAAGATCTTTCAAAAGGATTGAACACAAACCCGAACATTTTCTCGGTTCAGAAGAATCAGACTCCGAACTGTATGAACGTGAATATTAATTATGACGGGTCGATTGAGAAAAGATTAGGCAGTAACACTCAAAACTCCGTGTCCATTGCTGGATATTCCGCTTCTGGATTCAATCCAAATTCTGGGAATACGTTACAGAATCAACTGATCTCGTACTGGCAATTGGATGAAGCTTCTGGAACTAGGTATGATTCGTTAGGCTCTAATAATCTTTCTCAATCTGGAAATCCGTTATATTCATCAGGAATAAAGAACCAAGCCGTTTTATTGAACGCTGCCAGTTCCCAGTATTTGTATTGCGCTCATAACACGGTATTAAATGGAAGTGGTGGGTTTACGATAAACACTTGGGTGTACCTGGCTTCTACCTCGTTGACTTCACAAAGAGCGGTTGTTTCAAAAGACGCGCTTTCTGGATCTGGTGGGATCGATTCTAACGCTGTTTTAGTTTTGCATTGTAATGGATCTGATGGATCAACAAATTTCACGGATTCAAGTTTGTACGGGAAATTAGTGACCGCGATGAGCGGAGCGGTTGTTGACGGAGTTAATTATAAATTCGCAACTGGCTCTTATAAAGGAGACGGTGGCGGAAGTTATTTATCAATTCCAGATTCTGATGATTTTTATTTGGGATCTAGTAATTTCACGATAGATTTTTGGACAAAATTCGATTCATTCCCAGCATCAACGAATTATTTTTCGTTCATGTCTCAATGGAATACTGGTCAACAAAATTTTCTTTATCTTTTGTATAACGCTTCAGGAACTTATCAATTACAACTTTATTACACGATCGATGGAACGAACAATTTAGGGCCTGTTTCATCGACTATTTCTGTAACCACTGGAAGCTGGTATCACGTTGCTTTAGTTCGATCCGGAAGTAGCGTTTATCAATTTCTAAACGGAACAACAGCTGGGTCTTTATATGACATTGGAACTGCGAATTTATTCAATTCTAATAGAGATTTAGTTGTCGGAGCTTTATCTGGCGCGACAATTGTGTATTCGTTAAGTGGAAATTTAGATGAGATTCGATTGTCTAAAGGAATTGCGAGATGGACTGATAATTTTACACCGCCAACTTCCGAATATGCCACTGGGACGGTGTCAGGGTTGGAATATCAGTTGTTTATTGATACGGATAACAAAGCGACTTTCAGGACTTCGAACGTTGGAACGTCCTGGACTCATGAGGTAAAAGCGAATTCATTAGGAACTCTTTCTACCTCGACTTGGTACAATTTAATCGCGTATTACAACACTGCTGGGCATATTGGAATCAAAGGGAACCTGTCTCTTAACACCGCGGCTTGTGCTGGGGGGATAAAAAATGGCAGTGGTGGGTTCTATCTAGGAGCTGACGCGTCTTCTAATTATTTTGACGGAAGAATCGATGAGACTGGGTTTTGGTCAAGAGTGTTAACTGATCAAAATCAGAGTGATCTTTATAATAGTGGGAACGCGAACACTTACGGAGTGTCAGTGAACGCTTATCCCTGGGCGTGTTTTGATTTTGGTGCGTCTTCGATTCGGTGGTTAACGGTGTGCGCTGGAACTGGGATTTACTCGTCCAGTAACCTCGGAGTTTCGTTCGTTAATATCGCGACTAGCAGGACCGCGACTTATCAGTATCTTGAACGGTCAAAGAACATCCTAGTTGCTACCTCTGAAAATTACGATACTCCATTAGCGTGGACTGGCTCGGCTGGGACGTACTGTACGGTGATGAATCCATCCGCTCCGCTTTGCAAGTACTCGATTAATTTCAATGGATTTCTTATTTTTTTAAACTCGAACACTTCCAAGAAATCATTCAATTACATTGATGAGAATCTTCAGATGACTGGGAGCGGATGGTTGAATTTCGACATCCCTTCTAGCGCGGATGATGAAATCACATCAGCGTTCATTCTCCGAAGATACTTGTACGTTTCAACCAGATACGCGCTTTTCAGAGTGTCGTATGTCGGTGGGAACCCAGACTGGCAGTACATTCTAGTCAAGAACTGGGGATTCCTTCCTAGAACTGTTAAGAAGATCGTGATGGCGAACATGCAACCTGGGCAGGGGATGATGTACTCCATTGGCGAGGTGGCGATGGGTCTTACTTGGGATCAGAAGATTAGGATCTTCGACGGATCAGGGGACCAAATTGTATCGAACAATATCGAACAGGATAATGGGCAGTGTGATTTCTCGTTATCGAAAGTTTCGTATTTAGGCTCTGGTCCAATGGCGTCATTTGCTGAAACTGACACGAACGCGAACGCTTATAGATTAGCATTAGTTTTAGGGCAGGACTCCCAACAGACCACGCATTTCGTGTCCTACGACGGTCGGGCGTTAGGCTTCTATCCATGGGATAATATGGGTTTTAATTGCATGTGCATGGCAGAGAGCGCGAATAGACGGTTCTTAATGGCGTTTGATCGGTCTGGTCGCTGTCATATGATGAATTCAGGGAACCTGGACGGGAACACCACTCCTATCAATGATCTATTTGACACTCCGTTACTCTTTAATAAAACCCCTTCGCAGTCCTCCAAAGGACACCGGATGGACCTTTATTTCATCAATAACACGGCTGGATCGATTACTTACTTGGATAGGATCGATTGTTCTGAAACTTACAAACAACGAAGGAATATCGCGATCACTGGTTCTGGTGGGAAAACTTTAAAATTTGAATCGATTGATATTCCACAAACTTACAATATTTATCAAGGAAGAATCATGTCCTCCGGAGCGACTACTGATCCATGGAAACTGATTCGGTATGATCATTTCACATCCCCGTTAGGGATTGGAAAGAATGACTAATGATGCAATTTAACATGACAAGATTTGCAAAGCCACATAACCTTAAATGGATTTTTATATCCATCATAATGGTGGGCTTCGATTTTTGCCGTTGTATTACAGGCATCGCATTTTGTAGGTCTAATAATTTTCCCTGTAAGGATAGAGTTAACGAGTTTCATGCGAGATTTCTGTTCAATTGTTTTAGATTGTTTAGAATTTCGGAGACTGTAATATGCTAAATGTTTTCTGTATCTTTCTTTCGATCTTAATCTTTCTTTCTTTAAAAAATTTGGATCTGAAGAATATTTCGCCCATTTCTTTCTTTGATAATCTCTTGAGGATTCCGGATCTTTCCAATAATTGTTGGATAGCCTTTTTAAAATTTCGTCTTTATGCGTTTTATAATAAATTTTATTATATTCTTTTTTATTCACAAAAAAATAACCTCTTTAATAATGAAAGGAGCAAATTTAATCTTATTAATTGTATGAATATAGGTTAAATTTGTCAACTACTATCAAAGCGGGCGATTACTCAAATCAAATGCTTCCTCAAGAAACGATTGATAATCTTGATGATATCAAAACGATCTTGAATTTCGGGAAGTATCAGATTCCGATCGTGAAAACTCTTCCCTCCTGGATCGGGAGAGGTGGAGAAACTTGTTTTTATTTCTCTGGTGCAACAGGAGCGTTATACGTGTGTACGAGTGACCAGAGCGCTACGAGCTGGCGACCAACAACATTATTTTATTTATGACACCGATTGAGATTCTAAAGTTTTTCGGAGAATGCGGGTTGATGTTCAAACGTTCCGAGATTGAGAGCGCAATAAGATTTTTGGATTACAAAATTAAAAATAACAGAATTTTGAAAGTGTATGATGACAATAAATTGTTAGGAGTGTTAGTTTACTCTTTAACGGACATTGAAGTTAAACATTTAGTAAAAAGCAGTTGGGAGATTGTTGAAGAAGCTGAAGATGGAAAGATTATTTACATCGATTATTTAATGGCAAAGAAATTCGATATTGATTTAAGAAATGAGATCAGAAATTATTTTAAGACCAATCATCCACAATATGAATATGGAATTTGGAAAAGATACAAACATCCCGTTGACAGGATAGTAAGAGAATACAAGGAGAGATTAGCATGTACACGATAAAAATAGTTCCATCAAAAGAGTTTGATTCGTTACCTCAGTCAGTGACGAGAGGGTCGAAGATTGACGATTCTTTGGGGTTCGCAGATCCTGCGACGAACACAGCGTACGTGAGACATTCGTCATGGCCGGAACTGAATAGTTATCTAATCAGTCACGAGATGGAACATCTTCTTGAAGACCGAAAAACGGATATGGATGAGAACGGGATTTGTCATAAGAAAGCCGGAAAATTCTGGGAGCAAGTTTTGGCTCCTGCTATTTTCCCGATCTTCAATCCTGTCGTGACTGGGCAGGAAGATCCATGGCAAAAAAGCGGGGAGAACGCGCTTGCTGCTGGCGGTGGAATGATAACTGGCGGGCCAGTTGGTGGAGTGGTTGCTGGCTATCAATCCGCGGCGGATCAAGCGAGAAATCCAGAAGCGAAATCGGATTTGAGTTTCAAAAGCGGGATCGGAGATATCTGGGGTGGTGCTCAAGCGGGGCAAGATCCGTGGGATACTGGGATTAAAACTGCTGCGAAATCCGCGTTTGGCGATTATGACGCTCGAAGTTCTTATAGACAAGGATATGACACGGGATACGGTCCTTCTCAAAATTACGGAGTTGATCAAGTGTCCCCGCAAGGATTTGACGCTTCCCAGCTTGGAAATATGGGGAATGCTTACGGCGGGACGTTCACTGGCCAAAGCGCACAAACCCCGTCAGGGATGGGCCCAGGCGCTGGTGGTGGAAATATTGGGATCATGAACACGGGTCTTAATCAAGGCGGGATTTCTTTGGGAGCGCAGAATACGCTCGGGGACAATTTATCTTATGGCGGTTTCAACAACATGTTTAACGGAATGTCTTTTTAAGGAGGATTTATGGATTGGGGCAAAGCAATCAGTGGAATTGGAAGTTTGTTTACTAAAGGAGCGCAGGGAATTGGCTCGTTTGCAACAGGTCTTGATGGTGGTGGGTTCAATCCTCAATCTGCTTTAGGAGGAATTAATATTCCGAATATGATAGGAAAAGGAGCGAATGTATTGAATAGCGGAATTAATAGTTTTTTTAATCAAGGTGGTAATCCTAACCCAGGCGGTGGACCAAAAGCCAGTAGTATGAGTCAATTTATTGGTCCTTCTAATAATCCAGCGACATTTGGTGCTTCTGGGTATGCTTATGGGAATGGTCAAACATACTCTAACGATCAGCAGAGTGGGAATGTGTTAAGCAAGTTGTTCAAGAGTAACATGGGAAAAGGATTAGCTGGGATCGCTGCTTCGCAGTTGATTAGTGACCCGAAAGTTCCGAATCTCCCAGATGGGTATGATCAGATGTATCAGCAAGCGATGGCGGGCGGGACTCCGGCATCACAATCAGCGCAGAGATATCTTCAGCAGGTGATGAGCGGAGAGAATCAAGGAGCGTATGACGCTGCTACTCAATCGGTGGATCAGGAGTACGAACAACAGTTGAGAAGTCTTGATTCGATGTATAAATCTTTACGACCTGGAACGGACCTGGCCTCTGACGCCTCTTACAGACGAGACCGCCAGCAGTTGGACGATCAGTACATGCAACGAAAAGCGATGGTGAGCGCGCAAGTCCAGCAAGGAGCGGTAGGATCAGCGATGCAATCAGGACAGAACCAGATGCAGAATATGGCGTTAGCTTTACAACCCCAGTTCGATCAGCAGAACCAGCAATGGATGGCGGATTACACGAAACGCGCAACGCTTCGGAACCAGTTAGCTGGGATCGCGGGAGGGTACGCGCAGAATCCTCAACAAAGTTCGTTCAGCCAATTATTTGCGAAATAAGGGGGAATCATGGGAAAGAAAAAATTAGGATGGGGTGGTGCTAGTGTTCCCTCGGTTCCTTCTCCGCAGAGTTTCTCGAAGAGCGGTGGTGGGAATAAAGGATTAGACGCGTTGATGGCTGCAATGATCGCAGTGGATCGGGAGCGGGCGTTAGGACCGGTTAAAACGGAACAGGATATTAATAAACAGAAACAGATGATGCCGCTTGAGTTGGAGCAGAAGAAATTAGCACAGCAACAATCCCAGCAAATGCTTGGGGCTGGTGTTCCAACAAAAGCAGTTGGGGAAAGCGTTACAACTGAAAGTCCGAATGCTAGATATTTCACAGCAGAAGCCGAGAATCAATTAACAAGAATTAAACAGATAAAGAAAGTAACAAAAGGTCTTCAAGATCTTGCCAAAACATTCCCAACCGATCTTCCAAGTGCTGCTTATCAATCGTTCGGAGCCAAGTATATGTACGGTCGTGGCGGAACGGATCAAACAAGAGTGTATAATCAAGGAACGCCAGCCGCGTCTGCTGGAGTCTATAGAGCAGTGACTGGGGATAACCGTTTATCTGACGTTGATGCTGCGCAAAGAGCGAAACCTCTTTTTTGGGATACGATGGAACCTGCTGAAGTAAGAGAAGGAAAATTTGCGTTTTTGAATTTCATGTTAGATGAAGCTGAAAAGAACGTTGATCCAATGCAAATAGGAGAACCGAAAGATGATTCAGAATCTCAATTAAGATGGGATGCGTTCGTTCAGAATTCAAAACAAAAATTTGATAATATGATGGTAGATAATCCTAATTTAATGCCAAACACTCCATCTACTCAAACGAATCCAGTGAATCAATCGCGTGGGATTGGATCAGTCCCTGGATTGACTCCAGAAGATCCCGTAGAAGCTATCAAGAAACGATTCAAGCAGAGGAATCCATAATGGCTAACAACTTTGATTATGACTCTATCATTGACGATTTGGCAAAGAACGATCCTGAATTTTTAAAACAATCTCCAGAGATTCAAGATAGTATCGTTATGTCATTAGCGCAAGAAAGAGGACAGATTCCAAATTCTCAAAAAGTTCTAACATCAGCGACTTCTGAAAAAAAAGGATTTCTTCCAAAAGCAATCAGAGCGTTTACTCCACAATATCAAAGTGAGATGGAGGATCTTCCGAGTATCGCGATGAAAGCGATGGGAGTTAGTGATAAACCATTAACAAATCCAGTTGGTTTCGCAGCTCCTGTGCTTGGTCAAAATCCAATCAGTAAAACAGTAGAAACCGTTTCTGATCTAGGGCAGAAGTTTGGTCTTATAAATCCAGAACAGAATATTAACAATCTTTTGCAACCAAAAACAAAATGGGGGCAAACGATGGGAGATATGTTCCAGCAGATGCAAGTAGCGGTTCCATTAGGAATCGGAGCTACACGATTAGCGGGTGCTGGAGTAAAAGGAGTTGGAAATCTTATAAATTCTGTAAGGACTTCTCCAATCAAGAAGAATATCTCCTCTTTGGAAGAAGCTATCGCCAAATATGGACAGGAATCAGAAGCACTTTCTTATAAAGCAAGTCAAGAAATTCCAGTAAAACTTGAAAAGCAAATAATGGATGTTAATAAACAATACGGAGAATTAGCTGATCAAGCTGACTCCAAATTAACGAAACAAGATGTTCATGGAATCATTGACGATATGGTTGATAAGCTAAAATTAAGAAATCGTGAATTTTTAACGTCTGAAGAGAAATGGTTATTAGATGAAGCGAAAAACAGATTACCAAAACTCAAAGAAACTTCTGTCTCTAAAATTTTAGATCCATCAGGAAATCCAGTAACAACAGTTAAAGAAATGGGTGCTGAAAAAATGGGGTTTCATGACTGGAAAGCATTAGTGAAACACATGAGACAAAATCTTTCTCCGAAGAGTCATATTTTGACACAGTTTTATGAGAGTGCTGATCCTATTATTAGTAAATCATTACCAGATGTTGTAAAGGCTAATAGTCTTCGCGCTCCGCTTTATCAAGCTTCAAAGAATATGAAGATATTAAAACAACCACGATTTAAAGAAGTGGCTACTGGTGATCTTTCTAAAATAAGTGCTCAAGAAATAGGAGATCTTACAAAAGCTGAAAAATCAATAGGAACAGATTATGTCGGACAGGCTGGGAGACTAGGTGAGAAACTCCAGACTGCTAAAAAAGGATTGAGCGAGTCACAACAAGCGTTAGAAAAAGCTAAAAATAGAAAATTAGCAGCTGCTACTTCTATAGGAACATTAGGTGGATTAGGTATAATTTCTAGAGGATTATCTGGATTGAAAAAGATGATAACTGGTGAAAGAGTTTAATCTTTCTTTGATTGTCTTACATTCAAATCACGTAGAAAATCTCTATCACTTTGAATGGAAAAACAAAGATAAATTACTGACCAAATTATTACTCCGATAAATATTGCAAATATCATTTCTTCCTCCATCGAGATTTATAAAAATAATAGTAATCCTGTTTTTAAAAATAGACAACAACTATTTTAAATAAAACGTACATTGTCCACCTTATGTGTTGACTTCTTAAGTTAAAGTCATATAATTCATACATATATGACATTACTACCATTCCTTCAAAGTCATACCTCGATAGTTCATTTACTCATTATATTAGCCACTTTTGTCGTAACCTTTGCCCGTATATTAGGGAAGAATTACTTTTGGGCGATTGACGATTTAGAAGGGATTGCCCGTTTTTCAGAAGTCTGGCAACCTGAAGAAGTCAAAGACGGGAAAGTCGTAAGAGAAGAGAAGAAGATCGATTCTTATGACGTTGATACTAACAAAGTTGACAAAGATAACAAACCTATCACAAGGAGCGTTAAGTTTCTTTCATTCATTCCAGAATTAGGATTTCCAGGGAACGTATTAAGGTTTCTCCGGCTTCATATCGGGAAAGAGTTCTGTCAGATCGGGACGAACAAGAAAGGGCATCCTATTTGGGGGTTTAGACAGTCTCCAAGACGCCATCATCTTCTTTCGATGAGCATCCAAGCTATCAATCTCGTTCTTGGTTATTTCTTCTTAAAACCCATATTTGGAGAGAATCTCGCGTTTGCGACTTGTCTTCTTTATTCCGCCTATCCATTAACCACTCAAATGGTTGCATGGATAAGCGGGATCAACTACTCCTTATCGTTAATGACCACTTTAATCGCATTAAATCTAACAGGGTTATCATTCATCCCTTCTATCCTGTTAGTCATGCTCATGGCGTTCCTGTCCAGTATCTTCCTGTACGTTGGCGCATTTACCTGGACGATTTTTCTGCTATTAGGGATGCCATGGCATGCATTGGCGTACTTTGTTGTTGGGACTGCTGTTCTTATCTGGAAAGGGACGGAAACGAAGAATTATCGGGTTAAGAACTTCAAAGAACAGAACATGGAAGTCACAACGAAATTCAATCCAAGAAAAATCATCGTGATGGTGAAAACGTTCTGGTATTACATGACGATGGTGTTTTTCCCTATTAGAATGGGGTTATATCACGTTTGGGGGTACTTTTATGACGAACCGATGGAAAGAATCGATGGAATGTTTTTTCTTGGCATTTTGGCTATTATTGCTACTTGTTGTGGGTTTTTTTACGGTGACTTTGTTGTTCGGCTTGGTATTGTTTGGTTTGTCTCATATTGGTTGATTTTCTCGAATTTAATAACCGCGATGCAGTTCGTGGCGGATAGATACGCGGTCATCCCATCTTTTGGGATTTGTTTGATTCTGTCAGGGTTTCTTTACGGGACTCCGTTATTTTGGGTGTTACTCGGTCTTTTTGCGATGAGAACGTTTATGCACCTTCCAACGTTCAGGAACGAGATTGATTTCTACCAATCCAACTTTGAGAATTTCAGGAAGTCGGAGGTGTCTTTAGGGAACCTCGGAGTGGCGTACATTAACCAAGGCATGCCAGGAGCAGCGGTGGATATGTGGACGTTATCGACTAAACTGAACCCGTTATATGACGTTCCTTGGTACAACCTGTATTCTGTGTTTCGTGGGAACGGAAGGATGGAAGAAGCGTTCCAGTGCATTAACAACTGTTTAAACGCAAAAGTCGTGCATTTCAAAGAACGATGGGAGAAAGAACGGGAGGAGTTAAAACAGATCATTGAAGGGAAGAATCTAGCTCCGAAAGTCGGGAACCAACAATCTCAAGTTCTAATGGATTCCGCCTGCCAAGCGTTCAATTTAAAAGATCCAAAAACCGAACTGTTTTGTCTTCAAGAATTTCTAAAACAAGGCACTGACGGGATCGCTCCCGCGATGCTGACTCAAATAAACACTAGAATCAAAGAACTTGAGGCATCAAGTGAGATTCAGTTGCGTCATACCGGCTCGTGATAAGAACGATTTAAAACTTAAAGATTTAATCAGTTCTATTAAAGCCCAGGATTTTCCACAGGATCAGATTGAGATCCACGTCATCACAGAAGGCGATTCAGAATCCGCGAAAGCGATTGGGATCAAACGTTCTACTGGCGATATTTGCGTGATGTTATGCGCGGATAACTATCTCACCGATCCGACTTTATTCTCAAAAGTTAATAAGGAAATCGGAATGTTCTCGTCTGTTTATGAGAAACATTATTTCTATGATCCTTGTGACAATTCACTTAACAGATATTTCTCATTGATCGGGAATAACGATCCAGTTCCTTTCTATCTCGGGAAGTGCGACAGGGAACCGTGGGTGGACGGGCTTTACAAAACCACCTCATTTCCAAGTTACGGGTGTAATGGGTTTTTCGTTAGAAGAGAAGCGTTTAAGGACACAAACCTGGACGATTATTACCCTATGGACGCTCATCTTGATATGTCAAAAAAAGGTCATGATTATCTCTGTTTAGATCAGGGGACGGTGTGGCACAGAACTTCTGACTCGCTCATTTCATTCTTAAAGAAAAGGTACAATTATGCAAAAGACTTATACTGTGACCGAAGTAATAGGCGTTGGAGAATAATAGATACAATACAAGATAAATTAAAATTACTATTATTTATTTTTAGTGTTATAACAATTTTCCCATGTATTTATATTTCTTTAAAAGGATTTATAAAAATTAAAGATTTAGCTTGGTTTTATCATTGGCCAGTATGTGTTGGATTTTTAATTATTTATAGTTTTTTAGTATTTAGAAATTTAATAAAGCATAAAACTATATTTCAAAGGAATTAGTTTGTGTTAATTGGATCTCACCATAGTAAAAAAGTAAAAATGCAGTTAAGAAAGCATATGCTTGGTAAGAAATATGCTCTCGGGTCGAAAAGATCATTTAAAACAAGATTGCTAATGAGTAGAGCAATGCTTGGAAATATCAATGCTGGAATTGGGAAATGTAATAAAAGTTGGAAAGGTGGAATCAGTAAAGGAACTGAATATAAAACTATTAGAATTATAAATAAAAATAAAAACAAAAATAGATTAATAAAAATACATAGATATAAAATGGAAAAGAAATTAGGAAGGCGGTTGAAGGATTCAGAGATAGTTCATCATATTGATTTAAATAAGAATAATAATTCGATAGAAAATTTATTGCTTATTAAAAACAAAAATGAACATAGCAAATTCCATAAAAAATTAGAGATTCTTGGTTCATATATTTATATGAATTTAAATGAAAAGAATAAAAAAGAATTTCTGCATGCTAAAACATCCTAAAATCTCGATCATTATTCCAACGTTAAACAGGATCGGTCCGTTACAAGACTGTCTTGCGAGCATTTATGCACAAAGCTATAAGGATTTTGAAGTTATTACGGTCACTGAAGAAGGACCGCTTGCCAAGATTCGAAATCTCGGAGCCGTTAGGGCAAGAGGGGATATTCTCACGTTCATTGACGACGATGTGGTTTGTGACAGACACTGGCTTAAGAACATTATGTATTCCTTTGAGTGTAGAAAAGTGGCTGGTGTATCAGGACCATGTATTATCAAACACGAGTTTAGACGAAACAGAGACATATTTCGATTCAAGCGATTTAAGTCATTACATGACCACTTGTTCCTTGGATCGGAACGCGGTCTCCCAGGACACATCACATCCGCTGGGGCGTGGACCACTGGAGCGAGTGAAGAAACGGATTATGAGGGATCAGTGCAGTTTCTTGAGGCTTGTAACATGTCTTTTGAGAAAGACGCTTTCTGGAAGGTAGGCGGGTTCGATGACGCGTACAAAGGAATCGGGGATTGGTCGGAACCGGACATTTGTTTCAAGATTCGAAAGAACGGTGGGCTTTTATGGTTCTCGAAATTAGTAAGATTGGAACATCGTCCTTCTAAATCCGGAGCGTTCAATAAACGAAAAGAACAAGCGATGTTGAGACTCAAAAACTACGATCTTTTCTCAAAAAGATGGGTCACTCCCTGTTTCAGACATTCTTTATACAAACTGTTTTTACGAGGATATTATGTCATTAAGACCATTGGGTGATACTGTGATCATCGAAGCGGATGAGGAACTGATTCCAGTTGATACCTCCCAAAAAGTGTTAGATGCTGTGAATAGTGGCCTTTTAGTATTACCGGAAAAGAATATGTTAATGAAACTCTCGAATACTGGAACGGTCGTTTCCTGGGGATCGAAATGCACCGCTCCATTTAAGATCGGGTGCAAGATATTCTACGATCAGTTCACGGACACTCCGTACTGGTATTATTGTGATGGGAAAAAGTACCGGATCATAAAAGAACATTATGTGAGGGCGATAATCGATGATTGATCACTGGAAACCACTCGGTGGGTTTATAGAGAACACAATCAGACCGTTGATTGATCAGATGAAATGGTTCTTTGATGAGTGTGATAAAAGAGAAATTCCGTTATCTGGTGAGAACGTAAAGATCATGGCGGATTATATCGTTAAATGCTGGATCTATGGCCTTTTAATAAAATTAGTCCAAAACGTCATGATCGCGGTAATTGTAGGATATTTCATATGCACGATCTCACTATAACCATCCCTTGTTATCAAGAGAACCATGACACTCTTAACAGATTAAGATGCGATCTTTTAGAGTTAGGAGCTGAAGTGATCATTGTCGATGATGGTTCTGAAAACCCGTTCCCGAACTCAATCAAACACGGTGCCAATTACGGGTACGGCGCGGCGTTAATGACTGGGATCAAGAACTCGAGTCGGGACGTTATTATGACGATCGACGGGGATAACCAGCATACTGTGGATGAGGTGAAAAAACTTTATGAACGTTGGAAACAGTCGTCATCGGATATGATCATTGGCGTGAGAGAGATCAAGAAAGAGATTTGGTACCGGCATTTTGGAAGAAAGTTTCTGAACGGGATCGCGGCGTGGATCGTGAATAAGAACCTTCCCGATTTAAACTCTGGGATGAGAATTTTCAAGAAACGAATTTGTATCGGGTATCATCCGATTCTTTGTAAGAGATTTAGTTTCACCACGTCAATTACAATGTCGATGATGTTAGACGGGTACAAAGTGGATTGGCTTCCGATCAAAGTCCAGAAAAGAGATTTTGGGAAAAGTCACGTGAACGTAGTAAAAGATGGGGTAGTAACATTATATTACATCATCCGTCTTGGGTTAGCCTTGAGAACGAGAAAGTTGAGAGCATGGTTACGACAAAACCGGTCTTCACGATAGACCTAGAGAATTGGAACGACGCTCTGCATATCCCACAAGGAGAGCATTCCAGTTTTAACGCATTTTATTGGTTATTAGACCTTCTTGAGAGATACAAAATTAAAGCGGTTATTTACAAGTTAGAGTACATTCCTTTTGAATCAGACGTTCACATCGTTAAAACGCACGGGAAATATCACAGATGGTGGGAGATCGCTGATCGTAGACCTTATCAGTGGTTAGGATTTACTGGTGGATTCTGGTTCAGGTTTCTCCCTTATTGGTTCGTGAAATGGCAAGTTAAGAAACAAGGATTGATTTATTTGCATCCTCATGACGTTGATGAAGAACATCCAAAACTAAAAAATCCAATCTTGAATTTTAAAAGACATGTTGGACTTAAAGGAGCGAGGAAGAAATTAGAACGCTTGCTTCAGGAGGTAGAATTTGAATAAACATGTTTGTTATAAATCCTCCGGATCATTTAAAGGATGTTACGAAGATGGTGATCATGAAATTTGTACTTGCAATTGCCATTTAACTCCTGACATAAAAGAAAGACCAATGAAAATTCTAAATTTCACTTATGGAAAAGAATATTTGAAATATGATTCAAATGGTGTTTTGGAAAGGTCTAATTATTATTATTACAAAGGATTCAGAAACTTAATTCGAATAATATTAGTGTGGATAAAATCAATACAATATTGGAGTATAATTAGATACTTTAAGAGGTTTTGTGAAAAAAAACACTGAAATAGAAGTACAAGATCATGTCGCGGATTATTACGTGAACAAAAGATACACGAATTACGGACTTAAATATCACAAGGATATCATCAAAGGAATCATGGACGGTGTGTCTGGGAAGATTCTTGATGTTGGGTGCGGGACTGGGGTGATCCATGATTTATATCCAAACTTGGACATTATTGGAATCGACGTTTCTGAAGGGATGCTCTCTCATCATAAGGGTGTCCATTACAAGATGTCTGCTGAAAAGATTTTGTTTCCTGACAATTATTTTGATGCGGTGATTTGTCGGTCTGTGTTACATCATCTTCCTGATTGTGAACTGGCATTGATAGAAATAAAAAGAGTATTAAAACCAGGTGGAAAATTAGTATGCTGGGAAACGAACAAATCCTGGTTAGCTGAAAAAGTAAGGAGTTTTACGCAACATGGAGATCATTTTAGCGAATATCATCACAGTTTTAGTAATCTTGATGATCTTATTGGTGATCATTATAGAATTAACGAACTTCGATACCAAGGTTTCGTTGCTTATCCTCTCTTTGGTTTTCCTGATATTCTCGATTTTAGCAAGTTTCTATGGTGGTTATTTTGGCCTTGTCATTTCCTTGACAAATTTCTTTCAAAGATTCCTGTCATAAAAAAACTTGGGTTTGCGATTCTGATAAAGGCAGTTAAATGAAAATTCTGTTCATGAACCCAAGATATGCAAGTCCTTATAAGGAATGGGACATTTCAGATCTTAAATCCAGTTCTCCTCCATTAGGGCTTCTTTCACTCGCCGCAGTTGCGAGGAAATTCAATCATTCTGTGGAAGTGATGGATTTGAATACGAACGAAGATAAAGGATTTAACCCTGATCTTGTTGGGATCACCGCGATGACGATGCAGATCGAGAACGCTGCGAAAGTAGGGAAAAGATTAAAAGAATCTGGGGTGACTACTTTACTCGGTGGCGTTCACGTGACCGCTGAACCGTATGAGACATTAAAGAGATATCCTGATTCTTTCGATGAGATCATGACCGGTGAAGGAGAGTGGCAGTTCGCGAACAAGTTAGGAGAAACGTTAGGTCCTGATTTGGATGATCTTCCGTTTCCGGCTTATGATCTAGTCGATCTTTCGAAATACCGAGTCTCTCCGATCGGAACAAAAGACAGGAATGCAGTTGGGATCATCACCTCACGAGGTTGTTTTGGGAAATGCGAGTTTTGTTCAAAGTCCGTGTTTGGAACGAATATCCGATGTCACTCTGCAAAGTACGTTGTGGATTTGATGGATAAACTGAACATTGATCACAAAGTTAAAGATTTCCTTTTTTACGATGATTTGTTCGTTGGGAATAAAATGAGATTAAAACAGATTTGCGAACTTCTGCTTAACAGGAAATATTCCTGGTCCTGCTGTTCCAGGGTGGACACGTTAGATCTTGAAACGATGAAACTCATGAAAAGAGCTGGATGTACGATGATCGAGTACGGGATCGAATCTGGAAGTCAGAAGATTCTGGATTTAATGAAAAAAGGGATTACAAAAGAGAAGATCGTTAAAGCTATTACTATGACTCATAAAGCTGGAATTCTTTCGAAAGGAAATTTTATCTTTGGTTATTTCGGGGAGACTGAAGAAACTTTAAAAGAATCTATTAAATTCGCAAAAAGTATTCCTCTTGATTATTTCCAGCATACTTTTATGACTCCTCTTCCTGGGACGGAATCCTGGAAGAAAGCGGAGGAGCACGGGACGTTTGATAAAAATTGGGATAAATGCAATACGTTCTCTATCAATTTTGTTCCACGTGGAATTACAAGAGAACGAATGATTGAGTTGTCAAAGTACGCGTTTAAGAGTTTCTATTTTAGACCGATAATTTTATTGAAAGAATTGTTTCGTGGATCATTATTTAAAAAACTGAAATCATTCATGAAAGCGATCATCCGATGAACATTTTATTAGTGAACGCTCCTAGCCCTGATAAGAATATTTATATAAGAGACACGAACAGGTCAGGACGAAGAAGTCACGAGAGGACCATTTGGCCGCAGACTGGGCTCGCTATGATCGCGTCAGTATTCCCGACTCACAATTGTAAGATCATCGACTGTATCGCTGAAAAGATCGATTATAAGAGTCTTTTTGAGATGATGCAGGAGTTTAAACCAGATTGGGTAATCACGAATCCTATAAGTTCGACGTTCACGCACGACATGATAGTTTGTCATTACGCAAAAGCATTAGGAGCAAAAACGATCATCGTTTCTCCTCATGCAAAAGCATTAAAGGAGGAAGTGTATGGAAAGTTTAAATGCCTTGACCACATTGCAAGTTACGAGCGAGGAGGTCCAGAAGTTGAATACGTTATTAGGGAACTTATCACTGGAGAGCGTTCAGAAGGAACAGAATTTGGAGATTTTCCTCCAGCTCGGCAAGATCTGCTCCCTACAAAACGATATTCTCTGCCATTTATTGGAAAGAACTATACTTTCGTTGTCACCTCCAGAGGATGCCCTTATAAATGCATATACTGTCGCCAAGGCGTCAGTTACGAAGGACAAGTCCGATATAGAAGAGTCGATTCAGTCATTGAAGAGATTAAAAAATATAATCTCCGAAACATCGCCATCCACTCCGACACCGCCACTTTAAAGAAAGATTGGATGCTTGAGTTCTGTGAGAAACTCCCGAAAGGAGTGCGCTGGATTTGTAACTCAAGAGTGGACACGGTTGATTTAGAGACAATGAAAATCATGAAAAAATCAGGTTGTTGGATGATTTGTTTCGGGATCGAATCAGGAGATGATTTCGTTCTTGAACTTAATAAGAAAGGAGCATCCGTTGCTGTCGCGAGAAATGCCACCAGAAATGCTAAAAAAGCGGGGTTGCTTGTGTGGGGCTACTTTATGCTGGGAATGTATGGCGAAAATTCTTACAGTATGCACAAAACACTTCAACTTGCTTTATCAGAATTCTTCGACATTGTTAACTTTGCAATTTCAGCACCATATCCAGGAACCGAATGGTACCGAATCTCCAAACGAAAAGGATGGCTTTGTAGTGAATCGTGGGAAAAGTTTGATCAAAATTATTCCGCAATCGTTGACCAACCTGAATGTAAAGTAAAGGACGTTGAGAAATT
>ERZ869929.461-NODE-461-length-24758-cov-4.142938_pt1 | contig 24758 bp, 26 predicted proteins | sample MGYA00579312_ERZ869929 | MGnify/ENA primary metagenome ERZ869929 (study PRJEB32216, sample SAMN09231818) | wastewater metagenome | place: USA: Maryland | collected 2016-08-09 | study: EMG produced TPA metagenomics assembly of the PRJNA472060 data set (Reclaimed... | reverse complement strand
CCGCCTTCTGAGCTTTGATGCCCACCCGTAAGTGACTGATCAAACAATCCGCCTTTGATCGGCTCCATGGTTCGCCAATCGACCGTTTCCACGTTTTGCAAAGCACGATCACCAGCCAGTGCGTGAATATCCTTGTCAGTCATCGCCATGATGTGCATCCGTGACCCGTCACGAATCACATTCATGCCAGATGCACGCAGATGATTGATGAATTTGTGGTACATATGGGACACTTGCGGTGTCGGCGGCTTGAAACCGCTCATGTATTGCGACCAGAACTGTGGGTTTGATTGACCGCGGACCAGGCTCCCGTCACGGATGACGTCTGTCGCGCCGTGAGACAACAAGGCATTCGTTTCCAGCATCCCGATACGCTTGGCACCCTCTGGTCCACCTTTGGCCGGTGTCATGTCGGCCGTGTAAGCACCAAGCCCGCGACCTTGCCCTTTTGACTCGGCCGTATGGTGCAATTTCATGAACCAGCGATTGCCGGTGAAGACATCTGGTACCTGCCGCCCGTTGGTCGGGTCGGTAATGTGTTCTGTGTCAGATAGACCGGCCTTCTGCAGCTCTTTGAGTGCATACTCGACCATGTCCTCTTCGTTTTGAAAGTCCGTGACTTTGAACGGTTCACCGCGGGCTGCTGCGATCTTACCCAGTGCGGCCTCGACGATCTGGGCAGGGTTGGTGCGGCTGATCACACCCAGTGGGTTGAGCAGTACCTCAAACGGTTTGCCTTGCTGATCGGTTGGCATTTGTTCGTCAGGGATAATGTGAGACACGATCCCTTTGTCACCGTACCGGCCGGACAGCTTATCGCCGACCTCCATAGGCATGACCGACTTGACCACGACAGACGCACCTTTGTCCGTCTTGACGACGTCAGTCACGATACCGTCTTGTTCGTGATCCCACGTCTTGGTCGCGTCCTGGTAACTGGGTTTTCCGCCCTTCAATAGGGATTTCTTATTTCGCTCTTTCTCCCGAGCAAGCAACAGCAGCGGATCGCCGTGCTTGATCACGGTCCCTTCTTTCACGACCCCGTCATCGTCGAACTTCTCCAGCGTTTTCCGATCGTAAGTCGACGGAAACAACGACACGAAAGCATTCCGTCCACGGTGGTCATTAGCTTCCCATTCGTGTTGATGCTGGTACATGTGTTCCGACGCCATGCGTTTTGCGAACGAGGCGCTGACGACATTGGCGTCTTCAAAATTCAGACCTCCCCAGGGGATGTAAGCGACACGGGCATTCATACCGAGTGCCGTGACGCCTTTGTCATTGGTAAAGTTCGAGCGGGCGAGCAGCTGTCCGGGTTGGACGATATCCCCTGGTTGCACGGTCGGTGTCTGGTGCACGAACGTTTTTCTGTTGTACGGGAAATTGTTGTAGAGCTGGACCGTTTTTGATTTGCCGGCTTCGTCAACCAGAGTGATCCCGTGTTGATCAACAGCTGCAACACGTGCTGGGCTATCTGCGTGGATGGCCCCCATGTGCTTGGCGTACTCTTCCTCAAAGCTTCGACCAGGTTTACCTGGGACGCCGCTTTGGACATGCGGAGCTTCTGCGCCTCGCAGAGGAAGAGCTTGCGTGACCATTCTGGCTGCCATGACAGCCCGTTGACCCTTGACCATCGATTTGTTCGGGATCAGGTTGCCCAGCGGAGAGAACGTGCTCTCCATGTCCGGTACTTCAAAGTCGACTTTTCCCCGCGGAACCATCCGTACCTTGCCGTTCTGCATGGCGGCAACGTACTGCCCGTTACGGGAGAGTTCGTTAGGAAAGGCCACAGTGGCGTCGGCAATCTCTTGTGGAGTCTTGTAGTGCAGCTGCCCGTCATGTGATCTGACCTGCGTGTAGATTTTCCCGTCTTGTCCTTTAACGGCGGCACGGGCGAGACGAGAGTCCACACCGACTTTTCCGCTTTCTGGTGTCCTGAGAAAATCAATGAATCCAAACTGCGACGGCTGTACCGCGCGCGATTCGTCAGGAACGGCATCCAAACTGGTGATACCGCCTTCTCCCATCCGCGTCACACGGGCCTGTTGGTCGAAGATATCAGCCGGATTGATCTCTTCCAGCGGCATACCCAAGCCTGACCCTAGCAAGGCAGAGTGGATCGCTTCGCTGTACGGATTGGACGGGAGATTGTCGAGATTACCACGGGCCGACGCTTTCCAGAGTAAATTTCTGGCAACAGACCGTGCGCGGGTGAGTCGTTCCGGAAACAAATCTTCTGGCCCCATCAATGTCTGATAAGCCAGTGCATCTCGATCGTCTGGCTCTGTTTCACCGCGATTGATCCGCAGCAATTTGTTGGTTGCGGCCAGCAAGGTGTCACCGCCGACGTTTTTGAAGTCGCCGCCCAGCGTCCGCCGGGTGACCTCAGGGTCCAGCGTCATGTCATTGAATGACTGGGCGACGGCAGCGCGCTGGTCTACGTTCGGGTCGGTGTTGTATTTGTGGAGCCGCTGGTACAACTTGCGAATTGCATGCGGGTCGTCGTGTCGCATATTAGCAGCGGTCAGTTCGTCACCCCAGCTATCACGCAGTGCCTTATCACCGACACCCATCGCTCGCAAGAGCGGAAGCAATGGAATCTTCGCTTGGCCAATCTCAATACGAAACACGCCCGACGCGGGGTCCATGAACAACTTGTGACCAAGCCCTTTTGAGACGTTGACGTGGCTTTCCAGCTCTCCGTTCTGTTTACGCCGGGCAAAGATCCCGGGCCGCAACCGCATCTGGTGCGACATGGTATATTCGTTGCCGCCCATGATGAACGTACCACGGTCGGTCAGATAAGGCACCTTGGCCAATTGTGTGTTCCGTCGTCCAAGCTCTTGCCCAGCGGCATCACGCAGCACAAAACTTCCAACAAGATTTCGTGCCAGCGTACCGCGACTCAATACAGCCCGCTTCTGTTCGGCGATCGAGAAATCCTCGGGTCCTTGCCAACGCACATTCTCGATGCTGAGGTTGTGTCGGGGGTTTGAGACAGGTTCGAGTTTCTGCGCAGCATTCAACACATTGTCGAAGATCAACTTCCGTGTTTGTTGGTTGTCTCCGAAACGTCGGAAAACAGGCGTCGACGCCGCCGGTGGTACCGATGGCGTCGACAGTGGTAACTGATCAACAATGGGCGGCGTTGCCGCACCCAGCACGCTATCACTAGGCTGCATAGGACTCTTCATCGGTTAGAGCGACGATCGGCGGCGGGGACAACCGTTGACGTGCGGCTTGTCGTTGTTTCAACGCCTTCCGCAACAGTTCCTGCTTGTTCTGCTTTTTAGCCCAGTCGTAAGTGACTTTACCGGTTCCCAGTGCGGTCGCCAACATGGCGGCATTTGCTCCACCTTTTAATGCCTCCCAGTTGTCGTAACCCATCAGCGGCAGTTTCGAGTAAGCCTGGTCGACTTGCGGGAAGAAATACTTGACGGCCGACATCCCGAACGCTTGTTTCTCACGGCCGTGTTCAGCGACACGGGCGGCGTACTGATCAGCCAATGCATTGATGCCGAGATCGTCATCGGCGCCTTTCGACATCATGGCTGCACGGTATTGCTCTGCCAGGGCTTGTCGGTACTCGTCTTCAGCATCAGTCAGTTCCTGATTGCCTGCCATGTTTCGTTCTTTGTTGAGCAACCAGTCTGTCAGGTGGTAACCACCGGCTGCCCCGCCGCCTAGCGCCAACATCCCGGCAGGGATACCCCACTCGTTTGCCAGTGGCTTGGTGGTATGGGTCTCCGGTAAATACGGTGCGACGGTTTGAGCGATCTGTTGCGGGGCGGCTTCTAGAGCATCACCAACGGCATTGATACCGCCCTTGGCGGTGTTCAGTGCAGACTGACCGAAGTCTTTCAAAGCTTGCCAGCTCAACTTCTGCATCGGCAGGGTCGCTGGATTTTCTTCCTCTTCAGCTGTCACGGCCGGATGTTGCGGCTTGCCGTAGACCGTGATGGCATGAGGCAGGTTGGCGCTGGGGGATACTGCCACTTGCGGGTTCTGAATCAGGTCCCGCAGGCCCATCAAACTACGAATACCGATGCCGCCCATTGCGCCAACACCAGCTAGCGACATCAGTTGCTTGGCTGCCAGCTGTTGGGCCTGCAGTTGATTCGCCGGGGCGACATTATGCATTGCCGCCTTGACCAAATTGCGAAAACTGGCGGAACGGCTGTGCATGATTTGCTCCAAGTTGTTCTTTTGGCTGTGGCTGTTCGCCGTAAATCTGGACCCATTCCAGCCAGATGATAAATCCACCATGTTCGTCAGACCAACGATCGAATCGCTTATGCTGCATGTACAACCCGTTAGTGATTCGATCCATCACAGCGTTAAATTCGGCATGCTCCTGTGCGTTCCATACGCAAAAACGTTGAGAATGGAAATCCAATACCAACGGAAGATTATCGAGTTCATCAGCTTTGAGATCAGGTACGGGTCCTCGAAAAGGAAAACCGCCAGGCGTACCTGGCCAATGCAATTCGCCGCCGTGATTTTCACCGCCGCGATCGGCGAAATACTTCTTCATGCTTCCCATATGGGATCACTGCACTCCTGTTACCGGCGCTGCCGCGATGTTGCTCGTCACAGTCTTCGTTCCGAGTACCGTACCGTCAGTTTTACGCACGGTTAACGTACCGCCGGATACATTGGATTTTTGGGCTTGTTGAACAAAACCATACTGGCTTTCCAGTGAGAGTGTATCACCATCAGCCGACGATTCAATGTTGGCCTGACTGCGACGCAGCGTATGATCGGCCAGTTTGTTGGCCGTAGTTGCGTCAATGTCTCCGATACTGGCATCGATCTTTCCAGCGACAAGTGCAGCAGGCAACCGTGATTGAATGTCCTGAGTGTCAGCTTCGATCGCCGCCAACACCGTACTATTGTCGTCGATTTCTTGTCGGATCTCTTCGACGGACGGTGCTGAGCCAGCAGTCGGGGCCTGTGACAAGGCATCTGCTGTAAAGCGATAAACCATCCCGTTAAGTTCGATGGTCGTGGCAAGATGAGAAGTCACAAGGCTGATTGATGCCAGTTTCACACTATGATCGTCGATTTCTTCACGGATCTCTTGTGCGGTCGGCGCAGAACCATCAGTGGGTGCCTCCTCCAACGCGTTCGCTGTGAATCGCCATGTTCCGGCATCATCCTCCAATGTGTCATCCAGCTTCGTCGTAACAGTATCAATCGCGATCAATTTCGTACTGTTGGTATCAATCTCGGTGCGAATCGCCTGTAAGGCAGTGGTATTTGGGGCGTTGATAAGGTCCATTTTGTCGCCGGCTTTCGACGGTGCATAATTCGGCTGTGAGGTCGCGATGATGACACCGTCAGTACTGACACTGATCGCAGCGGCAGTCAGCAAAGTCGAGAGCGAATTTTGCACGTCGACGATGCTACCGGTTGTGGCCAATCCGGATTGAATTTCTGCCACGGCATCCGCAGCCAACGCACTTGCCGTGATCGAATTGGCGGCAAACGAAGCTGCCACAATCGCACCAGTGTCCGTTGACAGCAGATTGACATCCATGATCCCTGGCGTGGTGTAAGCGATCGTCGTACCGTGCAGCTGAATGAAGTCCGACCCGTAGTACAGATCCGTATTGCTCGACATCCGTGGGACGCTTGCGGCAAGGATCGCATAAGTGCTTGTGGCGTCCGGGTTCGTCACCCAGTTACGGTCGATTACGATCACTTTCGACGAGCTAGTAAACTGTCGGATCTGCCGGACTTGCCCGACCCCAGTGCCACCCGTGATCACAAGCAGACAACCGTTCGGTAGGTTATCAGCCCCGACTGAGACCGGCAGCGTCAGCGTCGAAGATGTCGCGGATGAGGCAGTCCCGCTAAACAGGATCGTGGAGCTGAAAAGTGAGGACAGCAAGCTGTAGATATTTCCAGCCGACTGCACTGTACCACCAATGCGCGAGGCATTGACGTCTGGTAGTCCGCTCGTCGTGTCCGTCACGGCGTGATCGTTTACGGTCCGCAAGTCAGCCATTGCTGCCAACTGTGTGTTGCTCGCCATCTGCGGTTCCGACGCCGCCAGGATACGGTACACCGAGGTGTTATCTGGATTGGTGACCCAAGCCCGATCCACAGTCTGTACGAGCGTCGAATTGTTGTAACTCACACACTGCCGAACCTGTCCAATACCTGTTCCGCCCGTGATCACAATCAGGCAACCGTTGGTCCTGTTGCTGGCACCGATTGCCGTTTGCAAAGTAATCGTGGTTGATGCGCCAGCCGTAGCGGTACCAGCACCAATAACCGAAGCGGCATAATGATCCCCAGTCTGGTTCACGTTGGCCACCGTCATCACAGGGGTAGCTACGTCCAAAAGCTTAACCAAGGCTGCCGCAAGATAACCCGAACCGGTCTGGGTCAGTGCTGTTGCCAGGATCTGGGCCAAGTTTGCACTGACTACACCGCTGGCGAACAAAAGCTGGCCAGTGCCGGTACCGTTTGACAGGAGCACGCTGGCACCGATGTCGCGGGCGGTTTGAATGGTTCCACCGAAGTAAGTCGTGTTGGCTGCGATCGGACCGGTCACAACCGGAGCGGACATCACGTTCTTACCAGTCGAGTAACCGAAGATATTGATATTGTTGGCCGATGCTGACACGGCAGCAGTTGGGAGATCAAGGCGATACCAACCACCGGCCTTTTCCTTGATCCCGCCGGATGTCCATGACGTGGTCTCGGCTGCCAGGTCGGACAACGTGATCGACACCTTGGCCGTGTTATTGGATTTGGAATAGTAGACCGTGGGGAAATCCGCGGCGACCTTCCCGGTGAGCGGGACACCGGAGTCATCGCAAAAGAAGATTTCAATTGTCGGATTACTGGCACCGAACGGAATGATCCACATGCTCAACCCTCCATCATGAAGCGTCGGCGCCGCGACAAAAGACCAGCGGAAGCGCCCGGTGTGTATGTAATCGTGACCTGCGCTGCGTAGAGCCTGGCACCTGCCAGCGTTCCGACGTTGAGTGTCAAGGCAAGTGTGGCACCCGTCCAGGCTGCCTTCGTGGTTGCCCCTGTAATGGCCGGATTGAAAGTATAGGTGGCAATGCTGTTGCTGTCAGTAATCGTCTGACTGGCAATGAGTGCTGTGGTTTTGTCGGATTGATACAACCGTAACGCGATCCAGTCCTGGACGTCGCCCTTACTCCCAGAGTTCATCAACCGCACAGCGATTGAAACAGCCGTCACCACGGAGACGTTTGACGGCGGTGTGCTCAATCCAAAATGGTAAATGAAATTCCCGCTACCGGTACCGCCGCCTAACGACTCAACAAAATCAGAATCGTTAGGAGAGGCTGTACCTTCGTCGATTGACGGATAAAGCGGGCTGGAGTTTCCAGCTTCGTTTTTGAGTCCGCCTGGTGGCCCTGATCCGCCCTGGTCCGACGCCGGGTAAAGAATCGCCGTGGCCACTATTTTTCATCCAAACCGAGGTACGCCAACAACGGTCCAGGTTCACCACGGAGAGTACAGAACAGCGACTTGATCAGTTCTGGATCGTCACCGATACCGAGTTCGTCGATACCGATCCATGCGTGCTGTTTGTTCCTGCGTAAAGACCGCATCTGTAACCACAACTTGTCGCTGTCTGACCGGCGAGAACAGAACACATGTGTGACTTCATCGGAACCGATCGGACCAAGCTTCTGCGGCAAGATCGTTTCACGGGTCACGGACATGTCCGGATCATGCTCATTAACGTGAGCCCAGGCGATGTCCCGAGCCTCCTCGGCATGCTTCATCGGACAAAGCGTATTGATGATCAGTTGTTCGATCACACGACCTTGTGCATTGGTAAGAATGGCTTCCGTCATGGTAGCTCCTACGGCATCGAATTGGTCGGATCGTTCACTCCATCAATGAACCCTTGCAGTGTACGATTCGGGTCGTTCAGGTATGGATTGATGAAGTTGTTCATGAGACACGCGATTTTCTGGTGCTCAGTTGGACCTTTGCGCATCTCGGTGATCTGGTCCAGCGTGAAAGCCTCCACGCCCCACGACTCCCATCGCGACCACCAAGTGATTCCTTCTCTTTTCAGTGCTTGACAAAGTTCGGCAATTTCAGGTGTGTTCGCGGCCACATCAGTCAACTGCTGCTGGACCCAGGACAAGTTGAGCTGTAATCCAGGCGACAAGAAAAGTTGTGCTGTACCGGGGCGATCGGTTTTAAGGATCGCCTGGTACAACTTTTCGGCGATGTTTGGATCATTCTGCGTGGCGATGTCGTTGTAGGACACCAACTTGTCGGACTGGGTCTTCACGATCGCCTCGTTACCGTAATCCAACCATTCCTGGTCAGTTTTGTCGGTAAAGGTTTCTTCGGGAAAAAGTGGTGACCCAGTCAGCAACATACTCATGACGCAACACCCTACCTAAACAACGATGCGGTGTGACACAAACTGTCAGTACTGAACCGGAGACGGCAACGTGGTCGTCCCGAGTTCGGCATCCGCCAGGTTGAATGTGCGACCAACGGGATGACCGTCCATTCGCACTTTATTGAAACCGTCATCCGAATCCGCAGCCGCCACTTCGACGGTACCAAGTCGGTTTCGATGTTCGGAATGTTGCGATGTGACACGGACACGGGTGGCGGCGGCAAAAGCCATGGAAAGTCTCCTAAAACAATTTTGGGGCTGCCGGTGCAGACCGGCGATACGTTCGCTGCTGCGCCCGACGTCGGGCAAGTTCCGCCTGCAACTGGTAGGCAGAGATCAACTCTTGACGCTTGGCTTCCTCGGGGTCAATGTCGCTGTTCTGCAGCTTAGCCAAACCGTAACCGCCGGCCCCGCCCAGGACAGCTGAGCCGGCCAACCCGGCGGCTGTCATATGGATCGGCAGCGTACCGACCGCTTTAGCTGCACTCCAGAGCGGGCTGATCACGTCGTTAGTGACGGACCATGCAAACTTGGTCAATGCGGAGGCTAGCTTGACACGTTCACGGATCTCCGTGGTGTCACACCCTTCTTCCGCACAGCGGAGAAGGAACCCAAGCCGAAAATTTTCTTGTGCTGTGAGAGGCATCCCTGTCCCCTTGCGTCACTTATTCGAGAATGATGAGTCCGCTGCGGTTCTTTTTCTGTGGTCGGCGATGAATGGTCGGAACAGGGGCGACAGGTAAGTCGTAATTGCCCAAGTTCTTTCCTTTGGAAACCTGCGGTAGGTTCGGGTAACCAGCCGGATCGGAACCAGGACTGAAGCTGATGCGCACCGACGACACACGGCGGTGACGTTGCCAGTACAGCTGCACACGTGGGTCGCTAGGATCACCCATGTCCTTGGCTTCCCGGATACATTCCATACAGGCCTGGCTGCCATTAACCTTGGCGTCGTGCTCCTGCCGTTGCCAAGCGGTCTCCAGGTCCATTCGGCCTTTGCCGCGGTATTTGCGACTCAACTCGCGAACGCGATACGCCAGCTCATCCGGTGTGACAACGGTGTATTCGCCCTCATGTGCACCTGGCCGCTCATCGACGATACAAATCAAACCCTCGCAAGCAAACAGCTTGAGGGTGAGATACGATCGGACGGGACCAGTACGGGCATCGTGTGCCCAAGTTGGTTTACTCACTGCGACCTCCCTGCTTCAGTGGATTGACGAACTGAGGATAATCAATCAGTTCGTCAATCGCCAGCCGTACTACAATGCTAAAAGAATCCAGGCCACCCAGTAGATGATACGAGCCCATGTCAGCAAGCTGATCCCTTCTTGACCACTGAATCGAGCACGCAAGGCCCTGGTGACTTCGGCACGCGATGGTCGCTCAGGTTTTCCACCTGCGGCTTGCATAGCCGCCATCCGCATTTTCTGTTGCCGGACATACTCTTTTGCCCAGGCTTGAATCGTATTGTCGCTGACCTGTTCATTGGCCATATTCGCCTCCCTGCGGTGAGTCCTTGAAAAACGGAACCTTCTTCTCGATCGTCTCCAGTGTTTTCTGGATACGATCGATCTTGGGTTTCCAGGTATCCAGCTCTGCTTTCCATTCGCCAGACTGCTTTCGCAGTTCATGAATATCGTCCATCAGAATGATGGCTTTAGGAACCAATGGGGCGTACTCCACTAGGAGCATGGCAATGCCGCCCAGTAACAAGATCAACAGCGTACGCCCCCAGGTCATGATCAACTCCTACTTCTGCGGCGAGCCGACCGGACTACCGGCTGGAGTACCAATCGGGGTACCTGGTCGCCAACTGGGTACAGAAGCTTTGCATTTCTCCAGTTCGCGATTCAGTTCCTCGTTCTTGTGTTGCAGGTCCAGATTGTCACGCGTCAAATCCCGGTGCTCCGAACGGAGCCTAGTGACGTCAGCCGTGTATTCGCTGGCTTTCCAGCTGACAAATCCGGACAACACGGCAGCGATGATCGCGATAGTGATAACTTGACTGAGTTTGATCTGTGTCATTGGATTTCCTAACACGAGTGGATGGACAGTTGACGGTCAACGAATACGAGCACGGAAGAAACCACGGCGAGAACGATAAACCATCGCGCCGCTGTTTGCCTGACAGACACCATTGGCGCAGTTGGGTGAACTGTACGAAAACTGAGTGATCACAGGTTGACGGTATCGAACGGTGTAACGCTGCACCTGTTGCACGGCACAGTTGCCACCTTGCTGGTTATTTGGCGAAACCGGAGTCGGTGGATCAAAGATACTGGGCTGGTTGTCCCAGGTATTGTTGCCGGATGCTGTTCCTTGCATCGCCCGACTGAGGTGCGGCATGAACACGTCGAGCGGCGTGAAGTACAACACGCATGGGTTACGCGGTGCGTTGATCGCCGGAATACCGACGTGATCATCGCCAACCAGAATACCCACGAGACTGCCGTCGTCTGCAACAACAGCGCCGCCGGAATCACCGCTCTTGATACCAATGTTCGACGGGGCCAGACTCACGGTCCTAGCTGCGGAGATGATCCCACGCTGAATGGATTGCGTAACGAAGCCATATACGGTCACTGGCTCATAGTACTTCGGTGCGCGGAAATTCATCGTGGGAAACTGCCCGTTCGGAACTCGCAAAATAGCTGCATCACGATAGATATCATCAGCGTTGGCGACTTGCTGAACGTTTGCCGGCATCCAGGCCCCGTTGACACCAAGTCTGGCATTCCCATGTCTCGCGACATGGTTGGCTGTCAGTAGCGTGTCAGGTCGAATCGCGATCGCCGTACCACCGCCGAAACTCGTCTGGACCTGGAATGTGTGCTTCTCGATCGCCACTCCTCCGTAGGCAGCCGCTTGTGGTGTAAAGGCTGACGGTTGCGGCGTGAACGCTGATGGTTGAACCGAACCCCTAGCCTCTTCAATCGGCGTCGGCACAGATCGTTCGGCCAGTTTGGGAGCTTCTTCATAGGGCGGCAGATCACCGAAGGCACTCACCTTGTCCTGGGTAACATCGTCTGCGGAGTCAATGATGGTCATTGGTCGCGGCGGCGTCGCTGAGAACGGCTTGACGGGTGTCGTTTTATCCGGAGCCGCCGAAAACGGAACGTCACCAAAATCAAACTTGGCGGCGGAACGAGGTGGTGTCGTGGATGCCACAACCGGTGAACGCGGTGCGTCGTTCCAAAGCACGAATGCGATCAGTCCGCAGATCCCGACAATGATTGTTTTGTTCATGGAAACCTCCAACTTTTAACGGAGAAAAGCGGCAGGGTTAACCTACCGCTTGGTGAATGCTTGAAGACCTAATCGGTCAGGCAACTTGGACGTAAATCGGCGGCGACTGCATGGCCACTTCTGACCGTGGTCGAACCGACAACGGATAGAACATATCGCCACGAGCTTTGTCCGGTGTGAGGACACCACGACCATTGTCACCCCACTGCGTGCTCCAACTGTTGTCGAACACGAAGCCGATGGTGTCACCGGCGAGCAACACCAAGTCAATGATCGTGACTTGATGCCCCCACCATGGTAGACCAATCGTCACGGGGAAGTTGCTGAGAACTGCCGCGACCAATTGGTCAAGGTTACCGGATGGAAGTTCGCCCCAGTCAGTGATGATGTTCTGTTTGCACATCTGCTCGACCTGATCGTTGTGATACTTCAGATTGATTTGATGCTCAGGCCAGTCTTGTTCTCGACAGGTTCCGTGATTCGCCAGAAAGTCGATCGCCTCGGCGCCATAACCACCACGACTCACACCATTGGTGATCATGGCACCTGCGGCAGTGGCCGACAGTGGTACGTAACCATCGCCCTGCAGGGCATAAGCAATCTCGACGGTATGCGTCGTGGCGTAGATCCAGCAGTAAGGCAAGCCGTCCTGGTCTTTCACCGGGACTTTCTTGGAATCCAAGATGTGACGCAAACCAGAACGGGCTGCGTCACGCTGCTTGATCCGCGCGACGACCTCTTCCTTGCTGTACTGTTTGAACGGCCGCAATGCCGCAAATCCGCAACCACCGTGCGGGTACTTCACCAGGTCACGCGGCGTCAACGCACAAAGTCGCTTGTGTCCGGCGACGGTTGGATCAATGAATTGCTGGGCGTTGTGGTTATCGATGATCGGCATTCTGCCGGTTGGGCTTGTGTAATCCATGCGACCTTCCCTAAGTCTGTGATTGTGACTGCTGTACCTACTTCTTGAGGTACTTATTGATCAACGCCTTGGCATCTTGCGGTGTGTTGGGGTACGGTTCGGATGTCCCACTGCCGTTGAAATCCAACACCAACCAAGGAAGTTTCGATCTGGGTAATGCCATTGCATCTTTCACCCAGGGATCGTTCTTGGTCGAGAGTTCCTGTTTCTGGTCGTACATGTACTTGTGACCGCCGTTCTCTCGCACGAGTTCGTCGATATCCGACGACATCATTGCGTCAAACTGTTCCGGTGGTAAATCTCGCCGATTGGGGCGATCTTCCACGATCAACATGTGCAGACCAGTACCAGGACAGGGCGACTTGTCCGGGTTGACGATCAAATCACCCGGCTTATCGGAGACGTAGAGCAGAGCTGCCGCTGCCAGGCAAAGCAGCGCGACGATTTTGTTTGGTGCCATTGGTGAACGTTCCTCATGAGTGATTGGTGACAGGAAAGGAACGTTCACGGGGTGGTTGGTGCCGGTTTGTCGGCAACCCGTTGCTCCAACACGGCGATGTAATCGGCCTGAGCGCGGCGGTCGTCATAACCTTGTTCCAGCCATTTCAGCCGCAGATCCGCCGACGACTGCGGGCACGCTTGCTTCAACTGTGCCGCCCGTTGTTTCACCACATCATCAATGTTCACCTGGATCGGCTGTGGTGTGTCAGCGGTAAACAGTGAGGCACCTTTACTCACGGCAAACGTCGTCGCGTCACCAAGTTGGTCGCGCACCCAGGTCATCAACATGGTCTTGAACTTTGCCAGCAGTGCCGGGGCAGCCAAAGACATCACGGCGATCACGACCAGCAACAACAGCATGACATTCTTGAACGTACCGCTACCGAGCATTGCACTTGTCTGTTCCATATTCGCCAACAGCATGGGAATCCTCCAAAGTTAAAATGCGGACTTGGACATATCCACCGGGGTACCAGGTGGGAGTGGTTGAACCTGAGGGACAGGTTCGTCAGGGTCTAACGGGCGAGCTGCCATAGGCGGCACGTAATTGGGGCCAGCAGTCTTCCGCTTTTGCAGAATGATCAGGCCCATCAGCAAAAATGTCACAGCGGCCAGCCAGATTGGTTTGTTGTGTTGTGGGACGGATTGCAGATATGGCAAAACGTAATCCGCGACACTATCAATGATGCTGGCCACGAGACTCCACAGCGTAGTGATGAGTCCCAAGATCGCCACGGCAAAACTAGACAAAAATGCCAAAACTCGGTCTCGCCAGTTGGATTTACCGGGCGGAGAAGTGACTTTCGTCGCCTCCATAAGCGTGACAACCGGCGTAACTACCGGAGCGTCCACCATTACGACAGGCGGTGTCACAGGTACAGGCACAGTTTCATCGCCGGTTGTCGGCTCTGGCATTTCATGGCCCTCCCTGGTCCATAAAGCAGGTCGATTTTAAGTACTGATGTATTGTTTCAAATGCATCAACGCCGCATTGTACAACCCGTCCTCAGCCTCGGAAAGCTCAACCGTGACGGCTCGTAAGGCCGGCTTGTCGTATAACTCTCCACGAGGGTCAGGTTTGGGCGCTGCCGCATCGTCGTTTCGGTGCAGATCCTGCACGATGCCATACTGTTTGAGCCCGATGAATTGTGTCATCACCCACTGACTCATCCGCACCTTTGGTGGAAGCACTGCTTCACCTGTCTGCGGCTGCATCATCGGCCCCGGTGGTAGTTGACCAGACTGCATCGGACTTAAACTCAGCGGCATACCTGGACAACAAGCACCGTGCTGGACAGGTTGCGCTGCTGATTCATCTGACTCTTCAACGGCAACCGCAGCTTCAACAAGCGCTGGAGACTGACCCGGCGACGCATCGGGTATAATCGGATTCTTTTTGACCAATTCAATCAACGCCGATAGCGGACCATTCGGAAGCTCAATACCAAGTGGATTTTCCAGGTACGGTCTGAAATCGATCACGATCCTACTATCGCTGATTTCCAACACGGTACCACCGTACTGGTTCACCGGCTGTACCTGTTGATAAAGATCATGTGCCCCAATTTTGAAAGTCGCGAGGGCTGTTTCCGTCAAACGGACAATATCGCCATACTCGATCTGCATCATCGTAATCCTAGAACAGAACCTGTGACCCCGCGAATCATGCCGCTCCAGAGCCCCATGGTTTGCAGTTGTCGTTGTGCAGCTGGTGTTAAACCACCAAGGGCACCCAGTACACCACCAGCAACACGGGCGGTTGCCATATCGATTCCGGCGTTCGCCAGGCCACTGATGAAATGCTGTGGCGAGAGCAGCGACGGATTACCATACATCTGCTGAATGCCGGTCACAAGTCCGGTGGCAGCAGCAGCATTCACAGCTGGTGTATGCAACTCCGTTGTATTGTCGCCGTACGGACTCCGCGTACCGTACATGTTTGCCTGCGATGATTCCAAGCCGTTGTGCACGTCGTTCCAGATCGCTTGGTTGAAAGCGTCAACCGGGACCGCCTTAATATCCACACCGCCGGACCCGTCGTAACCAGAGGAATAAGCGAGTTTGACAAACTCCTGTGAGGCACGACGGAATAAATCGGATGGTGGAGGAAGTTGGGCACAATCCGCTTGCATGGCCTGCCAACCGGCTTGTTTTTGCCCGCCAAGGTAATGATTTCGCCAGTCGAATTCGTTGGGTGACAGTTGTTGCTGTTGATCGTTTCCCAGAATTGACCGCAACCATGCTGGTTTCCCCGTGGCTTTCTGATTGATCGAAGAGTTTGCAACGGCCTGCGGGATATGAACGGCTGCGCCGCCGATACCTCCAACTACCGCCAGGTTCCGTCGTAACGTGCCGGGTTCGACATAATCTGCAGGGAGAAGATTCTCGGCCAACGCCCCAGCCGTGTAACCAGCACCGGCCCCTAGCAAACCAGACACCAGCGAATTGGACAACGGAGACGGTCCGCCAGTTAAGGCTCCAGCTGCTCGATAGGGCAGGTTCAACCAAGAAAGCGCAGCCGCTTGCTTGATCCTGATCCATGTCGGGTCACGGTGTGGACCGTATTCCGCCTCGGTCCGTACACTTTGCACGCCATGAATAGCCTTCAGGGCGTTGTGCCATTTCTGGTGAGTCTGCTGGTTGTCGCTGTCGGAGAGAACCGCCCAGACACCTTTGGTTTCTGGATTCCAGAACACATAGCCATAGTCTGGCGACTCACGCGGCAGGTGTTTGACGATCTTGGCGATCGTCCGCTGGATCTGCGATGCTTCCTTGTATCGCACGCGAACCAGCTCAGGGACCTGCTGCCAGTTTGCGACTTCACCAAAACGTGCGATACGGTTCAATAGGTTCGATGTCACTGGACCTCCGACAACAATCGATCAAGCGGGTGACTGACAAGTGACTGTCGACGCCCGGCCAGGTAATCAGACAGTTGCCGGGATGAGCGGTTCGGGTCCATTGCATTTTGGAGCTGTTCAAACGAGCCCGCTTCTTGGATCGCACGATCACCGCGGGCCTTGATCCGCTGCAGGTGTCCGGCGATGTTACCAGCAATACCAGTTTGCGGGTTAATACTCAAAGGTGTCTGGTTCACGGCGTCAAGGTAGAAACTGCTGGCAGCGGCGGCTTTGATCTGCGAGCCGGCCATTGGTTTCGTTTGAGCACCGTGATCCAGCCACCAACGGAACTGTTTCATGGTCAATGGAGTGATCGCCTGCAGACCTTTCCAATCCTTGTCGTAATGCGACAAGTAGGCAGCTCGTGCCTCTTCCTCGGTGACGTATCCGAGCATGCATTTGTGTTCGTCGAACTTGCCGGTGTCCGGAGCAACCTGATCGACGACATAAACCAGTTCTGCGTGCGGATCAGGCCCAATGAACACGTCGACATGATCGCCGTCTTTTCCTTCGGTCCCAGTAATGTAACCGTAGTCGGCCGTCATCTTGGTGGTCCAAGCTTTCCCGTTGGGATCAGTTCCCGATCGTGTACTGCCTTTGGGGTTTTCCAGCGTGATTGGCAATCCGTGCATACGGAATTTGCCTTTGGCGTAGTTGCCGGCTTGAGCTTGTTCTTTTGATTTTGGTTCGACGGTTTGTTTGCGAGCATTGGCAATTTGAACGGCGAGAGCTGTGCCTTCCTTCACCAGTTTTGGCGGACCATACCGTTCGCAAACCTCACAGTTCTCAACATTCGGATACGGTTCATCCGGTTTGAAGGTAGTCCCGCAACCAGGACATTCACCACGTCGAATCCGGAGTGCTCTCAGTCTTTCGCCGTAATCAATCTCAGGCTCACCAGCAGATCGGTTCTTATTTACCGCAGACTTCAGAATTGCACAGATCGAAGTCTCTCTGTGTCGCGCAACATTGCCACCTGGCCCAGATTGTAATTCACACTTTCCTGGAACATTGCCTGCGGCACGCCCATCGATTGAAGTATTCGATCGCGGGCTGCCGCCAGTTGCTGAAGTGCATCCAGTTGTTGAGTCGTATCTATCAGCGGAATGCTTAACGCTGGCAGCGGCAGCAGTAATTCTCCGTACCACTCCATCCGAAACACGGGCGGCACCGGATATTTCACAATGATCAGATCCGGTTTTTTCTCTGGAAGAATCAGACGCGGAAGGTGGATCATTTGCGTGATCGCCGGCAACACCGACTTCGGAGTCGGTATTGTGATCAATCCCAGTGGTTGACCTGGTTCGATCGTCTCGATGTTCAGCGTCGGTGTTGGCGTAGAGGGCATCGACGATCGCACGGCTTGTTGGATGCATTTCGCTGCGTCGCGACTGAGTGCTCGACTCCCCGCCGTAAGGTTTTCCATGGTACGTAAAGTCGAAGTCTGATCCGAGCACGTCCCCGCAAGTATTGTAGTCACCAGTCAGCTCCTCTCCGTTCGCCACGTCCCTGCTGGCTACAAGTTTGACAGTGTCTCCGTCTCGTAAAAGTTCACAGTTCGGATTGGAACTGTGGTTGGTAAACCGGGAGCTATTGGACTGCTCCCAACTGTCGCGACCGTCCGACCCTGTTGACCGTACCATGTATCGCGCGTCGATGATATCGCCATCGTTGAAATCGCGAGTAGCAAACAGCCCTTTCCCTTCGATTGCCGAATCACGGATGGCTGTCGCGCTGCCTTGCTTCTCTTGGAAATGGATGATCGACGCGACTTTGCTGTTGAGTGCGTTCTTCTTCCTGATCGCGAACGTAATGTGAAACGGATATTTCGGATCAGGCAGCCCCAGCGATCGCCGCAGCTTCATCAGTTCCGGCGACTTGGCTTCAATCACCCAGACCTTCGAGACTTCGGCCCACCCGCCAGGGTTGGCAATTTCTCGTACCGGTCCCAGGTTGAAACCAACAGTTTGACCTCGCGCCTTGATCTTCTCCGGACCACCGATGGATTCGATCTCATCCGGCCGCATCACGGAGATATGGGCATTGTACCGCCCGGTGGTCTCCGAGATGGGTTGTTCGATCCCGTGTTCGGACAGGGCCTTAAAGGCCCCGTTGCCGATATCGTTGGGAACTTCCAGCAGAAGCCAACCGGACCTGGAGAATACCAGTTTCCCCTTCATGGCGTAGGTCGTCGGGTTGTCAGCCATGTGGGCCTACTTTTTGAGGTAGTACGTGACAATCGCAGTGATGCCCGCTCCGCCACAGGTGGCAATTAACCCAGCCAGCGCAATCACGATGCGAACAGCCAGCGATTTATTATCTTCCAGTTCCTTCAACCGATCTTCAAGCCCGCCACGTTTTTCGATCGTCTGAGCGAACTTGTCAACGGACAACGTCAGCGTACCCAGCAACATCTCGATCGCCTTGGCACGTCCGTCTATGTCCCAAACCTTGTGTGACAATGCCTGAACCTGTTCCGTGAAACTTTCATGTCTCACCTCTCGCGTCGCCAGTTCTTTGATCGTCTCGATGATCACGCTGACGATTCTGCTGTAGTCCTTCTGCAAATCCTCCTTGAACAGAATATGCCGGACACCCAGAGCGGCCACGTCGAGCAACGACTCATCGTCACGTTTCGTATTCGTCAACGCGATGATCGGCACACCCTGTGCGTAGGCCTGCAGCGCATGAATGATGGCTATCGGTGATTCACCGTCTTGCAGTGTGAGTGAGGTAATAATGAGATCACATCCGTGGTCAATGATCACGCGATTGGCATCATCCAGGCTGGCAACGCATGTCATGTGGATCGAACGAAATCGATCACGCAACTGCTCAGTCATCCAACCTTGTTCAACCTTGTCGCCCTCAATCAGTAGCAAACGCCGCTTCATCAAGATCCCTCTCTTTTGTTGGCGTGTGGTAATGGTTATGCGGGTGTTGAACCTTTCCTGACATGCGTTGCTGTATGGGCACACAGATCGTCCCAGCATCCCCTATCGCTGGGCACCGAACCCTTGTTTCCAAGTGAGCATTGAGGCGGCATCAAAGGACGCATCCGCCTCACCCCCGTCCTTCGTCAGCGTCGTTTACCAATAACGAAGAAGTTCCCAGACCGGCAAAATAGTCCCATACTTTGCTGGTCCTCTAACCAGTCGGCGTCGCGACTCAACCTGTGTGCATGTACGCCAAACACTGTAAAAGAAACGACGACCGTTGTGAACAGCACTACGCCAGTCGTTTGGCGAATTCTAGAGCGAAAACACCGGCAACAGCTTGTTTTTCACTACCGACCGCTTGAAGTGTCTGCAGAAACTCCGAATTCAGGTGCTGTTTCCGCTCCATCATCTTGTCCAAGTAATGATCAACCGATTCTTCAGACCAGCGATTTGGGTTGCTGTATAACTGCCGCAGGAACCAGGATTTCCAGCCGCCCGGTAACCGTGAATAGTACCGTTGCACCTGCATGTTCCGATCAGCTTCTGGCAAGTGCAGATGACTGTTGAAGCGGGCGCCGCGGCCGATTGTCTGGTCGCCACGAGCCGGGTTCCAGTGCGGATCAAGCAATTGCATCAACCGCGTGCCTTTCAACGACAACCCTTCACTGCCGGCTGGGCCTAATAGCAGGACGCGAGGATTTCCTTGGTTGTAGCCTTCCACGACCTGTTTGCGTTCATTATCGGACAGCCCGCCATGGAACATCGCGTACGGGATCTGTTCGGCTTTCAGCTTCGCCGCGTAAGGATCAAGGCCGGCATGGACGAAGTTGGACGCAACCACTGCCCGAGCCTGCGGATCTTTGAGCGAAGATTGCAGACGAGAAAATGCCGCCTGCAGCTTGGGAGACTCACTGAAGGCCTGCAGCGGATCGGCATTTTGCTTCTGGAATGGGAGTGTCGATAGCCCGACTTGTCTGGGACCAGCCAAGAACGATGTCAGTCTCCGGAGTTCTTGACGCTCCATCGGGTAGTTCCGCTGGAGCTTCCACCGCAACAGCGTCGGTAATTGATCCCAGAAGGCCCGGTACAGTTGCTCCTGCGGCGGACTCATCTCGGTCTCGATGTTCTCCTGGTTGACGTCGACACTGGGCTTGGGTGGTGCGTGGTAGTCCACGTGCCCCTGCATCAGTTGCTTGAATCCGGCTTCGTTCTTGATCGTGGGCACGTCGACAGGCTTCACGCCGCGTAACCAGCCGCCCCAGCCAGGATAGACCCGCTTACTACCAATGAACCGTGACGCGAACTCTTTCGGTGTGATCTTCTGCTGTGTCAGCATGGACATCAGCGGAGCCAGGTCAGCAGGTGAATTCACGATCGGTGAGCCACTCAACAGGTACAAGTGCTTGGCTTGCTCTGCTGCGCGCATTGCTTCAATCGTTTGCTTGGCTCCTGGGTTGCGCAGACGGTGGGCTTCGTCGAAGATGGTTGTCGGAGAGCCAGGAACGCTGCCACGGGCCAGTTGATTGTAACTTTCCACATGGAACGGCGTTTTCTTGTCCGTGAACCGTTCATATTCGGCGTTGAACTGCGGTCTGACCGCTGCGGGGGTGACGGCCACCATTGGGTCGCCGGCCTGTTCGCCTGCTGCCAGTGCCGCCAGCGTTTTACCGCTCCCTAAGGTGTGGTAGATCAGCATCCGGCGTTCGTCTTCGGTTCCCGTATCTTCAATTCGATGCTGTTGGGGTTGCAGCTCTGTGCCGCCAAGAAGCGCTGCAAATTTGATAGTCTCGGCGACCATGTCAAATATCCAAGCTGATCGATTGCAGACAAGCCGCTCGCGCTCGTCTTGTGCTCGTTGGCAGGTATCGGCTGCCTCGTAAGGTCGAGGAATCACAGTCAGTAGTGAAAGGTGTCACCAGCTACAATCGATCGGGACCTTTTGAACGACGAACTGACTAAGGTCCAATCACCAGCCGCCCCAAACAAAACGACTGGCAAACCACAGGTGTCGATCACACCTGTGCTCTCTTGGATGTACGCTTATCTGCCTGCGTTGCGTTGCGATGCCCAAAGTTTCAATAACCGGTCTTGTTGCTGCGGGTTCAATCCCAACTTGTCCTGCATCATTTTCTGCCGTTGGCCGGTCATGTCGCCTAACCAGCCCATCACACTGTTACCCCAGCTCCCTGTGCCTGCAGCTTGATCAAGCTGCTTTGCCGCGTCGGGGTACATTGACGGGACCTGTTGCAGCAACGGTGACAAGGCGGCGTCCGGTACGTTCTCCTGCAACAGATTCGGAAGCAACTGCTTGATTCCCGCTGGGACTTCCTGTTGTGGGTTTTGGCCAGTCATGGCTCCGGTGGCATCAGACAGACCACCCGTGAGATCCTTGGCCCCTTGATCGAGCAACCCTGCCTTACCAGCGGTGAAGCCGGCAACGCCCAATCCGAGCAGCGACATCATGAGCGAACTGATTCCGCTCCCGCCGCTCATCGCGTGCAGCAAGCCCAAAGCTGACAGACCAATCCCGCCCCATAGTCCCAGTTGCTCCCAGCCGTTCATATTCTGGAAGATACTCGCCGCCTGCTTCATGTCATACCCCTCGGATGACAAGGCCGTAAGGGCGGTCTTCTGCCCGTCTGGAGTGAGTCCGCCTGTCTGCTGTACGGCGGATGCTTCGGCTTTTCCAGGGTCCGTCTGGAACGCGCTGGACAACTGCTGCATGGCCTGTTGTCCGAATTGTTTGGCCTGTTCCGGAGCCTGCTGGACCCAGTTCTGAATTTTCTGGTACATCGGCAACTGGGCCACGACAGATTGCCCTTCACCGTCTGGTTGAGCCGGTGGCTGTTCGCCACGCATACCAGCGATATCAGCAGTACGCTGCCGTTCAGCAATCTGCGGATCTTGGAAGAGTTCTTCACTGGCTTGAGGCAATCCAAGTAAACCGGCGGTCGTCGCGGCACCGGTCGCGAGTTGTCTTAGCGGCATACCCTCACCGGGCAGTCGCCCACCTACCGCCTTCGCGCCCATCCCCATGGTCAAAGCTGGCTCTGCATAATCAAATGCCGGGGCAGCGATCGAACTCCCGATACGGCTCAGCGGTGTGCCGCCTTCCGCATTTGGCAATCGTGACTGTTCGGCATGGTACTTGGCTGCTGCCGGTAATGCCCCTAGGCTGGGTTGACCTGTGGACTGGTCTACTCCGTTGCCGAAGAAACCACGACCGGCATCAGGGCCAATATCCGTCTTGCCGAAGTTACCAGCCGGTCGAGCCTCGACGTCATGGCCGATATTGGTTCCCAGGTTGCGATTCACGCCGCTCAACAGACTACGACCCATCATCTTGGAATAATCCATATTCCAATTACCGGTACCGATACCGCGGGCAGCATCCACACCCACCGCTGGGAGTGCCCCGAGCCCCGAGAGAGCTGAGCGAGTGACACCGATACCACGTTCTGCAAGCGACGGACCAGGGGCACTGGCAGGTTGAACATTGGGAACACTGTCGCCCTGCGGCGTCATTTTGCTGAACCCGAAGGCATGCTGTGCCACCGGACCACCACTGAAGAGTTCACGCGCGGCATTGAACGGTGCCGTGAACATGTTTTCCTGACTTGCAGGCATGACACCGCCTGGTGGACCAGCAGGCATAGCAGGCGGCTTTGGCGGGGCAGCCGGCGTCGTCAACGGATTCTTCATTCCAGGAATACCTGGACCGCCGATAGCCTGTTTCAGCATCCCGCACTTCATGAACTCGGCAGCAACATTCGGATGAATCCGCATGGCGTGCTGGATCACGAGGATTGTCTTTTGCGGCGAGAGCCCCGCTTCTGCACACTTCAACAGGAAACCATCAACCAAGCCGCTATTGTGCGTGGCCAGCTTCTGTAATGTAACAGCCGCAATGTTCGCCTTAGCGATCTGGGCAAGTTCTGCGACCTTAGGCCGCGAGACAGGTTCTTTCAACCGATTTGATGGGGCGTAACGCGTCAAACTGGTCAACGCGTCATGACCACTGAGAAACGGCTGCAGGGCCGAACTGCGAGATGCTACTGGTCGTACCATCTGAAGCCCTCCCTGGACTACTTCACGGAACAATCGTTGTCATCGCATCATAATCGGCTGTTGGTCAGCCCGCCAGTTCACTGTTCGCGACGCACAGATGCGGCGCGCGGTCGACCATCCCTGCCGTTTTCGATCTCGAACGTGACCGTATCGCTCGTCTGCAAGTACTCGAACTCGTTACGGTCCGCCATTCCGGTGATATGGAAAAACAGATCGGGTTGACCGTTTTGCTGGTTGATGAAGCCAAACCCTTTCGGGTCAATTTTTTTGATCGTACCCACAGCCATGCCAATTCCCTTTGCAAACAGCGAATCTCAGATTCGCAACTTCAACTACCATAAAGCACATCGTCCAACGGCACCGCCGCAGCGCGACAAGCGGGGACATGACGCATACATGCAGCGTGCACCTGAGTGCAGAACATACTACCACTGATCCACCACTTGTCCATGCTGCACAGGTGTTGGTGGGCTGCCATGATGTTATCAAGTGTTAATACAGACTCAATCTCATCAAAGTGGTCGTAAAACAACGGATAGGCAGATCCTAGGTATTCGACCGGACCCGGATGCCGATTTAGGCAGATGGGCGTGTTCCGCTGGATGCACTCCACGACCGCGTTATTAGCTACAGCTGAAATGACTTCGATCAACACGACGTTCTCGGACAACAGCCTGTCGTACTGGAGATTGTTGAGGTCGGCTAATTCTTTGACCTGACCAATATCACGGCGTTCCGGGCACAGCTTGGCATAAGTCTGACGACAGGCATCGAACGCGTAGTCTGCCCAGAGGTTTGTCAGTCGCAGGTGGGCTTTGGTCAGCCAGTCAGGTACACGGGCCTGGTAGATCGCCGTGGTGTTTCGCATGAACCAGCCGACCTGGACTGCCAGTTTGTGTCGGTTTGCCAAGAACCGTTCAGGCGACCAGTCTACGGAAGCGCGACCCGTTGCATGCTTGATCACCACGCTAGGGATGGTTGGCCACGTTTTCTGGCACCACTGCTGCAGGTTCGTACCCAAGGTGATGATCAGCTGTAACCGATCGACTACCGCGAGCCAGCGTTTGTTCTCCACCAAGCTGCTCAACTGCATGTGCGGCAGATACCAAGCCGGAATATCCGGCGGGTGATGCAAGACACCAACCCACGGCTTACCAGACGGAAATGTGAGCTGATCCGGACGCGAATAAAGAAACGTCCGCTCGATGAAGTCGTCGAAAATCACCGGCGAATCTTCCGACAACAACGACTGCAACGCGTTGAAGCAATAAGGCCAACCACTGCGATGCTGTCCTTCACCAACCGTCTCAAACCCGACGTGTTTAAGCATCGCTGCGTTCTTGGGTGTAGTGGTGCCAGACCTGACACGTGTGGAACTGTTCGACGGCATTCAAATCACGCGCGCCTGGTTTCTTGTGCATGACGTGCCGTTTCGGCCAGGTATTGAAGCCAGTGAAGAACCGGGTGTAGAGCGTTGGATTGTTCTGTAAAACGATCACGCCACATTCAGTACTTAGGCTCATGACAAATGCGGTGTCTTCTCGCATCCCTGTTGCAGGGAATCGACACTTGACCGTAGATGGCCACAGCATGGTCCCTGGGAACCCGCCGCAACAGATCGAGCGACCGTCATTGGTGAAGGCGTCGCCTGTCAACAGGTTGCAATGGATCTCATAGCGAAGAATCGACGCTTGACCAGCGGGTGTGTTCGCGACCTGCCAACCGAGGCGATCAGGGTCCGAGTAATCGTCGTCGTCCCA